>Ga0214927_100238_pt1 | contig 16670 bp, 15 predicted proteins | sample Stichaenrichm16X_FD_168612 | JGI IMG/M metagenome (GOLD analysis project Ga0214927, IMG submission 168612) | Xylose enriched microbial communities from anaerobic bioreactor in Madison, Wisconsin, United States - 16X | ecosystem: Engineered > Bioreactor > Anaerobic > Unclassified | place: USA...
TGAGGAGAGCCTGGAACTGGCCGGCCGTCGTGGCGCGGATTGCCTGGGTTGTGCCGTTTTCGACCATCCCGAAATACCGGGGCAGGATCATGAGAGCGACGAGGGTTGCGACCATGACACCGATGAGTGAGCTCATGGATAACCACTCCCCGAGAGGGTGACGACGGAGACTACATCGCCGGCAGGCGCGGAGACCGGAAGGGTGCCCATGTCTCCAAAAGCCGGGGTTGTCCAGCGATCGCCGGTTGAGGTGCCGATGCTTTTGTCGCCGTTACTCAGCCGGATGGCATCGCTGATTTCGTCTGACGTCAGTGGCATCCAGGCTTCGAGCGTGACGGCATTCGGGCCGCGCTGGATCTGGTTGCCGGCCGCAGCAAGAAGGCCGGCATCTGTCGCCAGACCGATCTGGTCGAGAGAGAGGGAGCCGTCCGCGCCGGGGTTTTTCTCGAGATAGGCCAGAAGCGCGCTTTTGTAGGACAGCCACGCGCGCGTTGCGCGTGTGCCGGTGTCGAGCGCAGCAGGCGTGTTCTGCCCCTGGATGACGCGCAGGCTCGAGATCGAGCCTGCGGTGATCAGGAGAAGGGCCATGGCGAGAATGATATACGGCACGGTATGGGCTCAGCCGGCGTATTCGAAGGTGACGGACGCGGTGCCGGCGGCATTGGTGGCGTTGCAGGCATTGGCGATATTGGTTGCGGCGTCACTGTCGGACATCTGGATATCGGTACCGTTGATGTTGACCGCCTGAGGCGCCTGGCTGCGGGCGAAGGTCGCGCAGGAATCATTGTCAACACCGGTCCAGGCCACCTGGAAGCCGTTGTTCCATGTGCTGACGGTCACAGCCGAACCGCCCCACGGCCCGTTGATGGTGGTTCCATCGCCGCTGAGCATCGATTTGGGTATGAGAGCGGCCTTGATGACGGAGCTGTTCGAGATGTTCGAATAGTTCCGGGCCATCATGCCGCCGTTGTAATATGACTGGATGTTGGTTGCGATCTGGCTCTGTTCGCCGGCGGCGGTGGATCCGTTGTTCTTGGCGAAGACTTCATAGGCGCCAGCAAGGACGGCGACGACGGCGAGCAGGACCGCGCCCGCCTTGACGAGGAGAGAGATGATCTGATCCATGGTTAACCTCCTGTTATGAACCTGAGCCCAGTATCGGCGTGGCGTTTGTGAGTGCGCGCACGGGAGCGTTCTCTTTTTCCTGGCGCGCTCATGACGGGAGGGATCCACCCATATCGGAGCCGATATTGTTGGAGGCGACGATGATCGCGCCGGCGAGGAGCATCATGATGGTGGTGGCGATGCTCTTGATCGCGGCGGCCTGGGCGAGGGTCGCGTATTCGATCTCGTCGGCCCACATGCGGCTTGAATCGAGCAGACGCTCATAGGCGCCCGTGCCGCCCCAGCTTGCCTCGATATCGTCGATGACCTCGGGAGACGGAAAGGCGAAGCCGCTGTCTTCCATGGCCTCGGGCAGGGACATGCCTTTCGGGCCGAGGCGCGCGAGGATGGCGGCGAGGCGTTCGCCCAGCCAGGGTGAGGCGCCGTGCATCTGATGGGCGAGGGCGTCCGTGTCGGTCATGCCGGCGCGTACGAGGGCGATGAAGGAAGATATCCAGATATACCCGTGGATGTTGCGGTAGATGGACCAGGGCGGGAACCGCTCGAGTATGACGCGCAGAGGGCCGGTGAGCTTTGTCAGACTGAGCCAGATGGCTGTTATGACGAGAAGCAGCGCGCCGAGGATGAGAACGGCGTTGGCGCCGGTGGCGAGGCTTGCGGCAAAGACCAGAACCTCCTGGGAGGTGCTTTGCGTGGTCTTGCCCCCGACGCCATGCAGCAGCGTGGGGATGACCATTTTGGCCATGGCGTAGAGATAGATGAAGATGACGGCGATATACATGAGGGGCTGCAGGGCGGCGCTGCGGGCCGCGCGCATGATCCGGCCGGTGCGTGTCTTGATGTCGCACATCAGATCCATGGCGGATGCGATATCACCCGCCTTCTCGCCGGACAGGATCATCATATATTCGTCTTCGGGCACATAGGGTCGCAGGGCCTCGGCGAAGGGCAGGCCCTTGTCGGTCATGCGGGACAGGACGCGTTCGAGGATGCGTGGCACCGACGTGCGGCGCCGTCTGCGCAACTGGCGGGCATACATGCGCAGGATGCGGTCGACCGAGGATTTCTGCCGCATGCGGACGGAGATCATCCGGTAGAGGCGGGCCCGGGTTTTCCAGCGGAACGACATGTGAATATCGAGCCATTCGGTGAAGTCGGCCGTAACGCCGGGGCGCGGCTCGGCCGCCGAGGTGTAGACGATCTTCAGGCTCATGCGCCGACCGTGGCGCCTGCGTAGCGCTCTTCCATTACGGCGGTTCTGGTGCGGATCCTGTCGACCTTGGCGGTGACCTCGTAGGGATCGACGATTCCGGCGAAGACACGGGTCATTGCCGTCTCGACCATGGACGGATCGACGTCCTTGCGGGCGCGGAAGCGGTGGCGGGCGATGGACACGCCGTACTGCACGAAATCGCTCATGAGCTGTTCGTCGGTCTCGACCACTTCTGCGACAGCGGTCCGGCCCGCGATTCCGGTGCCCAGGCAGTGCTCGCATCCCGGACCGGTCCGGCGGATCCTGGTGGGGTCGTCTCCCCAGGTGAGAACGGCCTGACAGGTCTGGCGAGGCATGCGGTCGTCATCGGGTGACCACTGCACCGCGCAGTGTGGACACAGGACGGGCAGCAGACGCTGGGCGACAATGCCGCGCACGATCGAGGCGTTGCAGGTGGTCCGGAAGCTCAGACGCTCGAAATCCATGTTCTGCAGGCGCAGGGGATAATCGAAGGGATCGTCGACGTGCAGTGTGGTCATCACGAAATGCCCGGTCTGGGCGGCATCGAACGTGGTGAGTGCGACCTCCATATCGCGGATTTCGCCGACCATGATGTCGTCGGGATCCATACGCAGGGCGCTGCGCAGACGTCCCTTGAATTCGCGCCCCGCCGCCTCTGCGGACAGAGCGTTGGAAATATCGAGCTGGATGGCCCAGGGCATGGGATATTCCGCCGGCTGCTCGATGGTGACCAGACGGCGACCGGGCTGGGTGCGGGCTTTGTGCTGCGCCCCTTCATACAGAAGGGTGGTCTTGCCGGATCCGGTCGGGCCGGTACAGATCAGAACGCCTGACGGCGCGATGGAGATATTGAGGATGCGGTCGATCTGCGCCTGGGAGAAGCCGTATTCGAGCAGCTTGAGGTGTCCCTCGGGACGGCGGGGGGTGCGGAATTCCGTGGCGGTGCGCGCGCCCCGCCGTCCGCCGCCGGATTTGGCATACTGGAGGCGCATGATCATGAATTTGCCGCCCTCGGCGACGGGCAGGCAGGGACCCTTGACGATACGGACGTTCGCCAGCCCCGTGCCCTTGAGCACATTGCCGGCGACGGCTGCATCCTGGAATTCCATTTCGCTGTAGGCGCTGTCGCGCGAACTGGCGAGGGTATACATGGCGCGGAGCAGCCGGTCTGCATGATCATTGGTCAGTTCGTGAGCCACCACGAGCGTGCCGTTGATCCGGAAGAGGATTTCGGTGTGTCTTTCCTTGCGGTGGATATGGACGTCGGAGACGCCGTTTTCAGCGCCTTCGCGCAGGAGCGCCAGTGCTTCGTCCCGGACTTCCGCATCCTGGGCATCGTCGCGCGAGACAATGGCGTTGTCGTGATGGGCCTGCTGGATGCGCTCGGTCACGGTGCCGATCAGTTCCCACTCGACGCGCAGTGTCGCCAGGCCGGGGTGTCGGCGCAGTTCAGCCAGCCAGGCAAGAACGTGCGGCCGCCGTTTGAGCGCTTCATTGATAAAGACGGTCTGGTTGATTTCGTCGATATGGATCTGCCCTCTCAGCTCGGCGGGAACATGGATCTCTGTTTCAGCTGTGTTCGCGGTCCTGCCACCGCGGGAGAGGAACGGGAATTTCATGAGTGACGCTCCTGTTTCGGGGTGGGGAGCAGGGGATGGGAGAAGGTCACGCGGAACTGCCAGCCTCCCGGACTGGCCTGATCGGCGAGAACGGTGCGTTTCATTTCGATGACCCGCAGGCCGCTGAACCGGTCCCATGGGAGATCGCGCGGGGTACCGGGCCAGTTGAAGACAGCATGGGTGTTGAGTGTTGGCACTTTCCGGTTACCGACCATGAGGGTGATGGTTGTCCGGTTGATCTGGCTGGCGACGCCGGCGGTCTGAAGAATGCCGAACAGGGCGCGTTCTCCGAACGCCGGATCGGCTGGCATGCTCCGGCTGGGCGCGTAGCGCAGGGGAATAGGACTTTCGACCGCTTCGCCATTGCGGACGATATCCCCTGAAGGCGCATCGCTCAGGGCGCCTCCCCGGCGGGTCCAGGTGACCAGCAGCGTATCGTCGTGGCAGACAAGCTGGGCCATGACCCAGCCATGAACAAAGGTGGCTTCAGGGACGGCAGCGATGCAGGCGTCCACCCATTCGCCGGGTGGGATCTCACGTGGGGCTTGGGCCCGCGCAAGTCTCTGCTGCGACCGAAGGAGCGCTTCGCGCGCCAGCTGCCTCGCCACTTCGGTCTGATGAAGGCGATAAAGATGGAGCCCCTCGCCTGCGACCAGCAGCAAGGCCAGGGCCAGGGCTCCCGCGAGATAATAGGGACGAAGCGAGATAGAGCGGACCACAAGGGGAGCGTCTGGCAGGTCCGCCTGCAGGGCCTCGAACTGTTCAATGGAGAGAAGGTCGCGCCGCTCGAAGACAAAGCCCTCGAAACCCGTACGCACGGCCTCGACGGCTTCTTCGCTGTAAACACCGTCCGAGCCGGGCAGCGGCCGTCCCTCGTCGTCGGTGGCGATGACCCAGATCTGGTCGATCCCGACTTCGTATTCGCCATAATAGCGCGGCCCGTATTTCTCTGCGATCGCCACCATCAGGCTGTGGAAGGGTTCGCGAGGATCGAGCTTCTCGGCCGCGAGAAAGCCGATGAGGCCGGGCAGGGCACGGGAACGGACTGTATAATGCGCTCCAAGGGAGAGCGCTTCGCGCCGCAGGGTCAGCACCGACGGGCGTCGCTCATAGGCGCGCCACCACAGATCGCCGCACCAGATCCGCCTATCGCCGCGTATGAAGAACGCCATAGCCCCTCCTTACGGCCCGCGCGTCGGGGGCGGCACGAGACTGGAGCCGCCCGGCACCGCGATGATCCGTGTCGGGGTAGGGGCGTCGGAGGAGCCGCGCAGCACCAGCAGGGCGTGGTCCGGGCGGCGCAGAACGACCTGATGGGCGGTGATGGCGGCGACCACGCTGCCATCGGGCAGGATGGAGCCGCGTGCGACTTCCTGACTGCTGCCATCGGCAAAGCGCAGGATCGCGCCAGCCGTGCGGGCGTCAACCCAGATCGTGTCAAAGGTGGGCGGTCCCGCCGTGGGTTGCGCGGGGCCGCCTTCGGCGTGCCTCTCGGGCGCGGGAGCCGGTGGCGCCACGTCGAAAGCGGAGTGCGTGCCGCCAGCGGGAAGGCTCTGAGCCTTGTCCTTTTCTTTCAGACGACGCTCGTTTTCCTGCATGGCGGTCCCGAGATCGGAGACCTGCTTGGCCTGCTGCATGACGGTGAGGCAGGCGTTGTTGGCGTCGATCTGGGCCATGGTCAGAACCTGACCGGGTGCAGGTTCGAAGAGATGCTTCGCGCATTCGGGAATGGCGGTCTGGCCATAGGCCGGCGATGCGAGAGCCAGGCTGGCGAGAAGTGCTGGTATGCGGTGGCTCATAGGGTGCGGGCCTCCACGGTGACGACAACATGAGTCTTGGTCAGCTGGGCGTCGCCTCCGCCGCCGAGCAGCCAGTTCAGGGCGGAACCGACGCCGGTGCGGTTGCGGGAGGTGGCGTCGTCGACATAGCCGCTCAGCACCAGTGTGGAGCCGCTGGGGAGGGCGACCGTGTCATCCAGAGATGTGCTCGACGTCTTCGGGGCCTGGATGCTGGACCCGTTCGAGGTGATGTTCTGGATCGACAGAAGGGTCTGAAGCAGGAAGTTCGTGTGCAGCAGGATGCGGTGATCGACGACCTTGGGGGTGACGGAGCCCATAAAGCCGGACATCACCACGCCGGGGGAGAGGGAATTGGCTGTTCCCGCGTTGGTGGCGAGGGTGGAGACGGTGCTGGCCAGATAGGTGGTGTTGATGCCGTTCTGGAACGGGGCGGTGACGCCATTGGTCGTGACGACCGAGCGGTCATACTGTTCGGTCACGTTGCCCAGTTCGGAGAGGGCCTGGAACACGACTTTCGAGCCGGAGAACAGACCGCCGGTGCCCTTGCCCGTGTCCAGAATGGAGGCGCCGAAGGAGAAAGGGGTGTCGCCGGACTGGACTGCGGGAATGGGAGCCGGGGTGGACGTCAGGCCGATCAGGCCGCCGTGGGATCTGAAGGCGAGTTGCGGGCTCCAGCCATAATTGCTCTCGCGGGTGATCTTGACGGTGTAGACGTGAACTTCCACGGCCACCTGTTTCATGAGGCTGTCATTGAGCCCGTGCATCCACTCCTCGATGCGGGCGACCTGATCGGGAGTGCCGGTAACGGAGAGGGTTCCCAGTCCTTCATCGGCAACGACCTGTGCGCCGCCGGAGACGGTCTGGGCTGTTTTCTCGATGGTTTTCCACCGGTTGGTCTTGCTGGTATTGGAGATGGAGGCCATGCCGGCCGACTGGCCTGAAGAGCCGCCGGACGATCCGCCCATTCCGCCTCCCATTCCGCCGCCGCCCATGCCTCCACCCGACATGCCGCCGCCTCCCATACCACCGCCGGATGAGCCGCTGCCGCCGCCGGTGTAGGCGATGATCGAGGTGTTCGCGTTGGTATCGCCAGGGAACGCCGGGATGGTGAAGGTGCGTGTCTGGGTACGATAGAATTCGATATGACCGTCCACCCAGCGCTGCCAGATACCGAAGCGTGTTGCGATGGCCTGAAACACACCTTCACGGGTGCCGCTGTAGGCGAGCCAGTTCCCGTTTCCCCGCCATGCGCCAGCGGAGCCGGATGACCGCCCCCGGGTTCCCGCGGCCGCGGAGAGCGCGGACGCGACCGGGGGTGGGGGCAGGGAGGTTCCGTTGAAACTGATGGGCGTGCTGGCAATGGGTGCCGCCGGAGTGTCGTCGTCCTGATCGGCATCCGGAGCAATCCGCACGGGAATGCCGGTCTGGCGGCTGGCCTGGATGGCGGCGTCACGCAGGGAGACGGGGCGGGCGATGGTCAGCGCGGACGCGACGCGCAGGACATCAGGGACCGGGTCGACGTCATGGATCGTGTCGCCTACCAGCCAGGGTCTGTCACTATCGGAGACGACCGGGGCGTCGGGCACGTGTCTGTCCCGTGAAACGGCAAGAGCTGTGTCCTCGGCGTGTTTTGCCTCGTGGAAATCGTGACATCCGCTCAGCAGGGCGAGGGCGGCGACCGGAAGCAGGGTGCAGGACGCTTTCATCGGTCTTCTCCTCCGGGTGACGTCACGACGAGGTAGCGGTTGGAGGGATGGAATTCGGCTCGTATGGATTTGCCCTCATCGGCGATCGTGCGGATGACGGTGGTCATGACCGTATGGAAATCGCCGGTGAAACTGGTCAGGGCTGGCACGTTCCAGTTCAGGGCATGCGGCCACTGGATTTTCCATCCTGCGCGATCGGCCCAGGCGATCATCTGCTCGCGGATGGGCTGTCCTTCGACCAGGGTCCAGACCTCTGCCGGGGGCTGGATCGGCGCTGTGGGCACAGGGGACCGTGGTGGTGTCGGCTGCAATGGCACGAGCGCGGAAGTGGCTGAGGTGGGGGCGGAAAGAGGAGCTGCCTGTACGGTGGCGGGCGTGGATACTGATGGCGCTGTTCCCGGAGCCAGAACGTCCCGGGCGGGAATACGAAGCGCCAGTCCTGCCCCCGCACGTAAGGTGCAGCTTCCTGCCCGTCTGAGCGCGCCGTCCGCCTCATGGCCATAGAGGCAGGTGGCGGAGGCATCGTCGACGTCGAGTTCGAGGAGCAGGTTCAGTCCGACAGGCGAGACGGCATAGCGGACGGTATGGGCGCCGGGATAGGGCATTCCGTCCGGAGAAAGGGCAAACCCCCGCTCACGCAGGGTGTCGGTGAGCAGGATCTGGGCATGTGCGGGGTCCGGGCCGCTGAAGGGCGCCAGGCGCAGGGTGGTGTCTGCCGGCGTGAGACTGCTGGCGAGGATGTCGGCGATGAAGACAGTGAGCGCGGATGTGTCGCGGAACTGGGCACCGGTGATGTGGGACGTGTTTTCGGGGGCGGGTTGAGCGCAGCCTGCCAGCAGACTGATCATGGCGACACCGAAGACGGTTGCGGGGCGGCGCATCAGGCCTTTCCTCCGTGGGTCATGCGGATAACGGGAGCGTGCGCGCCGGCGCCGATGAGCATGGCGTCATCGACAGGACGGTCGACGACGTAGGAATCACCGATGACCCGGTAGGGCTGGGTGCCGGTCATTGCGGGTGCGAGGACGACGAGACGGGGGGCGGAATTGATGCCGCCTGGCGGGAACTGGATGTAGGTGTGCCCCCCGTCGCGATAGACGCGCATGGGTCTGAAGGGCGCTTCGGGGCCGGAAATCGTGTAGGAGAAGTCCGGGGACGTCTGCGCCACGACCGGTGCGTTTGCGGCTGGCTCTGTCTGGGGGGCGGGTTGAGTGGCCGGATCGTTCGGACTGTACGTGAAGGCCACGATCCGCATGGCTGGCGCGGATGGTTCCAGGGCCAGAACATAGGAGCGCCGGTTTGTTGTGAAGCGTAAAACCGAGGACCGGGCGCTGGGGGATGGTGTCAGGACGACCGCCCATCCTGCGTGGATACCCCGTGTGCCGCGCACCAGATCAGCGCGCCAGCCACTCCCGACTTCGGCGGCGAGGGCATCCGCCTCCATGGTCTCGCCCTTTTGCAACCTGACGATGCAGACCTGTCCGGGTGTGCAGCGGATCCGTGCGTAGCCGTCCCCGAAACCGAACCAGACGACACCCTTTCCGTAGAGCGGTGTCGCTTCATGAGCATGGGGCGGGATGGTCTCATGCAGCGAACCGGAAGTCGCTGCCCCCTCTGGTGTGTCGGGCGTTGTTTCAGGGCGTGCGGATGGTGCCGGCGTGCGTTGCATCGCCCGGTCAGGGGTCGTGGCGAGGGCGACGCTCTGGCGGGCGGGGGTCGGGATCCGCTCATTGAGGCTACCCAGAAAGCCACTGATCCGGTCGAGGCTCTTCTGAAGGGCCAACTCGGGAGAGGGCATTCCGGGCACTGCGACCGGCACGGGTGCGGTTGACGCCTCATGGGCGCATCCCGCGAGACCTGCGGTGCTGACGATCGGAAGCATGAGGCGAAGCATTTTCATGCGTCCATCATGCCCGGAGCGTTTGTGAGTCCGGCTTCGTCGTCTCTCTGACGGATGACGGTGCCCAGGCCGGTGCCATCGCGCAGTTCACGGGCCAGTTCCTCGATGACCCCGCCCAGAGCCACACTGGCGTCCTGACCGCTTTTCACGCGGGCCGTTTCCCGTCGCTCAATCTCGTCTTCGGCGGTGCCGCGGGGAAAGACTGTCGCCAGACGCCTCCGGGCTTCGGCCGTGCCCAGGGCATCGTACAGGCGCCGGCGCAGGGCCGTGTCTTTCGGGCTGGTCGACAGGGCCCAGAGTTCGATCGGTCCCATCAGATTGAGGACAAACAGTTCATAAACCTCATGATGGACCCGGGTCTGCCAGATCAGCGGTGCGCCACTGCCGTCAGGGCGTGGGCCGTTGAGCCCGGTCTCGACAATGGCGCGGGCGGCCGGGCTGAGCTGGAAGCGGTCACAGATGGCCTTCGCTTCCTTTTCATCGGGAGCGCCCAGAATGAAGCGTCCGGTCGAGTGGGAAATAAGATACTCGCCGAAATCATCCAGTTTCTGGCTTGCGAGGCCGAGCCGGACATTGAGTTTGGCCGCACGCCGCGCGGCTTCTTCGAACTGACGCTGGATGTGTGGCGCGCCTGCGGTGCGCTGAAACTCGTCGCACTCGATCCGTTTAAAGCTTTCGCGGAATTCCTCGAAGCGGCGGCGGTGCCAGGTCCGGACGTGAGTGGGAACATTCCGGGCTTCGTCAGGGTGGAGAAAGAAATTCCGGGCGATGACATGAAAGCCCAGCAGATACATCAGCTCGGTCTGGCGCTGGGACTCACCGAGCCCCTCGGGGGCGACGCGGCTGATATCGAGCACGGTGATCCGTGCGTCCCCCAGATCAAGTTGTGTCGGGCGGTTGAGCGTGGGATATTTGTCGACAAAATGGGTGATGTAGCGTCGGAAGATGTCGAGCGTGCTCTCGTTTCCTGACGTTGGCGTCACCTTTTCGAAGGCGATGCGGATCCGTGGTTCGCGCACGACACGGATCAGGTCGCCGATTGTGGGTACGGCGAAGCGGGTGGCGCGATGGGCCATGCGCATGTCGCCGGCTTCGGCGAACAGATCGGCGATCTGCCACCAGGGCGTGTCGCGTTCGGGCGCGAGGCGGTGCCGGGTGAGGGCCGCGTCCACGCCGTGCGGATCAATCCCCGGACGCCAGACCTTGGGCTGGACGGACGGACCATGATCAGAGAAATATTCAAATGCGGCCGGGATGATCGCATCGATCAGCTGGTTCATTGATTCAAAGGCGGGACCCTCGAGCGGCTTGCAGACCAGACCGAGGAAGTTGCGCAGGAATGTAACGTGGTAGTCCAGCGGCATCCGGCAGCATGTTTCGGTGTCGAAGATGTTGACCGCGTGTTCTTCGATCAGCTGGAAGGGGACATGCAGAGCCAGGTGCTGGTCTTCCGCACGCAGGCCCGCGAGGACCATGTCAACAAAGCCGGATGAGGAATCCCCGACATCGAGCTTGCCAATCAGCGGTATCCGGGGCCCCTGGGCGGTCATGGCCGCAGGGCTGAGGACGGTGTTGAGCAACAGGGCGTTGGCGAGCATTGACTTCCCGCGCCGGGACGGAGCGATAAAGAGATCAAGCACCGCTTCGCGTCCGGACCCGGACGGGTCATAGGGCACGAGGGTTCCGTCCGCGGCGCGGAACAGCATGGCGCCGTCACGCCAGGGTGTGCCGGGACGTGCCCAGGGCATCATGGCGAGGATCTGGGCGAGTGGTCCGGCAGAGGGCGGGGCGGTGGACGCGACGGCCAGTCCGGGCACGGAGGACATGACCCCGGCAAGAGGATCGCCGCACACGCGGCTGGCGGAGGCGCCGCCCCAGGCTTGCACGGCCTGTTCCAGCCGGGAGGCCCGTACACGCAGCGTTTCCGTCTCCCCGGCCGGAGCGGATGTGGCGAAGGCCATGCGCAGCTTGACGACCGTGTCTTCCTGCCGCGCGCGCAGACCCTTGAGTTCCGCGAAAGCGGCGTTGATCGGGAGGTTCGTGCCGAATTTCAGGAAGGTGGCGATCATGTCCTTCCAGGCCATGTAGCCCGGTCGTGTGCCTTCGATCAGGGCGGTCGCGCGCCAGGGCATTCTGCGACCGGCCAGTCTGGACGCGAGTTCCGTGAAACTTGGGATGGGTGTCAGGGGTGCGCCGGCATGGGGGACTTCCGGACAGCGGGTCAGTTCCAGCGGCGTCCAGTCCATGGTGCCCAGCCGGACGGTGGAGAAATCGGGTGTGAAGGCGTCGTCCCGGAAAAGCTGTTCGCGCAGGGGCGGCCAGAGCAGATCGGCGACGTCACGGGGCGGATCGTCGTCGGGAACGCGGTCCGGCGGAGTGCGTAACGGGGTGGAGGGCGTCCACTCGCCGCCGATTGTTTCCGGGTAGAGTTCCTCGCGGATGGCGCGCAACCCGTCCTCGGGAGAGAGTATTTCCGCCTGGACCGCCTCATGGGCGAAAGCCTGGAGCACCCCCTGAACGAAGGTGGAGTGGATGGTGCCGAGTTCGAGACTGCCCAACAGGGGGTTCTGGGCGTCTCCAATTGGGGGAAGGGCGCCGAGCTCGCGTTTTCTGGCGGCTTTGGCCTGGCGGTCTTCCTGGCTGGACAGGCGCCCGGTCCGCGTCCACAGGGCCAGCCATATCCTTTCCTGTCGCATATAAGCGGGCAGGACGCGCTGGCGTTCGGAGAAGATATCCTCGAATTCGGCGTTGAGGGCGGCGGCGATAGTGCGGCGTTCCTCCAGATTGCGGGCGATTGTGGTCTGCACGCCTTCGGGGTCGGCCGCGTAAGAGAACTGCAGCGCGTGACCGGGCGCGGCGAAGAGGCTGCTGAGTGCGAGCCGGAGCCGGGCGGCGGACGCTTTGATCTCGGGACCACTGGAGATGCGCCGCATGCCACGCAGACGCACGATCGTGAGGTAATCTCCTCCGAAGGTCACGATCCCGTTGCGGTCGCAGGTGGCGAGATCGCAGAAGGAGGTGATGTCCCGCTTGAGCAGAAGCGAGGCTGAGGCGATCCCTTTGAGGATCGTTTCGCCGAGGGCGCCGCGTCTGCGGGCCAGCGGAAGGGAGGGGGTCTCACCGGGAGCGCTCGCCTGCGAGGATGGTCGGCGAAACAGGTTCATACGGTCTGTATCTCCCACGTGCCGGAGATGGGACGGGCGGGAGACTTGGCGAACCAGGAGCCAACGGTAAGGCAGCGGATCCCTGAAAGGGCGTGATCCGGTCTGCGAGGGAGGGCGCGGGCGGCGGCGCGCAGGCGTGACGGGCGATCGGTTCCGAGAAGACGGACAGCCGGCTCACCCTGTTTTTTGAGAGTGTCGAAGACCCGTTTTGCGGCAAGAGGCTCACCGGAGAGCTCTTGTGACCAGAGGGTGGTTTCATGTTTTGCGCTGACGGCCTGCAGGGCGGTGACCAGCCGGCTTAACGCGCCCTGATCGAACAGCGGGCACCAGATCAGCCTGGTGACGCAATCGATATCATACTCGTCCAGAGCAAAGGCCGGCAGACAGGTCGTACACAAAGAGAGTCCCGCAACGGTCCCTGCGGGAGGCAGATGACCACAGCAGTCACAGCGCGCAGGCGCTGTCTGTGCAAGAGGTCCGACCCGCAGGTCGGCGCCGTCCATCATGGCCATCTGCACCGGGTCCATCACTTGTCGAACTTCATCTGCTGCTGTTCGCCGGTAACGGTCGGTCCCTGATTGAAGAGGGTGAAGCTGGCGGTCTTGGCGAGGAAGGGGAAAGCCAGAAGGACGCCGCCGAGCACGCCGGCCGCGACCATCAGACCGGGACGGCTGCCGGCATTGGGATTACGTTGATGCTGATACCAGCCCATCCCGCACATGATCAGCATGATGCTGCCGACGATCCAGCAGAAGGCGTTGAGGAAATAGGCCCATGCGCCCAGGGCGTGGCCAGTCGACTGCTGCATGATGGTATCGATCGCCTGCGCATGGGCCTGGGAGACCAGAAGCGGGGTCATGGCGAGGGTGGCGAGCACTGCTGCAGGCCGGACCTGGGGAAAGGGACGTCTTGGAGAGGAGAAAGCGGACATGAGGGCTCCTGTCAGGAAAGGGGCGGGAGGAAACGGGCGAGCGGACGTCATGAGGTGAGTTTGAGCTCCCGGATGAGGCCCGGGCCGATGACGTCGGCGTTCATGACCATGAAGCCTGCGACGATCATGACCATGTTCAGACCGGGGGATGAGTTGTTGGTGCCTTTGGCGCGTCCCACCTGCCGGACGAGGCCGAAATAGACGATCAGGGCGCCGTAGGCGGCAAAGTAGCTGTGCCAGACGGTGAGGATGGCCGTCAGTGCCTGCAGCGGACCGCCCTTTGCAGCGTTGGCGAGTGCGTCTGTTGAAAAGGAGACCTTGGCGGGCGCGCCGAGACCGGCATTGGCGTCGAAACCGAGTGTGCGGTTTCCGGCGTTGAGGAATTCCGGGAAGGACAGGAAGGTGGCTCCGACCGCAATCATGAGCTCAGGGACAAAAGGCTGTGTCAGGAAGCCCAGAGGCTGGCGTGAGCGCTGGACGATGCCCAGGGCTCCCGTTGCGAGGAGCCACGAGCCGCCGATGTAGCAGAGCGCGGGAAGCAGCCACCCGAGGGCGGAGCCGATATCCTGGGCAAAGTCGAACAGTCCTTCCATGGGCAGGGCCTACCGGATAGAGCCGTGTTCGGTGTGAACCACCCATCCGCTTCCGGTCTGGGTAATGGCGCTGATAAGTCCCCACCCCGGGATGGTCTCGCCGTTTTCGACCCGGATGGGATTGCCAGAGCTATCCTGCAGGATGGCGATACCGGGGGCGCCAGCCTGAACATGATAGACCGGGCGGGACGGTGCAGGCGGCTGGGCTTTCTGGGGTGGTGCCGGTTTTGTGCCGGAAGCCGTTCCTGATCCCGCAGGAGGCGCATTGCCTTTTCGCGTGGGCTTCGGGGTGGCTTTGAGGGCCTGATCCGTCAGGTCTTCGCGGTGTTCGAGTTCGTCGAGACGTCCGCTTACCTTCCCCAGGCCCATGTTGATCCGCTCGCCCAGAGTGTCCTGCACGGTGGACAGACGCTGGTCCAGGGCAGAGACATGCACGTCTAGCTCGTGGAGTTTCCTCGCCAGTTCGAGTTCAAGTTTTGCATCCGGTGAGGGGGCAGAGTCCGGCGTGGACGTGGCGACAGAGGCTGACGGAACCGGTGGCTGTGCTGTTTGGACAGCAGGTGATGCCGCCGGTGCGGGCTGGACAGTCACCGGGGCAGTGCTTTGTGGCATGGGGGGCGTTGCCGGCAGCTGGACGGGCGTCTGTGCAGGGGCAGGCGGAGTGGAGGCCTGTCCGCTTTGCACGGCGATGCCGCTGCCGCCGAAGGGATCGCTTTCGTCGCTGCCTGCCGCCTCGAAAGGGGGAGCGGCAGGCGATGGGCCTGGATCGGTCTTCTGTCCAAGTGCTGGAGGCGTCAGGGCATTCGCCTGTGGAGGCGGTGCTGCCTTTGGTGCTGCGGTCTGTGGCGCTGCTTTGGGCTTGTCCATAAGGAAAGGCACCATGATACCGAGGCGCGGCCCGTAGACGGCAATTCCCATTGTAAGCGCGCCACCGGCCAGTGCGATGGCGGTTCCCCCCGCCAGAAGGCGGCTGAGCCCGGTGACCCGGTGTCCGCGTTGGCTGGGGGGTGGGTCAGGAACCCGTCCATGGGAGATGACAGGTTCGTCACTCTGCGCAGGAGGCGGGGTCTTCGCATCGACCGGCGTGTCGGGGGCGGGACTGGCATGCTCCGGTTGTTCCGGTCCGGGGCGTGACGGGACACGAAGCATGGGCGTGACGTGTGTGACATTGTCCTGGCGCATTGCGCTACCTCGCATGGCGATGACCCTCCTTCTGGCAGGTTTGAGGATGCCAGAGCCGTTTGTGAGTGCGATCAGGGCGCATAGACCGGCTCATCGAAAAGCACGCCGACAGGATCTCCTGCGTTGAGCAGAACGGTTGGCTGTTGCGGGGTCTGCTGCTGGAGGATCTGGCCGAATTCCTGTCCGGCGCGTCCTGCGGCGACGCCCATTTGCTGGGGCAGGGTGAGGTGGGTGAAGGACTGCAGGCCGAGGCCGGCAGTATAGCTTGTTGTGTTGGAGTTCTGCATGGCGTTGCCCAGCCCTTCGACGAAGGCCGCGGCAGCGGGCAGGATCATCCGGCTTGCGATGTGTTCGTGCACCTCTGAGGCCACGCCTGTTTCGGCGGTGTCCGGCGAGACCGCGAACGCTGAAATGGTGACGGGGTCGGCGTCGCCGTTCATGAGTTTATCGAACTTGATGACGAGCCGTTCATCCTTGCGCTGGAACGTGCCTGAAACCCGGGCATGGATGAGGGGGCCGCTGTCGATCTCCACCAGCGCCTCGCCGCCGATATCGCTGTTTGCTGTCAGAACTGCATGCCCGTAGACGCCCCGTCCGGCGGGCAGGAGGAGACGACGGGATGATTTCGCAGCCGGCGCGGCTGCTGGTACGGCCTGCGCTGCGGCGGTGGCCGGAGATCCTGTGACCACAGGCGCGCGGGCGAACTGGCCATTGCCTGGGCCTGTTCCATCTGCTGCTGTATCGCCCTGGGATGTGCGGAGATCAAGGCTGGGGCCACCGCCCGTCCAGGCGGCGATGAGCGTGGCTTCGGCCTGCTCGGACAGGCTGCCGCGCGCGGGTGGTCTGTCTGCAGGGGGCTGGTGTGTGTTTCCTGCGGGAAGCGGATTGCGGGTGAAAGGATTGGGGACGGTGCCAGCAGGGGCCGCGGGCTTTTCCTGATGGGAGGTTTCCTGACCACCGGACGTTCCGGTCGGCTTTGTCGCGCCCGATGCCTTTCCGAGGTCTGGCGCCGTATCATCGCCGATCTTTGACCGGGTCGTGAGAGCCCCGGCATAAGAGGTGTGTTGTGCCAGCGCCTTTTGGGCGTCTTCTTCCTCTTTTTGGCGGGCGGTGCTGTCGAGGACTTCGGAATGATTGTCCCCGCCTGCGGGAGCCGCCATCTCGGGGTGGCCGACCGGTGCGGATTTCGGGGCGGGTCCTGCGTGATGGGAGAGAACATACCATCCGAGGGCTGTGGCTCCGAGTAGGCCGAGGACGGCAAAGCTGATCGAGCGTGAGGCGACGAGGCTCTGGCCGAGAGGCGAGCGCTGCTGCTGGGGCGGTGAGGGGGGAGGTGGCGCCTTGCTCATGGCCCCTCCTCCGACAGGGTGACGCTGATCATCCGCGAGCCTGTTGAGAGCAGCACCACGGATGTTTC
>Ga0214927_100240_pt1 | contig 16487 bp, 16 predicted proteins | sample Stichaenrichm16X_FD_168612 | JGI IMG/M metagenome (GOLD analysis project Ga0214927, IMG submission 168612) | Xylose enriched microbial communities from anaerobic bioreactor in Madison, Wisconsin, United States - 16X | ecosystem: Engineered > Bioreactor > Anaerobic > Unclassified | place: USA...
GGTTGCCCATGCCCTGAATACACGGCCACGCAAAACACTCGGTTGGAAAACACCGGCAGAGGCACTCGACCAACTTCTCAAACAACATATAATCGATGGTGTTGCGACGACCGGTTGAATCCGCCCACCGTCACATCTTCTGTCGAGGCACCGGTAACTTAAAGACATTCACCTCTTCATATCCGGAACGAAAACAATGCCAACGATCTTATCAGCCAACACGAAAACACGCGATCCCGTATGCGGGATGCTGGTTGATCCGGCTACCAGCCGATTCAAAAGCGATCGTAATGGTCACCTCTCTTTTTTCTGCAGCGCCCACTGTCAAAAGAAATTCGAGGATAATCCAACGACATTCGTCAAAAATGATGTGACACCTGCAGCCGTCTGGACCTGTCCGATGCATCCCGAGATCAGGGAAGCGCATCCCGGCACATGCCCCAAATGCGGCATGACGCTGGAACCTGTGAAGGAAGTGCAGGAAAAGGCGGTGCCCTCCATGCGGGGCATGAGCTGCCATCATGCGCCGCAACAGCCTTCCGCCGCCGGAGAGGGCAAGCCGGGGACGATCTGGACCTGCCCGATGCATCCGCAGATCCGACAGGATCACCCGGGAAACTGTCCGCTTTGTGGCATGGCGCTGGAGCCGGCGGAGCCGACGGGAGCAGAAAGGGAAAACCCCGAACTGCATGATTTCAGGCGTCGTCTGATCGTTTCCGTGTTTTTAGCTGTTCCGCTGATGCTCATCGCCATGGGGGGGGATGTCGGTCTCCATCTTGTTCCGGGCTCATGGTCTCCCTGGGTTCAACTTGCGCTTACCACTCCGATTGTCTGCTGGGCGGGACTGCCTTTCTTCCAGCGTGGACTCGCCTCACTGCGGACCGGTCACTTCAACATGTTCACGCTGATTATGTTTGGCGTCGGCGCCGCGTTTGGCTACAGTCTGGCCGCGACGCTCGCACCGTGGGCGTTCCCGGGCAGCTTCAGGATGCCCGACGGAGCGCTGCCGGTCTATTACGAGGCTGCGGGCGTGGTCGTTGCGCTGGTTCTGCTGGGGCAGGTTCTGGAACTCCGTGCACGTGCCGCCACCGGTGATGCCATCCGCGCTCTGCTGGATCTCACACCAAAACAGGCTCACCGTACCGGAGAGAACGGGCAGCCGACAGACATAGCCGTGGACGCTGTCGTGGTCGGAGACCGACTGCGGGTGCTGCCGGGAGAGTCGATCCCTGTCGACGGCAGGGTTCTCGATGGCACATCCAGCGTTGACGAAGCCATGATTACCGGGGAGCCAGCACCCGTTGCCAAAAAGATCGGCAGCACGGTGACCGGCGGTACGATCAACGGCAATGGCAGCCTCGAAATCGAAGCGCAGGCCGTCGGGAGCGATACCATGCTGGCGCGGATCGTGCAGTTGGTTGCCTCCGCCCAGCGCAGCCGCGCGCCCATTCAGGCCGTGGCCGACCGGGTCGCCGGATGGTTCGTCCCGCTGGTGCTGGCCATTTCCGTGCTGACTTTCATCGTATGGTACATCGTCGGACCGGCTCCGCGCTTTGGGCATGCTCTTCTGAACGCGATTTCCGTGCTGATCATTGCCTGTCCCTGCGCGCTTGGGCTGGCCACGCCCATGTCAATCATGGTCGGCACGGGGCGGGGTGCACGTGAGGGCGTTCTGGTCCGCAATGCCGAAGCGCTTCAGGCGCTCGACAGGGTGGATACGCTGGTTGTGGACAAGACCGGCACGCTGACGGAAGGCCACCCGAAGCTGATCTCCGTGGAAGCGGCCAATGGATGGCCGGAAAACGAAGTGCTGCGTTTTGCCGCCTCTGTGGAGACACGCTCCCAGCATCCTCTGGCGCAGGCTATTGTTCAGGGCCTGAAAGACCGCCATGGGGAGCCTGGCGTTCTTACCCATTTCGCGTCCCAGCCGGGACTAGGGGTGAGCGGCAGCGTTGAGGGCCACACCGTCGTTGTGGGCAATGCCGAGTGCTTGAAGCAGGCCGGCGCTGATGTGTCCCCTGTTGAAGCTAGCGCGACGGCGCATCGTGAAGCCGGAGCCGGGGTGATGTTCGTGGCGGTGGACGGCAGGCTCGCCGGACTGATCGCTGTTGCGGACCCTCTTCGCGCGGATACGCGGGCCTCTCTTGCGGCGCTCCACGTTGATGGTCTGCGGATCATCATGCTCACGGGTGACAGCGAAGCGACGGCGCAGGCTGTGGCGGCGCAGTCGGGAAATATCGCGGAAGTCCATGCCGGTCTGAAGCCACAGGACAAAGCTGATATCGTAAAACACCTGACGGCGCAGGGTGCGCATGTCGCTATGACGGGCGATGGCGTGAACGATGCTCCGGCCCTTGCCGCCGCATCCGTCGGGATCGCGATGGGAACCGGCACCGACGTGGCGATCGAAAGCGCCGGGATCACTCTGGCGCACGGCAGTCTGGAAGCACTGGTCCGGGCGAGACGGCTCGCCCATGCGACCATGCGCAATATCCGACAGAACCTGGCCTTCTCTTTTCTGTTCAACGGGATCGGCATTCCGATCGCCGCCGGTGTGCTCTACCCAATCTGCGGGCTACTTCTTTCCCCGGTTATCGGCGGCGCGGCCATGGCTCTGTCGTCCGTGACTGTTGTTACCAACGCTCTCAGGCTCGGCCGGGGAAAAGACTGAGCCTAGCGCTTTTCGGCCGCGGCGCGGGTGCGCAACGCCTCATAAATCGGCGCTTCACCCATGCCGTCGGCAACGAACATCGCGGCAAAACTGCCAGAGAGCAGCGGAAGCAGCAGGCTAGGCGTATTGGTCATTTCCGTCACGAGAATGATCCCTGTCAAAGGTGCCCGCACCGCTCCAGCAAACATCGCCGCCATACCGACCACGACAAAGGGTGTGGTCCGCCCCGCCAACGTGGGCGCCAGAACATGGGCCAGATCTCCGCAGCCCAGCCCCGCCAGAGCACCCAGAGCCAGCATGGGAGCGAAGAGGCCGCCCGGTGTTGCTGCGGCATAGGAAATCGAGCCGAAGACCAGACGCAGGACATAGAATCCTGGCAGCACTGTCCAGATCAGTGTTCCATCGATGGCGCTTTGCGTGATCCAGTCGCCTCCACCAGCAAGTCGAGGTGTAAGCCAGACGATCAGCCCACCGATCGCGCCAATTGCCGCAGCCCGGATTTCCACGCTGGCATTCATCCGTTCAGCCAGCCGTAACGTGGCCAGAACTGTCCGGTTGTAAACGACCGAGAGCAGGCCAACCGCAAGCCCCGTCAGCAAAAACAGCACCTGCGTTGAAACGCTGATGACCATGGGACTGTCGGCCACCACGAAATCAGGATCACCGCCCAGCAACGCGCGGGCGACAAGGATGGCGGACACGGAAGCACCGAGTGCGGAACAGGCAGTTCGCGCCTCGAATTTGCCGACTAGCTCTTCCAGCACAAAGATCGCGCCAGCGCCTGGCGCATTGAACGCTGTTGCCAGTCCAGCTCCGGCTCCAGCCGCCAGCAATGACCGGCAATCCGCCGGTCCCAACCGTAACAGCCGACCGATCGTATTGGCAGCCGTGGCACCCATCTGCACGCTCGGCCCCTCACGCCCCAGCGCTAGTCCTCCGCCGATGGCCAGCAATCCTCCGATGAACTTGACCGGGATCAGGCCTACAGAAGCTGGTGTTGCAAGTCCGGCCAGGACGGCCTCGACATGAGGGATCCCACTTCCAGAAGCCAGAGGCGCCAGCCACCTGACCATCCATGCCGCTATGAAAGCCGTGACGCTGCCGATCGCAATAATCATCAGACCGGCGGGAAGCGGGTGCAGGACATCAAGCGCCAGCGCCGTTCTCAACCCCGCTGCATGTTCCAGTAACAGCCGGAATGTTCCACAAACTGCTCCGACAACGCTCCCCACGAGAATAGACAGGCATGACAGGAGAGTAAGTCCGCAGGGTATTGGCTGATCTTTTTCTCTCAAAATTTTCAACACAAGCTGCCTGAACATTTCTTTATCCAACTACAAAATATAATAAATGAATTTAATTAAATAAAATTATTATGATATTCTTCCACTTTGTATTACAGACGCATTATTTGATTGACCTAGACTCCTTCCACATGAAAATCTTTGAATACAATGAAGGAAGAACTAGTAGCGTAAGTATAGTGCATGAAATAAGGCCTCCAATTACCACAGTTGCTAAAGGCTTCTCAACTTCAGCACCTTCACTCATCGAAAAAGCCATAGGAAAGAACCCGAGGCAGGCCACTGAAGCTGTTGCCATAACTGGTCTAAACCGCTCATTTGCTGCCGCAATTGCTGCTTCAACAGGCCCTAGACCAGAACTTCGCTTTTCCTTCACCCATGAGATCAGGACCACTCCATTCAAAGTAGCAACACCAAACAGCGCAATAAAACCAATCCCCGCAGAAATACTGAATGGTAACCCTCGGAGCCACAAGGCTATAATGCCACCAGTTGCTGCGAAGGGAAGGTTAACAAATACAAGCCCAGCAAGCCAAATATCTCCCAATGCAAGAATAAGAAGTAAAAAAATGAGAGCTAAAGTCACAGGAACAACGATTTCCAGACGCGCAACAGCGGTCTGAAGATTCCGAAACTGCCCACTCCACTCTAAACGATATCCTGGTGGCAGATGGATTTCACTTTTGACAGTATCCTGTGCTTCTTTGACAAAGGACGAGAGATCTCTGCCCCTGACATTCGCTTGAACCATCATGCGCCTTTCACCCTGATTGCGCCTGATAGCGGCGGGTCCAGTATCTAAAGTAATGAAAGAAACCTGAGAAAGATCGACCGAATGATCATTCCGGGTCATGATCGGTAGCTGTCTGATTTCTTCCATGGTATCGCGTGCCTTTGGTTCAATTCTGACTTCAGTTGGAATCAATGCCGACTCTAACGATACCGGCGGACCAATATGCCCTCCAACAGCTTCAACCAAATCTAGGATTTCCGAGGTAGGCACGTTTAAACGTGCGGCAGCGGTGCGATCGACATCAATGTGCAGATAGGGGATGGTGCCAACATCTTGCGGAGCAACGTCGGCGGCCCCGCGAACAGATGCAACGACACTTGATATATGTGCCGCCAATTGAGATAATTTATTAAGATTAGGACCGTATACACCTATGGCAATCTGTGATCTCACGCCTGATTGAAGATCATCCATGCGCATCTGGATTGGCTGGCTCCAGTTATACAGCGAGCCAGGATTGTTCTTTTCCAAGGCAGCACTAAACGCCTTCACCAGCCCTTCCTGAGTGCTTGCTGTCTTCCATTCTGATCGTGGCTTTAGCAAAACGTAAGTATCTGTCTGTTCACCCCCTTGAGGGTCCGTTGGAATAGCAGAAGTCCCCGTGTTGCTGACAATAGTTCGAATATCGGGAAATTTTCTTAGCGTCCGCTCGATTGCATCTACCGCTCGTACGGACGCATCCAGCGATATCCCAGGCAATCGGGTGGACGTCACAACCAGATCTCCTTCCTGAAGCTGCGGAATAAACTCCCCTCCTAACCGAGCAGCTAAAAACACTGATATAAATAGAACAGCTACTGCGAGACATGACACGCGACCAGTATATTTCATGCACCACCTTGAAAGCGGTACAAAACAACGGCGTAGCCATGCAATAAAACGCGTGTCATGACTTGATTCGTCATGGTGAGAATGATCACCTTGTGATAGCGTGGGTTTTAGTAAGACTAAAGCAAGTGCCGGAATACAGACTAGTGCAAAAAAAAGAGAAGCTAGTAAGCCCAGAATGACGGTTTTCGCCATAGGACTGAACATCTTCCCCTCAATACCCTGAAGAGTCAGTATTGGAAGATAAACAAGAATAATAATAAGAATAGCAAATGTAACGGGACGAGAAACCAAAGAAACTGTTTGCGCAATGCTTTCCGGAAAAGATTTATCTGCTTCAGGTTTTCTGCTTATAACTGTTTCTACAATAACAAGAGCACTATCGACAATCATTCCAAAATCAATTGCGCCCAAGCTAAGAAGATTTGCAGAAATACCAAGATGGTTCATCCCAACCATTGCACAGACAAGTGAAAACGGGATGACCGAAATAATGACCAGAGACGCTCGCCAGTCTCCTAGAACGACAAGCAATACGACAAAGACGAGTAATGCTCCGAGTAAAAGATTATCTCTCACCGTCATAATTGTAACATTTGTCAGTGTAGACCGGCTATAATACGGCTCAACCGAGACACCAGATGGCAATGCATGATTAATATCAGGCAAGGCAGCCTTTATCCGCGCGAGCGTTGCGCGTGCATTAGCACCTTCCTGCAGCAAGACGACCGCATTAACAATTTCTCCATTTGCGTCGCGTGTTACAGCACCCAAACGAGGAAGTCGCCCCTTATGTACAATTCCCAGGTCACTCAAATGGACGGATTCTCCATTGGGACCGCTTCTGACCTGTGTGCGGCCAAGTTCCTCAATATTATCGATCAAAGAGCGACCAACAATAATTCTTTGCTCATCATTCTTTTCGATCCATGCGCCACCTGCAGCCTCATCGCCGGTGTCGAGAGCATGAAAGACGTCTGAGACCGAAATGCCGTATTGCCGTAAGGCAAGAGGACTGAGCTCAACCTCATACGTCTCTGAGGCACCTCCATTGACATTAACATCAACCACGCCCGGAAGAAGGCGTAATTTCGGAACAACGTTCCATGTCATGATACGATTGAGTTCTGCTAGAGAGCGGTCTGCACCATGTATCTGCAGGTGCATGATTTCCCCCATCCCCGTAGTCATAGGCCCCATAGAAATGGAGACAGAATCTATGTGAACAGAAGCTCGAGCTTCTGCCAGGCGTTGTGCAACCTGCTCTCTATCTCTGTAAATATCGGAACCATCTTCAAATTGGAGATAGAGTACTGAGACACCGGTCCGCGAGACAGAACGAATGTTCTCCAACCCCACCACTCCGGACAGCACAGTCTCTACGGGAAAGGTAACAAGTCGTTCCACTTCCTGTGTTGGTAGTCCTGGTGCACTGACTGAGACCAAAACCTGCCGTGGTGAAATGTCCGGGACGGGTTCGACAGCCAGATTCCGAAGATCAAAAATACCGACAACCATTAAAAGGAACGCTGCACCGAGAACTGCGCGTCGTCCCTTCAAAAGTTTCAAAATAAATTTCATTTTTTATTCTTGTTTTCAAGAGAAGCTGGAACAAGTAAGGCTTGAGACTTGAGTATGAAGCTTCCCTTCCCCACAACAATGTCGCCCGGCGACAAACCTTCCGTCACGACAACACGCTCATCCAAAGAGGGGCCAGTCACGACATGCTTTGCCAGATATTTATCGGGTCCGATTTTTACGAATATGCAGGGTTGATCGGCGATGGTCTGCAGTGAGTCTGTCGGGACAATCTGTCCAGACACAGCGTTTTGTGAGAAAATTCTTGCTCTGACCAACATTCCAGGACGAAGTGATGTATCTGTGTTGTCAACCAGACTCCTAACCTGAACCCGCCGTGTGCCTGGATCAACCGTTTCTTCTATAAAATCTACGTGGGAAAATTTACTTTTGCGTTGTTTAGGAATGATAGTTTCCTGATTGCTACCAATTTTAATGCTGCTTATCGCAGTCTGTGGAATTTGAGAAACCACCCAAACAGATCGAAGATTGACAACTTCTACAGGAGGAAGGCCATTATTGCCAACACTTCCTCCCAATGCGACATTAATACTTCGGACAACCCCATTAACTGGAGAAACGACAACGGAACTCAAACCTTCTACTTTTTCTGTCGAAGAAGAAAAGCGCCTCATATGCTCTTCTTGGTTTTTAACAACAGCAAGCCGTTGTTGTACCAGAGCCGACGCATCTGCGAGAAGTGCTTTTCTCCTCTTTTCTTCGCCTTTTGATATTGCTCCACCTTGCAATATTCGACCACGTCGTTCAGCCTCGGCTGCATCTCGTTCCATAGCCTGTGCCTGCTGAAGAGCCGCCTTTGATGAAAGATATCGTTCTTTTTCGTCACTTAAACTATAATTATTGTAAGAAAAAAGAGCAGTTCCTTCTTTTACAAATTGACCTGGACTGACAAAAATATCTGTTATCCGTCCTGATCCAACGGGCACAATACGGGCTGTTTTGCGCTGATCTGCTTCAACATAAGCCTGAACGTCAATGTGAGCCGCTATAGATCCAGAGAAACTGGTTGCTGTTTCGATACCTTGAGCCGTGATTGCCTCAGGAGATATATGCACCGGAAATTTGGGCCATATTTCTGCCGCACAGCATGGGGCAACGAATAAGGTCCATGGGAAAATGGTCGCCCCCAACATCAAACAAATATTTTTTTTATTTTTCACAATGTTTCGCCCATCATAAGTACCAGACGCACCAAGGCGGCATGCCAAACGACCTCTGCTTTCGCCATACGTTGTTCTGCTTCAAGCGCTCCGCGCCGTGCACGGATATATTCGATCAAGGGAACCTCACCAGTTCTCCAGGCGCTTTCAAGTTGGTCTGCTCTTTTTAAAAGGACTGTTTTAGATGTCTCTGCGTGCTTACGTACACTCAACGAGGAGGCAATCTGAGAACGAAGGCGTGCATATTCCACGCGGACTTTACGACGTGCCAATTCAGCGTCTCTTCTCGCTGCACCAATTTCAGAAACGTTTTTCATAAGCATTGGTGTATTGCGAGCCCGGCTTGGAAGGGCTGCCTGAAAAACTACACCGACCTGTGTATCCCAAGGACTTTGATATTGTTCCTGTCGTGATATCTGCACACCAATGGTTGGATTGGGCATATAAGAGTGCTTTGCCACATCAAAGGCTGCTTGCGCTTTTTTCAGCCGCGCATCCACGAGACGCACCCTTGGATCCTTTTCAGGATCCAACTTATGGATTTTCAAAGAAATAATCCGACCATCCAGAGAGTTTAGTTCTGGAATAACATCAGAGCCGGTCAATGCCTGCAATTCTGATTGAAAAGTGGCCAATTGTTGTTGTTTGTCTGAGATCGCACTTTCAATGTCCTCGTACTCAGCAACAACCGCCTCATGATCTGTAGCAGATATTTCACCAGCTGTTAGCGCTCGTTGTGACGATTCCAGCGTCTGAGACAAAATTCCCCGCGTCTTTTCAAGGTTAAAAATTTCATTTTTCAATATAGTAGAAGCACTGGTAACATCTAATACACGTACAGCCATGAGGAGGCGATGAACTTGTAGTCGCGCGTCCGCAGTAGCGACTGATGCAAGAGCATCCTTCACATTGGCGGTTCCCTGACCTGGTAGCCAAAGGGGTAGACTTACACTGCCTTGATATGTTGTATACCCTACTTTGCTACCAATAAAATGATCATCAAGATACTGACCATTTAGGACGGGTCCGGATGGGAATAGAGAATCAAGAGCATTTGCTGTCTTTTTTGACGCCTTGGAATCGACAGCCGCAGCTTTTGCATCAGGATCATGTGCCCATGCAGCCATTATCGCATCACGTAAACTTTCCGCTTGGGCCGTGGGTATCCCAATGACCAGACACAGCGCAACCACGACTACGGTCCGCAATTTTAATCTCCGATTGTTTGCTTCTCTCAATAAGATAGCGAAAAAAACTTATCGAAAGACAGCATCAATGGGATAAAAAAGAATTAATTATTTTTTTATATAAACCTCGCGAAACTTTTGCGTTCTTGTACAGTTAGCTGCGGCGTGTCGTCAGTTAAGCAGGATGATGATTGAAGCGAACTGCACGGCTGCGAGGAATGTTGATTTCAGTTATCGTAGCGGGTTGCGATAGCACGGAACTGTTTGAGTTTATTGAAGAACCGCTCGACAAGATTACGTTCCCTGTAAAGAGCGAAGTCGGTTTCCCGCTGCATTGTTCTATTGCGTTTTGGCGGTATGACCGGGGTGATCCCCCGCGGAGGGATCGACGCGGATATCTCACACGAGAGTTGTACATCGGGTTAGATTATGAGAAAGTCTATTTTGTGGAAAAGAAGTTTTCATAACCAATAGACAAACCCGATGCAGACAGAGTGTAGCGTGAGCGCATATGACTTTCCAGCCTCCTGTGGGCGACGTGTTCAGGCCCGTTTTGACGGGGGTCGCATGAGTTCGGATGGCGGTGTCATTCTGGGTTCAGGACCCATTGATATGGGCGTCATGATGTGATTCAGGCTCCTTGAGGAGACTGAAGATGAGTGACCTGTATTGGCTGACGGACGAGCAGATGGGTCGTCTGCGGCCCTTTTTCCCGAAGAGCCATGGCAAACCTCGCGTTGATGACCGTCGCGTTTTGAGCGGGATCATTTTCGTGAACCGCAATGGTCTGCGCTGGCGTGATGCACCCCGGGAATACGGTCCATACAAGACGCTTTACAACCGCTGGAAGCGCTGGAGTGCTATGGGGATATTCATCCGCATGATGGGGGGACTGGCTACCGGCAAGGCAGAGCCTCAGACGATCATGATTGATGCGACCTATCTCAAGGCACATCGCACAGCTTCGAGCCTGCGGTTAAAAAAGGGGGCCCAGACCGTCTGATCGGGAGGACCAAAGGCGGGATGAATACGAAGCTGCATGCCGTCACCGACCGGAACGGACGTCCGCTCGACTTCTTCATGACGGCAGGTCAGGTCAGTGATTACACTGGTGCCGCAGCCCTTCTGGACAACCTCCCATCAGCCGAATGGATGCTGGCGGACCGGGGCTATGACGCTGACTGGTTCAGGGATGCTCTGGAGGAGAAAGGGATCAAACCCTGTATTCCTGGCCGAAAATCTCGTGGAAAACCGGTCAGATACGACAAACGGAAATACAAAAGACGCAACCGTATCGAAATCATGTTCGGCAGGCTCAAAGACTGGAGACGGGTCGCAACACGCTATGACAGATGCCCGACCGTCTTCTTCTCGGTAATCTGCCTCGCTGCAACCGTCTTGTTCTGGCTATGAGTCCTGAGCCTAGCAACAATCTTTACAGGCGCGCAATCAATCAGAATTTTTTGTGCCAGAACGTCCGCTCCTGAGAGCACTTTCCGGGTCAATCTATGCCTGACATGAAGGCGGAAGCGGAAGGTCTGGGTCTGTTTGCATGGTTGCCGACGTTTCTACGCAGCCCGCAAATTTATCACTATCTTCTGCATTTTTATCGCGATTAAGTGGTTTTTGCGGCGACAAAAATGGCTGTCGAACACCAGAAGATAATGATAATTAGTATGCTGGTTTATCAGTGAGTTATAAATCCATTGGATCTGGATAATTTACTATTCAGACAAGAAAAATCCACTGATTAATGATAAAAATGGCAAGTGGATTTTAAGGGCTTATTTCTGCGGCAGTTATGTCGGCAATGGGGGGGGCAAACTGCCTGTCCGTTTTCTGGCTGACTTACACAGGAAACGGACGAAACGCGGCCCATATAACGACGCATCATTATTGAATGTGTGCGTTGAAAAACGGTATGGCGATCACGCTTCGATGTAGGTCTCTGACTGAACATTTCATTATGCCACCTGCCCAATGACGATCCCTCCCAGTGCGCTGATACCGACCACCACCAGGGGTGGCGCCCGCCGGACGGTCAGAAGGACGAAACTGACCAGCACGATCCCGAAATCCGCCACCGACCTGACCGCGCTCGTCCAGACCGGCGTATAGAGCGCCGCCCCCAGCAGACCCACGACCGCTGCGTTGACGCCGTGCATCGTCGCCCGAACGGCCGGCTGGCTACTGAAGGTGTCCCAGAAGGGCAAAGCTCCGATCAGGACCAGGATGCCCGGCAGAAAGATGCCGAAAAGACCGAAAGCGGCACCGGCAACACTGTGGGGAGATTGGCTGACGACCGCACCGAGATAGGCCGCGAACGTGAAAAGCGGCCCCGGAACCGCCTGTGCGGCGCCATAACCAGCGAGAAAGGCATCATCGCTCACCCAGCCTGGGGCCACAAAGGCCTCGTGCAGCAAGGGCAGCACAACATGACCGCCACCGAACACGAGTGCGCCTGACCGGTAGAAGGCGTCGAACAGGGAAATGCTCTCCGGTGCGCCATGGCGGGCGAGAAAGGGCAGACCGAAGAGCAACGCCAGAAAGAGAGCCAGTGCGACGATCCCTGCACGACGCGATACGGGCACTGTAATATGCTCGCCATCTGACGTCTGCACAGAGCGGCAAAGCCACAGGCCGGCGAGGCCCCCGAGAACGATGGCCGCAATCTGGGCAAGCGGTGAGATGGCGAACAGAACGATGAGTGCGACCGTGACCGCGATCGAAGCACGTGCCCGGTCCGGACATAGCGTGCTCGCCATGCCCCATACGGCCTGTGCGACGATGGCGACGGCGACGAGTTTCAGTCCATGAAGAAGGCCTGCACCAGTCGGGCCGACAAACGCGTTCGCGCCATAGGCGAAGAGGACTAGGATGAGCGCCGAAGGCAGAGTGAATCCCGCCCATGCAGCAAGACCGCCTGCATAACCGGCCCGCATCAGGCCAATGGAAAATCCCACCTGGCTGCTCGCGGGACCGGGCAGAAACTGGCACAGCCCGACGAGATCGGCATAGGCGCGCTCATTGAGCCACCGGCGCCGGACGACGAATTCGTCCCGGAAATACCCGATATGCGCGATCGGCCCGCCGAAGCAGGTGACACCCAGTCTGAGGAAGATGAGGAGCACCTCAAGAGCCGACCCCGGTCTTTCTGGTCCCACGCCACGCGGCACGATCGTCATTCGGTCGTTACTTTCTTATTTTCCCGTTCGACAGGAGACAATTCCCATGCACCGGCATTCATGTGTGGCTGCCGATGGCAACAGACAATCATCACTTCTGACTTGTTGGCGGCCCAGCATCACGGTGTGCCCGGTCATACGGACAGAACCTCACTGACGGGGCAAGGAACACTGCGGCAACATGCGCCCGAGAACTTTGTCCTTCAGGACGAACTGATGAAAAAGCGCCGCCGCGCCATGGCCTGTCGCAAGGCCCATGATCAGCCAGGCGTTCCACTCATGCAGCGTGTGAAACCACGTCACGGTTTCCGCCGGGAACCGTGCGAAGGGGGATGGGATCAGAAGACCGAAAAAACTCATCGTCTGCCCGGCTCCCCATCGCCAGAGGTAGCCCAACAAAATTTCCGCCAGAAGCAGCCCATAGAGCGCGTACTCCGCTCCGAGAGCGCATACCCGGTCCACTGGACGGAGAAGGTCCGACAGATGCCGCCCTTTCGTCAGACGCCAGACTATGCGGAACGCCATGATCACCGTCAGCAGGATACCGGCGGTCAGATGCGCGACAACCATCAGATGATGGACGGGTTTTGCCGGCCACTTCCAGGTCTCGCCCATGGCAAACTGAAACAGAACCAGAAAAGCCGTCAGCCAGTGAAGGATGATCGTCGGCCTGTCGTAGCGCAGGGTGTCGGTAATGTCTGGCACTGGATAGGGCATACATCTCTCGGCACAAAAAGAATCTGAATCCACTCTCATATCATCCTCACCTGACAGGATTCTGAACAGAACAGATTTTCCGAAAACATAAATATTATTGGAAATAACTCGCAATATCAGAATAAAATACCTATTGCCGTAGCAAAAACAGGGTCCTAAATCTGGTTTGTATTTATCAGAAGCAACAGGTCATCTTATGTCGCGTCTCCATCCTCTGGCCGAACGTCATGCCGTCGAGAAACTGGGATGGCTGCGCGCGGCCGTTCTCGGCGCCAATGACGGCACGCTGTCGACCGGCAGCCTCATCGTCGGCGTTGCCAGCTCTCATGCGACACGCGGCAGCATTCTCGTCGCGGGATTGTCCGCGCTGGTCGCTGGCGCCCTGTCCATGGCGGCTGGTGAGTATGTCTCGGTCAGTTCCCAGGCCGATTCAGAACACGCCGACATCGCCCGCGAGAAACAGGAACTGGCCACGGACTGGGACGGGGAAGTCACCGAACTGGCCGGGATCTATCAGAAAAGAGGGCTGGATGGAGACCTCTCGCGCAAGGTTGCCCTCGCCCTCATGAAGCACGATGCCCTCGGCGCTCATGCCAGGGATGAACTGGGTCTGTCCGAGGCCACGGCGGCAAGACCCATACAGGCGGCATTCGCCTCGGCAACCGCCTTTTCGTCCGGAGCCTTGCTGCCCGTGCTGGCAGCTGTTCTGACCCCTGTCGCGTGGGTATCCTGGGGCGTGTCCCTAACATCCGTCGTGGTTCTCGCTGTTCTGGGCGTCGTCGGCGCGCTTGCCGGCGGTGCGGCACCTCTGCGCCCGGCGCTGCGTGTGACGTTCTGGGGTATTGTTGCGATGATCGTGACGGGTGGGATTGGCCGCCTGTTCGGCGTGTGATGCGGCGTGCCATCCGCGATGCCTGTCGGCGGTTTTGGCGACATCGTCATGGTGCCGCCAGTGCGAGCCGCCCGGGAGCGGGGCGTGCTCCACGCGGTGCGCCCGTTTGTACGTATGACGGCGACGGGCGTCGTCTGGCCCGATGGGCGGGAAGAAGTCATCGACACGATCATCTGGTGTACCGGCTTCCGACCCGCGCTTAGTGTATTTGCATCACTCGACGTGATCGAGCCGGATGGGCTGATTCGTGTTAACGGGCAACAGGCCGTCAGGGAGCCACGTCTCTGGCTGCTGGGTTATGGCTCCTGGTGTGGCCCCGCATCTGCCACGCTGCTGGGCGCCGGCCGTGTCGCCAAATCCATGGTCCAGCAACTGGCGGCCTGGCTTGCGTCGCCGATATACAATGTCTGCTTATCGAAACTTTGAGCAAGTCTGAACACGGCCGAGATGAAGGCGGTTCTGACGGCAGTTTCTGCTTCACGAACAGCGTATTCGCTTGATGGGGTAATGATCCATTTGTCCGTCTTCCGAAAGAAATGTGGCGTGTTCAGCTTGCGCCTGCGCCATAAGGAGATGGTCAAACGGATCACGATGATGCAGAGGCAAAGACATCAGGATCTGTAGGTGCTCGGTCTGTATTTGTAATAGAGAGAAACCTTCTTCAGGAATGGCTGCCAGAATATCGTTCATATCCGCATCCAGCTTCCCGATACGGATTTTGATCGCAATCTCCCAGAGAGACACGGTACTCACCAGAATATCGTGAACCGGATCTGCGATGATTTCCCGTGCAGTCTCACCCAGACGGTCGGAGTCCGAAAGCCACCACAGCAACGCATGCGTATCAAGCAGAACCTTCACAAGTCGCGTTCCATGCTTTCAAGAAGGTCCGGCGGTGTCTCATCAAAATCTTCGCTTATTCTGATCCGTCCGCGCAATGCGCCGGGTCGACGACGGGGGCGATAGGAAGAGGCTGGCGGCCGCAGTTCGGCTACGACCTGGTCATGAGACGTCACCAAGATCGTACTGCCCTGCCTGACCTGACGCAGATACGCTGTCAGGTTTCCCCGGAACTCCCGAACACCGATTTTCTGTGGTAATGGTACGTTATCTGAAAGATGCTGGCCCATGGTCTCCTCCCTATGTGTCATCATAACATGTACACATAGGGAGGAGGTAGAGAATTCCTGAGGCATGTTTGTTTCAGAGATCAGTGGCTTCCGACAGAGCCAGAGCGTCCTCGACATCCACCCCAAGGTATCGAACCGTACTATCCAGTTTTGAATGACCCAGCAGGATCTGCACGGCTCGGATATTACCGGTTCGTTTGTAAATCATGGCAACCTTAGTCCGGCGGAGCGAATGAGTTCCATATTCCCCGGCGATCAGTCCCACCGCCTGGACCCATTGATCCAAAAGCCGGGCGTATTGCCTTGTGCTCAGGTGAGTTTTGGCGCTTAGGCGACTTGGAAAAACATACTCATTCAAGCCACCACCTCGATGTTCCAGCCACGCCCGCACGCTTTCTCGCGTTGTTTCTGTAATTTCGAATTGCACAGGTCGCCGGGTTTTCTGCTTAACGATCATGGCTCGGTGGCGCACCTGACCACCGGTAACGATGTCGCCGATACGAAGGCTGACAAGATCGCAGCCTCTGAGTTTGCTATCGAGAGCAAGATCAAACAAAGCTCTGTCTCTGACACGCTGTTCGCTCCCCAGCCAAAACCGAATAGCCCAGACGTGCTTTTCTTTGAGCGCCCGCTTGGCGCCAACCATTTTTCCTGCATTCCAAGGCACGGACGCCTTTAGCGTAGGCGATGGAAAACGCGTTTTCTTTTCCATGATACTTTCTCCTGATCAGCTGCACATGCAGCAATCAGAAGTCTGCAGGAGGACATCGGCGGATAACGAGAACATTACAGACCGTCCGCTTTACGGAAACTGGAACGGCACCTTTAATGACCGAGGTGAGGCGACTGCGGCCTGTCTGCTCCTTTATCACTGAGCAGACAGGCAGATCAGGGGGGGAAGAACGAACCCGCTGCGCGGGATTGGTGCGGTGTGCAGGTCTGTCACCACGGCGTGAGCGATCTGTTTTATTTGGAACTGTCCTGATCGGGCCAAGCACTCTGGCTTCTTCCCACCAGAAGG
>Ga0214927_100247_pt1 | contig 15680 bp, 20 predicted proteins | sample Stichaenrichm16X_FD_168612 | JGI IMG/M metagenome (GOLD analysis project Ga0214927, IMG submission 168612) | Xylose enriched microbial communities from anaerobic bioreactor in Madison, Wisconsin, United States - 16X | ecosystem: Engineered > Bioreactor > Anaerobic > Unclassified | place: USA...
TGAAAAACGGATTTGGCAATATCCAGGCCAATTATGCTAGCTTTCATACGGGCGGTCTCCTCCTGATGATCAGTGAACCTCCATCATGGCACATCGATGCCGCAAGGAGGCCGTCCACCCCATCTCGGTGATGCTCTCTCCCAGTTTGCTCAGGCGCTCGCCGCCACAGCATGAGCAATGCGTCGGCACGGGGATGACCACCCGTTCGCGCGGGAGATCGGCGCGCAACGGCTGGCGGCCGTGATTACGCCGGGGCGCTGGTGCCCGCACGGCAGGATCGGGAGCGTTTTCCGGCGCATCCTCGGCGTACGCCGTCTCCAGATCTTCCAGTTCGAGTTCGAGTTGGGCCAGCAGACGGCGCCCCCGCTCCGATGAGGCCCCGAAACGGTCCTGGCGCATCCGCGCAATAAGGTGTTTGAGATGGGCAATCTGCGCCTCGGCACTGATCGCTCGGGTTTCAGCGGCAGTGGCCCGGGTTTCGGCAGAAGAAGCCCGGAATTTGGCGACCTGAGCGCGCGCCTCGGCCGCGGCAAGTGCCGCGCGCAGGGCCATCATCTCGTCCGTGTCTCCCGTCATGAAGACAGTTGACCACATGGGCGCCCAAAAGAGTACCAGTATATGCTGATCTGGCGCAGTTTTTATTATCCCGCCAGTTCAGGTCTCCAGGTTTTCTGCGGGTTTCTCCAGTCGATCCCTTCAAGCAGGCAACTTAATTGTGACGGGGAAAGATGGATCACCCCGTCCCTGGCCGAGGGCCAGAGGAAATGCCCACGCTCGATCCGCTTCGCATATAATGATAGGCCTACGCCATCGTGCCAGATCAGTTTCACCAGGTCGCCGCGCTTTCCCCTGAAGGCATAAACGTCGCCGACGAAAGGATCACGACCCAGCGTTTCCTGGACTTTCAGAGCCAGCCCGGGCATCCCGAGGCGCATATCGGTCACGCCGGCCGCCAGCCATATCCTCAGCGTGGAGGGAAGCGGAATCATGACCGCAGCGCGCCCACAATCTCACGCAGACGATCAGCGGACAGCCCCGTGTCGAATTCGAGCCGCACACCGTCCGGAAAGACCACGCTGACCGCTCGGCCAGGCGGCGTTCCCTGTTCGCTTCGACGCTCCAATGGCTGCGGCTGAGGTGCCGGAGCCACCATGACAGGCACGAACGATGTTCCGCCCTGCGCTTTGGCCCGGGCCTCTCGCCGCCAGCGAAACACCAGGCTTGGATGAACACCATACTGTGTAGCCACCTCCCTTACGGGGCGCCGGCTCTCGTAGGACGCGATGACCACGCGCGCGCGAAATTCAGGGGCGTGCCAGCGGCGGCGATCTGAAACGATCTCGATCCGCGAGGCTTCCGCCAGCCTATCTCGCTCTCCTGTCTCCATACCGCTCCCTTGGAGCCTCTCTACGGTACTACCTGCGACACTCGCAGGTAGTACCGCGTCTCTATCTCTTAAATCGCTCATGCTTCATAGCTGAACCAGAATAGAAATATTCAGCAAGGCGTCAGTCGCCGGGTGCTTACCTCATGACAACGACTGAGCAACTTATTCCTGTCGAAAGCCGCTATGAAGCAAAAATTGTGGAGTTATTAGTTCAAAAGGATCGGACCTTTATAAAGCCGCTCCGCTTTGATGCAGCACGAGAGCTTGTACGGCCTGACTTTATCTTGACTGATATGGGCAAAAAAGAAGGCTGCCCAATGGAAGTATTTGGGCTGTCGGATGAAAAATATCTCGCACGCAAAGCAGAAAAAGAAAGATACTACGCGCGTGTTTTTGGAGTTGACGGATGGTGGTCATGGGACGCATCCCATAACGCACCCATTCCGCCTTTACCTGAGGTTTCTCTTAATCAGACTGGCGACCCGATCAGCTGATCGAGTAGCATTGAGACGTGGCGGGTTTACCAGACAGATTTTCTACTTCACAGCGGTAACGGCCTTGAGGCGTCTCAATGATATAAATGCCTCCAGCTGCATCCATCATAGCAGCCTCCACATGACCGTCTTTCAGGAGGTCGGACATGGGGGTTGAGACCGGATCATTTTTCGTTGGGACTTTTGGTGCTTCTGTTGTTGGCTGATCAGCCATTGCGTTAGGTATCGTCGCAGAAACCAATGATGCTAGAGCCAAGGCAACGGGAATACTTTTTCTCAACATACACAATCCTTTCTTAGTTGAAATTCACTAAATGGATCATCCCACTCTGACCGATAAAGAGGATGCTTCAGTAATTTGGCAAATTCGTGATCATTACGAGAGTGCGCTTCGGTTCAACTATCTGTTAGCATTTGAGACTTCAGACAATGCAAAGGATGTTTTTACATGAAAGAGAATATTTTTATTCCCCCTGTAATAAAATCACGGGAATACCTTATATCCAAGACAAAAGCGCATAAAACTCAAGGTATTCCAATTACAAAAACTGGAACAACTTATAATCTAGCCCAACAAACGCGGTGGCTTAGCAATAACAACTTTGCTGTTGGGCGATGGGATGGCACTATGAGTATTTTTAATTATTCATCTGAGCCATTTACAGGTCCAAAGCTAACAGCCGCGGTTAACTCGCCTTCTTCAGGGGGAGTACAAATGATAACCTATATTCCTTCTCATATGATGATCACATCAAATAATGACAGAAGTCTTTCTGTATGGATCACATCATCAGATGATTGGTCGGACTTAAAACTTGAAACCATCGAAAGCTACGACAGCTCCCTCGATGTTGCTACAAATGGAGTTTGGTTTCCATCTTTACTAGATAACGATCCATCTACTTTAGTGGTAGGACATTATTCCGGGTTTGTATCCATTTGGTCGGTGGATCATCACCATAAAAAATTAAACTTTATTGAAAAAATAGATCTCAGAAACCCCAACCCAGTAAATCCTTTTAACGCTCATGCCATGTATGGAATGTGTATTCTCAAAGAAAAAGGGCCAGACGCGAGTGTCATCTGCGGCTCTGATGATGGTTATATTTCCATTGTTGAAGTTCACACTCGAAAGACGGTATCACAAACTGTCTTCAACCCTGATGCTCAACGAGGAATAAATAGTATCTCTGTCTTTAGAAACAAGCTTCTGGTCGCCAACTGTTCGGTAGGAATGAATGATAAAAATCTCTGGTATTTCGATATCGATTTAGAAACGAGTGAAATTTCTTACCGGGATAGCATGAACCTTCTTATTGATAAAAATAGGATTCAATCTTTTAATTTCGACGTAGAATGGGGAGAGTATTCTAGTGGACTTTGCTGGTTCGCTGGGACTGAAGAAGGTGTCCTATGGATGGGAAAGGCCAACGAAAAACTTGAGTTAATTGGCTATGAATCGCTTTCTGAAAGTTCAATCGGCGCAGCCTTGGCATTTACAAACAGACCAGGACGTCTTGCTGCAGCCATTCATAACATAGATCAATTTTCAACAGGGTCTGAATAAATTAGCGACTACGATAGAAATGGCCAATCATAAGTAAGGATTTATATGGGCGCGATAATGTTCCAAGGCACAGGGTCAGATGTTGGAAAATCCGTGATTGTTGCGGGTATCTGCCGCGCCATCGCAAACCGCGGTCTTCGCGTGCGCCCTTTCAAAGCCCAGAATATGTCCAACAATGCAGCCGTCACTCATGATGGCGGTGAAATAGGCCGCGCTCAAGCTACACAGGCGCTCGCATGTCGCATCGAGCCCTGCATCGACATGAATCCCGTATTACTAAAGCCTCAAACTGATCAAACAGCGCAACTCGTGGTACATGGAAAAATACGAGGCATACTTGGCGCTCATAACTTTCGTGAAGGTCGCGGTGCGTTACTTGATGACGTCTTAGCAAGTTATCACCGTCTTCAGACACAGTGTGACATTGTTGTGGTGGAAGGAGCTGGCTCTCCAGCAGAGATAAATTTGCGAGATGGTGACATTGCCAACATGGGGTTTGCACGAGCAGCAAACGTGCCTGTTATCCTTCTTGGCGACATTAACCGGGGAGGAGTTATTGCATCGATTGTTGGCACCCGAGCGGTTATTGATCCTAAAGATGCAGCGCTGATTCAAGGCTTTATAATCAATAAGTTTCGTGGTGATCTTAAATTATTCGCAGATGGATATCGCGATATCGAACGCCTCTCGAAATGGCGCGGTCTCGGTGTCATTCCATGGCTAAGGGACTGCTCATTCCTGCCGAGCGAAGATGCAGTTGTTCTCGAAAAACGTTCTCATGATCCTGCACAGAAGCTGCTTGTCGCATGTCCAATCACACCTCGCATCTCCAATTTCGATGACCTGGATCCACTTAGGCTTGAACCTGCTTTAGAGTTAGTCATGGTTCCGCCAGGTCACCCGATCCCCAAAGAAGCCTCTCTCATTGTTCTTGCCGGTTCAAAAGCAGCTATCAATGATCTTGAAGCAATCCGCCGAGAAGGTTGGGACATTGATATTCTGGCGCATCATCGCCATGGCGGCATGATTTTGGGATTATGCGGGGGATATCAGATGCTTGGAAAACGTATCATGGATCCGCACGGTATTGAGGGGCCACCATCAGAGATCGATGGCTTGGGGTTACTAAATATTGAGACCGAGCTGACACAGAACAAAACACTGAACAAAGTTAGCGGCCGATCTTTAGGTGCTCCGTGCGAGGGTTATGAGATGCATGTTGGATCTACCGTCGGGCCGGACACATTGAGACCATTGATACACTTAGATGGTGGTCGGACTGATGGCGCGACCAGTATCGATGGATTAGTATCAGGCACATATTTGCATGGATTGTTCACAGACAGCGAACAGCGTGCTGCGTGGCTTACGCGATTGGGTTTGCCAAGTTCTTTCCAGAATTATACTGGCACGATAGATGAAGCACTTAATAATATCGCCATGGAAATTGAACGACACGTCAATATGAAGGCCATCATTGATATTGCAATGTCTTTTGGTAAAAACTAAATACATTATGCTTGTCATATTTTATATACGCCAAGCATAGTAATATGAAACTATTTCTATGTATAATTAATATTTATAGTGTTGTGGTTATTTCAGAGAAAAATAACCCGTTCCCGTAAGCGTATCATGACTTCCTTTGTCTCATGTCTTTTAAAGACCATTACGGCATCCGACGAGCCTGTTGCAAGTTTCAGGACACAGAGGGAAATGACTGGCCAGAAGGCGTCATTGTCACGATCTTTGCGTATCGTTGACGTATATCTTTTTCCTGTCGGCTCATCACTTCAGGAGCTTGTTCGAGTATTTTTTTCAATTCATTATCAAGCCGACGAATCAAGTCGGCATGAGCTGCGTTAATCTGACGGCCCCTTAGAGCCATCTGGTTCTCACGTCCAATATCCCGGCCCTCAAGACGGGCCTTCTCTACTTTGCGGCCGATCTCAATGAGTTCACGGACTCTTTGATCCCGATCCTTTTTCTTCCGATAAGGCAAATCCATACCCAGAGCCTTGTACGGCTTATGCGCCATCTTTTTAGCAACATAATCCCACAACTGGTCACTCGTGATTGGTTCTTGATCTCCCAGAGCGCGGCCGTTGCGAACCGCTTCAAAAGTCGCCCCATCTGAAATCATCGTCCAGGTTGTCCCTCGTGCACGACTTTCGGCAACATAGGTTGTAAACCCCGTCGCCAGATCGGCACCGCGCGGCATGGCATTGATATGCTCATCAGAGGTCAGCCCCTGGGCGGCATCAATTGTCATGGCATGACCAAATCCCAACAGAACACGATTTGAGCGAGGATCTGATAGCCGGCGCCATTCCACTTGTGCTTCCTGCCCATCCGCAAGCCTCAATTTCAGCCCTTTGTCAGATGCACTGAGAACCTCACAGATATCTCCGTTATTCCCTACCCAGGTGCGCTTATCTCCAACAAGACCCCAGACCCGACGATACAGGCGCACCTTGTCTCCAACAGCAAGAGCCATGTCATACTCTTCACCACGCTGATCTATGGCTTTGATAATCTTCTGGTCAGCGCCAATATCTCCGCGTTTCTGTAACACCTGACGTACCGCCAGACTGAGATCCGCAGCATCCTTGTTCGTCAGCGCTGACATGGTGATCGTCTTGAATGATCCGTCCGGCTTCGGGCCTTCAGCCTTCAGGGCATCTTTGCGGGACACATAATGTTGTGCGATGGCCTCCAGAACATTCTGATGGTCTCCTGTCACCAGACTGATGCTACCGTCCTGGCGCTTCATCTCGATAGCCTGTCGTACCTCCTCGGTATGAAAACGGTTCCTCACGTCATCATCACGATCCGCGTCTGTCTCTGCTGCAACTGCTTTGCCCTTCGTCTCAAGTGCCTTAAGCTGATCATCGCTTGGTTCTTCTCCACGAAAAAGAGCGGCGATATCACGATTACGCTTCGTTTTTTGGCGTACTGTTGACAGAAGCTCAGCCTGATCATTCGGCTCCAGCACTCTCTTGATTATTTCAAGGGCATCACCAGCCTCGATAGCCTGAGCCTGCTCTCTGTCACCCATCATACGCAGGGTCAGTCCCGTATCACGCTGCAGCTCAAGCAGTCGTAGCATCTGACGCGGCGCCACTTGCCCGACTTCGTCAAGAGCTATGACGGTATGCTCATCCAACGTGAGGTCGCCCCGATCAATACGGGCCAAAAATGGGGAAAGCGCATAGGTTTCATCAATACCAGCATCTTTCATGGCATCGGCCTGGCGCCACGCATTGGCCACACCAATGATGCGCCGTCCTGATGGGTTGGCCTCGGTATCATGGCGCCATGCGTCCACAAGAGGCTTGAGAAGTGTGGTCTTGCCGGCACCAGCCACCCCCGTAAGCATCGCTATCCTGCCGCTCTGCCCCAAGGTATGAACGGCTTTACGCTGCGCCTGCCCATGCTCCGATGTAAAATCCAGACCTGAGCGGGCAATCGCATCCTCAATGGCTTCTTTTCCGAGAGCCCCGCTCCGATCAGATGAAGCACGAGCAATATGTATGGCGAGATCCTCTTCCAGTCTGATTTGCTCAGTATGTGTGACCCTCTCACGCTCTCCTTTCATCTCAATAATGAGTTGTACTTTCTGACCGCGCACCTCAATGCCCCGTTTTTCCGTCAACTCAACAACGGCATCTATGTCAGATATTCCGCCCTCAATACCCGTAGCAATCAGGCCTCGTGCAGCATAAGTCCGCAGTTTCTGGTGATCGATGACAGCGGCTGTTTCAAATTCCTGACCAAGATGCTTGGCAACGAAACGCCACGCTTGATCAAGCCGCTGATGGCGATCCAAGCCGGTATCAATCTCCGGCCCCATAAGGCTTTGATCTACCCAACCCAGCTCCTTAGCCTGACGCTTCCAAATATCGTGGTCGTCAGCGTCCAGATCCTTACCCAATCGGGCGGCCAACCCCGCCATTGAAAGCATTTTCTGCTTTCGTTCGATTGACAATGCCTCCCACTCCAGACCTTGTTCCGAGGCGTAGGACTGAGCAGCTTTCAGGACATTGCGGCGACCTTTGCTGAAAAAATCTGAAATCTCCTGTGGCACGGCAGAGATGACGGTTGCCTGTTCATTGGCGTCATACGTCTGGGCAATACCAATTTTACGCAATTCCTGAGCGAGGATGGCTTGGAAGTAAGCGCCAAACTCGTGAACTCGCGATCGAAGCTGTTTTGTATCCAAAGACCCGACATGACCATCATCTGTAACAACCATGTTGAACATCGTGTTGTGAAAATGGGCATGAGGATCACCGCCAGCCGGCGTATCAATCAGGTAGGTCTGATTGCTCTCAGGATCTAACGCCTCGACTGTTGGCCGTGCTGTCGTGTGGCGGTATGTTACCCATGCAACATGCCCTTCTTCAGCGCCGTCCTTCCCGCCCCGGCCCCGTCTAGCCAGTCCCAGTTCACGGGCCACATACCGCATAGTCTCGTCGTTCGCGACCTGCATAGCATGCCAGATAGCGGCGCGTTCTGCGTCTGTTTCGGCAAACTCTGCCGCAAGAGTCACAGACTTGTGAGGGGCCAGTGTCAGATCATAGGCGCTGATTTTGCGCTGATGCGCCGACCATTCCTCGCCATTGTCAGCCCGTTTGGCTTCATAGAGACGGGAAAGCTGCTCTCGGGTGGGCGGTTTGAACCGGTCAATGCCTAATGCCTCAGCAGCCCGCCATGGCATATCTGGACGCCAGGACGCACGACCATCACGACCGGTATAATAATTTGTCAAACGTGCGCCGTCGCTGTCAGGCGTCTTTGTCGGATCCAGACGGCAGTCACTCTCCGGATCAGGAATATCCTGTAGGTAATAATTAGAGATGATCTGTCCTCTGCAGGCCGCAGAGATTTTCCGAAAGGTCATCATTCCTCGGCACCTTCCTCTCCCGTTGAATCCGGGTGAGAACGTGGTGTACGTCCTTCAAGAAGATCCAGCGATGCGCCAGTGGTATGGTCAATGCGGCGAAGAACGGGTCTTTGGTCGGCTATGAGTGTGACGATACGGGCCAGCAGATCATCCAGAGATGGGCCTTCCCGTTCTTCTGGGGTCAGCAGTTCGAGTATGAGTGTCTGGCGTTGATGCAGAGCACGCAGGGATTCATGGATCGCATCAAACTGCTCAACAACGTGAGCACGCCATTCTGCTGTTGTTGGTTCTGAAGGCTTTGTCATCTCATTCTATCCTGTAGGCCCAAAATGATGCCTCAGGATCATGAAAGATGATGCGACGAAAAAGGGCTCAGGGGGAAAAGAAAGGGATTTTCTCCAACCAAGAGAAAACTCCCTCATATACGTTATTAATAGCTAACTACACTTCGTGATTATAGTAAAAAAATAAGAAATGGCAATAAGAAATATTACCAACCAGATTTTTATTTTAAGTAGCATCCATGTAGTTTTTCGGGACTATCAGAGATAAGAATTTGGTCTTTATAGATATCTGGATTAACTATTTCTCGTTTAATCATTGTAGGATTAGAGGGATATTTTGACCCATTAAATCTTATCCTAACTAGACCTTTTTGAGCTTGGCCGGTTGTCGTCAGTATACCTAGATCTTGCCAACCATAATTTTTGTTCTTAAATCCATAAATTGGTGAAGATACTTGATTAATAGTCCCAATAAGTTTGAAGTGTGGGCTCTTGGTATTTTGACGTAATATAAGTGCCATGCAGGAATTTGCTCCACAATAAGGGCCTGTAGAGAAATAAGCTATCAAACCATCTTTATTCGATGAGTTTTTCATTTTAGAAATTATTATTTTATTTAATTCAAAGTCTATTGAATCGCCATGAATTACACTGGAAGTAATTGTTTTTTTTATTTCCGATAAGTTTTTATCAGAGAACTCTGGTTCCCCGCAAAAAGGTAGATGTTGCCCATTTTGCTCGGCCGCTGCAGTCAGTGGCAAAGAGCCCCAAATAACTACTGAGGATAACACCAGTAGATGTTTAAAGATAGCAAAATGGGCTTTCATCAAAGTTTCCTTTTCGAATCAACAACCGTCTTTACCACCATTAGCAGAACCAGCCTTAGGTGTAAGGCCAGTAACGGGATCTTTAAATGCAGGCATCATTCCAAGCACATTTCCGCCGTAGTTATTGCCTGTTGAGCCAATATCAATTTTGCTGGGATCTCCAGAAAAACTATTAGGACCTAGATTGTAAGAAGCTGCAACTGCGTGATCTAGGTCTTGACCAGTAAAGTTAGGGTTAAGTTGTTGAATAGTCGCTTTATTTTGCGCCAAATAGTTAGCGGCCCAATCTGCAGCAAAATTTAGATCGTTGGCTTGGGCCTCACTAACCTCAGGATGTTTGGTTATGTCGATTTGAAAGACACCACGACCACCACCGCCACCAATTTGATTTTCAGTTTGGAAATTGGTCTCGCGTAATCCTATTCCTGCTAGCATAGCTGGATCAATGCCATGTGCATTAGCTGCGTTAGCAATGACGTCCCAATTTTCAATGGCTCTTTGGACACCATTACCATCTGCGTTACCTGTAGCCCGAACAATACTAAGTTGTTCTATGTCTCACACTTTTTCAAAGAATTTATTTATACCAGAGGCTAATTTGTCTACAATCTCACGAGCAGGTTTTTTACTTGCTAAACGGGAGGCTCATATTTTAGGTAATTGGATACCCATAATAAAATTGTATTATAATGTCGTAGTTTTGTTGAATAATTTGAGAAGCCATTACTGGTTGACTAATTCAGTTTACGAAATAAAGCTGCTCACATATCATTAAGAAATACATATTTATTACCCGGACTGTATCCATAATATGATTTAACACCAGTAATACCAGCCATTGTTTGATCTGACTCGTGGGGTAACCATCGGGTTAAAAATGTGATTCATAGGATGCATATCTTTCTCTGAAGGAGGCATCTGGGATGGCCATTCCTCTGGCCCTGCGTGACGATTATGATAGTCTGGAGTTGCGGCGCCTTGCGCGCAGAAGCAGGCACGCGGGTCAGTCTCGTCGCCTGCTGGCACTTGCTGGGATTTATGATGGTGCCTCGCGCGGCGCGGCGGCGCTCCTTGCCGGAACTGACCGTCAGAGTATCCGAGACTGGGTGGTGCGTTTCAATGCGGAAGGCCCGGAAGGCCTTGTTGACCGTCATGGCGGGGGACAGAAAGCCCGCCTGACACCGGAGATGCTGGCTGCTCTGAAAGCGCACATTGAGGAGGGTCCGATCCCTGCGGTGCATGGTGTTGTGCGCTGGAGACTGTGCGATCTGTGCGGCTGGCTGCATGAGACATATGGCGTCACCCTGTCGGAAACCCGACTGGGCCAGATCATACGCCGCGAAGGGTTCCGTCTGCTGACAGCCAGGGCCCGACACTATCGGCAGGATACGCAGGCCCAGGACATTTTTAAAAAGAGTTCCCCGATGTCATTGCTGCGATCAGGACCAGACATCCCGGACAACACATTGAAATCTGGTGGGCCGACGAGGCACGGATCGGCCAGAAAACAAAGCTGACCCGCCGGTGGGCAAAACGGGGGACCCGGCCCCGGGCGGTTGCTGACCTGCGCACCAGGTCCGCGTGGATTTTCGGAGCTATCTGCCCCCAAAAGGGGGCAGCTGCAGGCCTTGTGCTCCCTGCCTGCAACCTCCACGGGATGCAGCTCCATCTCGCCGAGATATCCAGCACAATCGCGCAAGGCGCTCACGCGGTGCTGATTGTGGATCAGGCGGCCTGGCACACCAGTCAGAAGCTGGATGTTCCTGAGAATATCACCATTCTCCCGCTGCCTCCCCGCGCTCCTGAACTGAACCCGGTGGAGGGTTCGAAAAACCCGCTGGTTTTGAGGCGCTCTCTGTGATTCCATTTCTTCTGTGTTGACTGGAAGGATAGATAATGAATCAGCCCGGTTTCTTTGATGTTGAAGAGCGGCTTGCTCGACTGAGTGGGCTTGGCGATCAACTCGAAGCGTTTTCCCGGACTGTGGATTTTGAGGTGTTCCGCCCTGATCTGGAGAAGGCTCTGGCGTATTCCGAGGGAAGCAAAGGCGGACGACCGCCTTTTGATCCGGTGCTGATGTTCAAGATCCTGGTGATCCAGACGCTGAACAATTTATCTGATGAGCGGACGGAGTATCTGATCAACGACCGTCTGTCCTTCATGCGCTTCCTGGGACTGGGCCTGTCGGATCGGGTACCGGATGCCAAAACGGTCTGGCTGTTTCGCGAGCGTCTAACACAGGCGGGTGCGATTGAAAGTCTGTTCAATCGCTTTGACGCCACTTTGAGGAACGCCGGTTATCTGCCGATGTCAGGCCAGATCCTGGACGCAACACTGGTGGCTGCTCCAAAGCAGCGCAATACAAACGCTGAGAAAGCCGATCTTCGGGAGGGACGGATCCCACAGGACTGGCAGGACAAGCCGGCAAAGCTGTCGCATAAGGACCGTCATGCGCGCTGGACGTTGAAATTCACGAAAGCAAAACGGCAGGATGACGGAACGATCCCCGCAACGGACCTCGCTATTCCGTTCTTTGGCTACAAGTCGCACATCTCCATCGACCGGAAGTTCCGGTTCATCCGCAAATGGAAAACGACGCACGCCGCCGCCAGTGATGGCGCGCGATTGAGAGAGGGGCTGTTGGATAAAACCAATACGGCCTCAAACGTCTGGGCTGACACGGCGTATCGCTCAAAAGCCAATGAAGACTTCATGGAAAAGCACGGCTTTGTCTCAAAGGTTCACAGGAAGAAGCCGCATCTCAAGCCTATGCCACGACATATCCAGAAATCGAATGCTGGAAAGTCCGTAATCCGATCCCGCGTCGAGCATGTCTTTGCCGACCAGAAATCACAGACCGGGCTGTTCGTCCGAACTGTCGGTATCGCGCGAGCCACAATGAGGATCGGCCTGGCCAATATCGTCTATAATATGCGCCGCGTCCTCTTCCTGGAACGGATCAGCGCGAATGCATAGCAATCCAGCGGGTGATAGCCCTCAATCCGCTCAAAACGCAGATCGAATGCTCCCCCAGGAACCGTCAATCAAATCGCCAAAAGCCCAAAATGACGAGCCAGGCGCATCAACCAACGGTTCTTCGATCCCTCCCGGTGGAAAATCTCTGGCAGTTTATCCGCAATACATGGCTCTCAAACAGGATCTTCAGAATCTATGACGATATCGTCGATATCGCCTGCCATGCGTGGAACCAGCTTGTCGACCAGCCATGGCGTATCATGTCAATCGGACTACGAAACTGGGCTCATGGGTAATAGCAAACAACGGTTGGTATTAGGTGTAAAAATGGGGCGGCCTGCCAGGATCACAAAGCTACAGCAACAGGAAATCAAGGTCTTGCGTCAAAGTGGCGCAACACTGAAAGAACTTGCGTTGGAATACGAGATCAGCACCAGCACGGTCTCAAGAATTGCAACAGGGACAGATAGTCAACGCAGCCGTAAACGCCCTAAAAAGGAAAATTGATACTTCAGCTCTCTCATCTATGCCACTATTCATGATCTTACAGCGTAACCCCGCTTGAGTTTTTGACGTAATAGATGTGCCAGTTGATTAGCCGCAGCTCCTGCATCAGGAAAAAGATCCAGCCTTACTTTTCCGGGAGTTCCTATTCTTCCCCATCGTCGAATGAGTGCTGCGCCACCGAATAGATCCGGTTGAATCGAAAGATCGTAATAGCGCCATGTGTTACGCGGCGGATAGATGCGCACCAGAGAAACGGCGTCCGGGAAAAGAGCAAGTTGCAGACAAGCCCCATCTCGCACGGTAAAATCATTCCGCCGCATCTCAGGCAATCAGCAAAGCTTCATTGACCTGTCAGAGCATCCTTGACAGCCTTTGCTGGTGTATAGGCCAGTTTACGAGATGCGGGGATCACCAGATCCGCACCAGTTTGTGGATTGCGTCCTTTGCGCTCAGCCATCTGACGGACAACAAATTTGCCAAATCCTGAGATGGTCGTTTCGTCACCTTTCGCAGCGGCTTCAGTAATTGCTGCAAATACTGTTTCCAAGGCTGCTTTGGCATCTTTTTTTGAAATATCCGTTGCAGCAACAATACGTTCAATCAAGTCCTGATTATTCATTTAACGTGTTCCAACATGATCCATTAGGGAATGGAAGGGTAATAGATTTTACACCACAACCACAAGGGTTTACCTTCCACTCCCTCAATGATGGAACTTATGACCTGACTGGTGATACAGCGGAAACCGGCTCAAAGTAGGGGCCAGTGCCAAGCTTATCATCCAGCAGCCGCATAACTGTGGATAGACGGCACATATACTGGCGCATTTGATCCGACCGCTCATTATTTTGTCCAAGAGCAAACCAACTGATTTGCACGAGCTTCACCAGGTGAATGAGTTCCAGAATATCCAGATCATAAGACCACGGACGTTTTGCTTCGCTTAACGCTCTTTCGACAGAGAATTTTCCATTCATGCGGGTCACCAGGTGACGGGTTGATTGATAGATATCACCTTCTTTGAGCTCCGCAAGAAGACGCAAATCAGCCTCGCTAATAACGGGCGTGGCGGTGCCACTGTCGGTCTGCGTACCTGCATTCGGCCGGTATTCTCCCGTGCGACGGATCTGGGGCAACACCTCATCTGTTACCCACCGCCGGAACCGCTTGGCTACGGGTTTCGTCGCTATGAACGTCAGGTGGTAAGCGCCGCTCTCGTTAACGACGTGTGCTTCCTGAGGACCGCCCGCTGTCTGCAACAACACCAGCATGCACTCGTCATCGTCCAAACGGGTCACGGCGTGTCTAGGGTTCCTGATACCCAGTACGTTGCAAATTTCCTTTGCCAGAACCCAACGCTTACCCTCGATTGATACTGCTCCCAGTCCTTGTTCCTCAAAACGCAGACTATCAGTCTCAACAACCAACGGCTCCTTGTGCTGTTGGTGTCTCCGCTGCGCGCTCTCGCTGTTCATTAATCTGCCCCTCTCTCCAGATGTTCGATATCGCGAGCATCGCCGCCCATCATGCGACGGAAAACAGATTTCACTCTCAAAAAATCAAATGAATTGGCCCCCAAAGGGAGTCACGATTCTGACTCCCTTTCTCCGCTTGCCCAATCCTGGCGGCGCAGCCGCCGCACTGAGGGTGCAATGGTGTATGAAGGGCCTAAATTTGGTGGAACGGACGTGGGACTCATATGGGGCGGAAACGGAACGGAAACCCCACAGATATGGGACGCCATGAGGAACGGAACCCCCACGGAAATGGAACAGAAAGCCCCACAATCGTGGAACGGAAAAGCGGATATCGTTTTCGGTCGCATCTTGGAAGCGCACCCTCAGAGGACACTGAGGCCAAGAGAGAGACCCATGAAGTTCGCAAAGCTGAAAGAACGACTCAAAACGCAACCGCGCAAGCGCACGACAGGAAAACTCTATCAGTGGCTGTTTGAAAACCACGCAGAACTGTTGGAAATGCGGCTACCTGGTGAAATGTGGTTGCCTTACATAGAACTCGCCATTGAGGACGGCGTGCCTATCAAGACTGATACCAAGTCGATACAACGTGTGCGCAAAACATGGCACCTCGTTTGTCGAGCCAAAGCCAAACGGGCTCAAGCCCTTGCCACCTCAGGCATGGAAAAGCCAAAGAATGATGAGAATAACGACAGGCCCATCATGCCCAGCCGCTTGCCCGCCGACTGGACACCAGAGTTCGTTAATATTCCACAACCTGCCCCGCCACCTGTTCAGCCAGTTCCTCAAAGCTCCTCTCTGACCCTTAAAACCGAGACGGTTCCTGCAGGTGCCCCCATGACGATGGAGCAAAAAATAGACAAAGCTCGTTTTACGCTTGGTCAGGCCAAGTTCGATCTTACGTTGGCCAAGGAACAGATCAGGCGAAATGACAGTCAGGGTGCGCCGATGCTGGTCAAGGAAGTAGAGGCAAAACTCCCTGAACTAAGAGAGATCATCAAGCAAAGGCGGGCTCTCTATGATCGTCTGCTCGCAGGCGAGGATGTTCCCGAGGAAGAATTGGAATTCAAATCACCTCGCGAGAGAGAGGAAGATCAGTATTCGGACTGAAGAGGCTTTTCATTTTTTTCGAGAGTGTCCGATCTTCTGTGTATGAATGATCTGGTCCATGCTTCACCGAAAGGAAGCATGAATGACCATCTCCATTGAACTCATCGACGAATTACTGACGGGCGTAGAGCGGCCTGAAGACCT
>Ga0214927_100248_pt1 | contig 15490 bp, 12 predicted proteins | sample Stichaenrichm16X_FD_168612 | JGI IMG/M metagenome (GOLD analysis project Ga0214927, IMG submission 168612) | Xylose enriched microbial communities from anaerobic bioreactor in Madison, Wisconsin, United States - 16X | ecosystem: Engineered > Bioreactor > Anaerobic > Unclassified | place: USA...
AAGAGATCGAGGTCCCAAGGCGCAAGCATCACGCGATCCCCCGCCGTCAGGAACAATGTCCCATATCCGGTTGCCCGTAATACAGGACTAAAGTCGCCGGGAGGCGACGATTAAGAGGATAAGAGGCGCCATGGACCAGGAACGGAGCCGGGACCCGCAGGACGAGCGGGATCGGCACAAGGGTGGAGTCCCCGCCGCGGAGGGCCAGCAGGACGCAGCGCCCAGCCGCGCACGCCAGGTGCTCGACCAGATCATGCGTAATGCCACCGAGCGGGAGCGCACGATCTTCTCCGCCGGGACCTTTGGCGAGGAGCCCATCCTGCGCACCGGCGCGGACCTCAGGCGCGACCACGAGGCCGCCGCCGGCACCGTCCCAGCCGCCGCGGCCGACTCCCCCGCACGCCCCGCCGCAGGCGCCCTTGGGCGAGAAGAGCGCGCGGCCCTACGCAGGCAGGCGCGCTCGGAGGTTCCACCCCGCCCGCGCCCCGCGCACCTTGGCAGCGGCGCACCCAAGACGCATGCGAAACACGACCAGACGCAGCAGGTTCCCGCCTGGCTCGAGGTGGTCGACACGCCCCTGGACGAGCCGGACGACCCCGTCCTTTCGGCCTGGGGCTGGCCCACGCCGGGCGAGCGCGCCACCAGGCCGACGCAGCGCAGGAGCCCCCTTCCCCAGACGCTTCAGGCGCTCCGCGGACTCGAGGCGGAGCGGCTCCCCGACGGGCAGCCGCTCACAGGCGTCACGCTTTTCGTAAGGCAGGCGGAAGTCGCCGCGGACTACGCGGACGACACGTCTCCCTCCCGCTACGCTCCGCGCCCGCGCTACGGCGTCACGTACCGCGACCTCACGGACCAGGAGCTCGTCGACTACTTCCGCTGGCGCACGGCGTGGCGCAGCGGGAAGGAGGAGCGCCTTCCCTACACGTACGGTCGCCTGCTGGCGGCCGAGCTCGTCAACGGCGTGGGCGCCGCGCCCGGCGAGCCGTGCCTGGCCCAGCTCAGGCGGCTCTACCAGCGCTCGGTCGAGCTTGGGGTGGACGGGCTCGACTCCGGCCTCGCCCTCGACGCGCGGCGCTGGATGCGCGACTACGCCGTCCTTCACAACCTGCCGCCCGAACTCGTGGAACCCGAGTCGCAGCGCGGCTTTGCCCAGGCCGTCGCCACGCTGCGCACGGCCGAACGCGCCGTCCTCTGCGAGGCGGGCGCCCGCGGCCTCACGGCGGCAGACATGCCAAAGGAGGCCCCCTCGGACGCACAGCTGTGGCACGCCATGGGCGTCGTCTCCAGCTACAACGTGGACCGCTCGCCCTTCCTGCGCGAGCACCCCGACTCCGCGGCGGCCGTCGGGGCGGAGATCTTTCGCTCGCTCGCACGCCACTGCGGCAAGCGCCGCAAGACCAACTTTGTGGACGGACTCGTGGGCTGGGAGTCGCGCGTTGGCTGGTATCCCCTGCCCGACCTGCCCTACCGCCCGCCGCGCGAGCTTCCCGTGAGGACCTACCGCATCGACGCCTGCACGAGCGTGACCAGCCGCGCGGGCCGCCTGTTCATCAACCGCGGCTACGAGCGCACCAGCAAGAGTCGCGACCTCGGCCGCATCCTGCGCGCCATGGACCGTCAGATGCGCCTCGACTGGGACGACGGCCACCCGCTCAAGCCGCGGCCGCTCCCCAAGTACCTCGAACGCTTCATCGTGCAGGCCTCGGCCGCCCAGTACGAGCGCGAGGCCGAGGCGGAGCGCCGCAAGATCACGATCGACCTCTCCAAGCTCCAAGGCATCCGCACGGCCGCCGCGACCACGCGCGATGCCCTCCTGGTGGACGAGGAGATCGAGGACGAGCCCCAGGCAGCAGCGGCGCCAGCCGCGACGACCACGCCCGCACAGTCCAAGTCCGATGCCGCCGAGCCAGAGGCCTCGTCCTTCTCTCCCGCCGCTTTCCCCGCGGGCGAGAAGGACGAGGCATCCGCGCCCCAGGCCACGCCTGCCGCGCAGGACGATGCCCCCTGCGGCCTGACGGAGCTCGAGCTCGAGGTCGTCCGGCGAATCGCCGCCGGCCAGGACTTCCAGGACCTGCTCGGGCCAGGCAAGCCCATGGCATCGGTCCTGGTCGACTCCATCAACGAGAAGTTCTTCGACGAGCTGGGCGACACCGCAATCGAGTACGTGGACGGCGCCCCGCAGCTCGTTCCCGACTACGTGGATGACGTCCGCGAGCTGTGCGGACTCTAGCGAGCACAGCGCTCTCGCCCGCAGCGCTGCGCACCCGTGACATTTGTCACGACTTCACAAATCGGGTAGGAACACCTGTTCTGTTTCCGTTCCATAGGCTACAATGGTTTGCCACAGCTCACACGAGGAGGGACAAGCCATGGCAGACCAGAAGCACAGGCGCGTGCCAAGGCGCATCGCAGCGGTGATCATCAACTCGCTCAAGGGCGGCGTCGTCCCGCGCATAGGCCTTCCCTACATCACGGTCGGTCGCGAGCGCGAGATCGCGGCGCTGCTACACGACCTTGAGCTCGTGTCCGAGGGCGGGGCGAGCTTCCGCTTCGTCGTGGGGCGCTACGGTGCCGGCAAGAGCTTCCTGCTGCAGACCATCCGCAACCATGCCATGGGCAAGGGCTTCGTCGTCTGCGACGCGGACCTCTCGCCGGAGCGGCGCCTGCAGGGCGGCAACGGCCAGGGACTCGCCACGTACCGCGAGCTCATACGCAACCTCTCCACCAAGACGCAGCCCGAAGGCGGCGCCCTCAACCTCATCCTCGACCGGTGGGTGTCGAACGTCGAGTCGCAGGTCACCCTCGAGGACGGCATCGGCCCCGACGATCCGGAGTTCGCAGACGCAGTGGAGCGTCGCATCCTCACCACGATCCGCGACCTGCAGGAGCTGGTGCACGGCTACGACTTCGCGAGACTCCTCACCATGTACTGGCGCGCGCACCTCGAGGGAGACGACGACACCAAGGCGAACGTCACCAAGTGGTTCCGCGGAGAGTACCGCAACAAGACGGAGGCGCGCCAGGAGCTCGGCGTCAACATCGCCATCGGCGACGACGACTGGTACGACTACCTCAAGCTCTTCGCCACGTTCCTCCGCGGTGCCGGCTACCAGGGGCTCATCGTGCTCGTGGACGAGCTCGTCAACCTCTACAAGATCCCCAACGCCATCAGTCGCCAGTACAACTACGAGAAGATTCTCACCATGTACAACGACACCCTGCAGGGCAAGGCGCACTACCTGGGCATCATCATGAGCGGCACGCCCCAGTCCATCGAGGACAGGCGGCGCGGGATCTACTCCTACGAGGCGCTCCGCAGCAGGCTCACGCAGGGACGCTTTGCGCAGGACGGCCTCGTGGACATGCTTGCGCCGGTCATCAGGCTGCAGCCCCTCACTCACGAGGAGCTCCTCGTGCTCATCGAGAAGCTCGCGGACATCCACGCGGGCCTCTTCAACTACGAGCGCACCCTCACGCAGGAGGACCTCGTGCGCTTCATGCAGGTCGAGTACGGGCGCGTGGGCGCCGACACCCACCTCACGCCGCGCGAGGTGATCCGCGACTTCGTGGAGATGCTCGACATCCTGAGCCAGAACCCGTCGCTCACGATCGACAATCTGCTCTCGAGCGACCAGCTCAACGCACCCGTGCAGAGTGCCGTCGAGGAGCGCGAGGCGTCCGCCAACCGCTCGAAGGGAGTCACCGTCCCCGCCACGCAGACGAGGCGTGACGACGACTTCACGGAGTTCAGCATCTAGCGAGGGGAGACCGGCATGTCCACGTTCGATCGCTACGCCCCCTTCATCCAGGACTTCATCTACGAGCACGACTGGCAGAGCCTCCGCTCTGTCCAGGTGGCTGCCGCCGAGGCGATCTTCGACACGGACGAGAACGTCCTTCTCACCGCCTCCACCGCATCGGGCAAGACCGAGGCCGCGTTCTTCCCCATACTGACCGAGTTCTGGGAGAACCCACCAGCCTCCGTGGGTGCCATCTACATCGGGCCGCTCAAGGCGCTCATCAACGACCAGTTCATCCGACTCGAGGACCTCTGCGCCGAGGCGGACATTCCCGTCTGGCACTGGCACGGCGACGTCTCGCAGTCGCACAAGCGAAAGATGATGAAACACCCCTCTGGCATACTCCAGATCACCCCGGAGTCCCTGGAGGCCATGCTCCTGCATCGCCACTCCGCTATAGGACGCATATTCGGCGACCTGCGCTACGTCGTCATCGACGAGGTCCACTCGCTCCTGCGCGGCGACCGTGGCGACCAGTGCCTTTGCTGCATCGAGCGACTGAGCCGCCTCGCAGGCGTCAACCCGCGTCGCATCGGACTGTCAGCCACCATCGGTGACCCGGAGGCCACGGGCAGGTACCTGAGCGCGGGAACCGGCAGGGGTTGCGTGATACCTCGGCTGGAGGGACCCAAAGAGCGCTGGCGCATCTCGATGGAGCATTTCTACACCTCGGGTCCGCAGGCCCCGGAGCGGGGCATCGACGGCCTTGGCAACTCGAGGGGCCAACGCAACGCCGACGAGGCAACGTACGAGGCGCCGACGCACGAGGCACACGAGGAGCTCGTGCCATCCCGGGACGAGCTCGTGGAGGATGTGGCGCCAGAGCGACCGGCCCCGGAGACCGAACAGCCTGCCGCAGAGGCGCCAACGGACACCGCCCCCGTCTTCGCAGACCCGGGCCTCGCCTACGTGTTCGAACACACTCGCGGGCACAAGTGCCTCGTGTTCGCGAACTCGAGGGAGGAGGCCGAGGCCGTCTGCACCACGTTGAGGCAGTACTGCGAGGCGACGGGCGAACCCGACCGGTTCCTCATCCATCATGGCAACCTGTCCGCCAGCCTGCGCGAGTCCACCGAGGCGCTCATGCGCGAGGAGGACACGAGCCTCACGACCGTCACGACCTCCACCCTGGAGCTCGGCATCGACATCGGCAGGCTCGAGAGGGCCTTCCAGATCGACGCCCCGTTCACCGTGAGCTCCTTCCTCCAGCGCATGGGGCGAACGGGCAGGCGCGGACAGCCAAGCGAGATGTGGTTCCTCATGCGCGAGGACGAGCCCGAAGCGCGTGCCCTTCTCCCCGAGACAATACCGTGGAATCTTCTGCAGGGCATCGCTCTGGTGCAGCTTTACCTCGAGGACCGCTGGGTCGAGCCTCCGCGCCTGGACGGCCTCCCCTATAGCCTGCTGTACCACCAGACCATGGCGACGCTCGCGAGCACGGGAGAGCTCTCCCCCGCCGAGCTTGCACGTCGCGTCCTCACGCTCACGCCATTCCATCGAATCTCGACCGACGACTTCAGGTGCCTCCTGCAACACCTTATCGAGATCGACCACATCCAACAGACCGACGAAGGCGGCCTGATTGTGGGAATAGCAGGTGAGCGGGTGACGAACAACTTCAAGTTCTACGCGGTGTTCAGCGAGGACGAGGAGTTCACCGTCAGGAGCGAGTCGCAGGAACTCGGGACGATTGTCCAGCCGCCTCCCGTGGGCGAGCGCATCGCCATCGCGGGTGCAACGTGGGTCGTCGAGGAGATCGACTACAAGCGGCACCTCATCGAGTGCTCTCCCGTGAAGGGCAGGGTTCCCGCATACTTCGGCATGGTCGCGGGAGACGTGAACACGCGCATCCTCGAACGCATGAGGGGCGCTCTGGACGAGGACGCGATGTATCCCTACCTGAGGAGGAACGCCCAAGCACGTCTCTCGCAGGCGCGTCACGTGGCCCGCAACGCACACGTCACCACCGAACCGCTCATCTGCGTCGGGGGAACCGCCTGGTGCCTGTTCCCCTGGCTCGGAAGCTACGCCTTCCTCGCACTCGAGAGGCTCATCAAGATCAAGTGCGCCGATGAGCTTGGGCTCAAGGGGCTGGATTCCTCGAGGCCATACTTCATGCAGTTCACGATGAGAGCCGACGCCGAGACGTTCTACCGGGTGGTGAAGCGGGCGGCGGAGTCGCTCTCGGACCCACTCGAGCTCGTCTATCCCGGAGAGGTCCCCTACTTCGACAAGTACGACGAGTTCGTGCCCGAGGAGCTCATACGCAAGGGTTTCGCGTACGGCGTGCTCGACGTCGACGGGATGGTGAAGCGGGTGCTCGACTGGCCGGACGCCCCATCGAGCCAACAGGGTGGGTTCCTGCCCGGAACGAGCCATCGGCTCACGGGCGAGCCGAAGTCGTAGCAAGTGGACAAACGCAGTATGCACGCTTGGGGCCAATCGTCTAAGGTAGTTGACGCAAACGATACCGAAGGGGGAGAGCATGGCTCAGGGTGACAAGAAGGCGCAGGGCACGAAGAGCGTTCCCAAGGGCGCGCAGATGGCGGCATCGAGCCAGAGGATCATCGTGATAGCCGCGTTCGTGGCGACGCTCGTCGTGGTCTTCCTGCTCCAGTACGTGGCGAAGCTCGACACCACGACCACGTTCGTCATCGGCCTCGTGATGCTCGTGGCCATCGTCCTCATCGCGCTCTTCGTCATGACGACCGCGCGCAAGACCAAGATGAAGCTGGACGTCAAACAGACCTGCAACCCGATGCTGGAGAGGTTCAAGCAGACGGGTGACGTCGCGCGCTTCATGGCTGACTACGAGACGTGGATCTCCTACGACCACGACCCGAGCCTCGTCGCGCAGTTCACGCAGGCCACCGTCGACGCTCTGATCAACACCGGACACGAGAAGCAGGCGCGTCGTCAGCTCAAGCGCCTTGGCGAGGTCATCGGCACCGACCAGCGCTCGCAGCAGGAGTACGCGAACTACCGCAAGCAGTGCGAGAGCTGTTTCAAGAACATGCGTAAGACGCGCAGATAGGAAGTCAGAAAGTGTCAGGCAAGACCAACGCCACGACAATTGGCGAGCGCGAGTCCCGTCGCAACGCGTTCCTCTCGAGCACGGCGGGGCTCCTCCTGTTCGCAACCGCAAGCTGCCTGCTCTGGGGCTCGGCTTTCCCCTGCACCAAGATCGGTAACGTCCTCTTCGGAATCGGAAGTGGCGCCACGGCCTCACAGCTCCTTTTCGCAGGGGTGCGTTTCACCATCGCCGGATGTATGGTCATCGCCTTCATGAGCGTCAAGCGCGGACGTCCGCTCCTCCCCCGCGCGACCGACTGGAAGGCGATCTTCTGCCTGTCCCTCTTCCAGACCGTCCTCCAATACGGCCTCTTCTACCCTGGACTTTCCCGCTCCTCCGGGGTGGCGAGCTCGATCATCGAGGCTAGCGCCTCGTTCGTGGTCATCGTCCTCGCGGCACTCGTCTTCAGGCAGGAGAGGCTCACCTCGCGCAAGGTGCTCGGCTGCCTGGTAGGCTTCGCCGGCGTGCTGCTCGTGAACCTGAAGCCAGGTGGTTCGCTCAGCTTCAACCCCATCGGCGAGGGACTCGTCTTCCTCTCCACCATCGCGGCTGCCACGTCGAGCTGCCTCATTCGCGACTTCTCGGAAAGGCATGACCCCGTGCTCCTGAGCGGATGGCAGTTCCTCGTGGGAGGCGTGGTCCTGACCCTGGTTGGCCTCGCGATGGGAGGGCACCTCGCGCCATCGCGTCCGGCGGCGCTCGTGCTTCTCGCCTACATGGGCTTCATCTCCGCTGCTGCCTACACGATGTGGTCGATGCTCCTCTCGGCCAACCCGGTCTCGCGCGTCGCGGTGTTCGGCTTCATGAACCCCGTCTTCGGCGTGGTCCTCTCCGCCATCCTCCTGAACGAGACGTCCGCCCTGAACCCACTTCTTGCCGCGGTCGCGCTCATACTCGTCTCTGCGGGAATCGTGATCGTCAACAGGGGCCCCGCCAAGGTCGCCGGCAACGCCTAGCCCAGGGCGAACCTCCTCGCGACCGCACCTGCCGCGCGGTAGTGCGGCGGCCTGAGGTCGCGGTCCGCCTGCGGGAGCGCGTCCCTGATCGGAAGGTGCTGTGGGCAGTGCGCCTCGCACTTGCCGCAACGTACGCACTGGGTGGCGAAGGCCGGCTCCTTGCGCAGACTCACCACCTGCCAGTACTCCTTGCGGCCGACGGCCTTGCCCTCCGTGTACATCTCGTTCCAGCAGCGGAAGGCGCTGGGGATGTCGACCCCCTTGGGGCAGGGCATGCAGTAGCCGCACCCCGTGCAGCCGATGCGCATGCGCTCGTTCACGATCTCCTTCACCTGGTCGATCAGCCGCAGGTCCGCGTCCGAGACGCAGCCGACAGTGGCCTCGCTCGCGACGCGGCAGTTCTCCTCGACCATCGGGATGCTGTTCATGCCCGAGAGCACGCAGGTGACCTGCGGCTGGCTGTAGAGCCAGCGCAGAGCGAGCTCCGCGGGCGACCAGCCGTGGGCGTCGCGCGCGATGAGGTCGCGCGCCTCCCTGGGAAGGAGGTTCACGAGCTTGCCGCCACGGAGCGGCTCCATGATGATGACGGGAATGCCGCGCTTCGCCGCGGCGAGGAGTCCGGTCCTCCCCGCCTGGGAGTTCTCGTCCATGTAGTTGTACTGGATCTGGCAGAAGTCCCAGTCGTAGGCGTCGAGCACCTTGAGGAACATCTGCGTGTTGCCATGGAAGCTGAAGCCGATGTTGCGGATCTCGCCCGAGGCCTTCTTGCGCTCGATCCACTCGCGGATTCTGAGCCGCTCGAGCTTCTGCCAGGCGACCACGTCCGTGAGCATGTGCATGAGGTAGTAGTCCACGCGGTCGGTGCGCAGGCGGCGGAGCTCCTCCTGGAAGTAGCGCTCGATCGCGGCGGAGCTCCTGATGAGGTACTGCGGCAGCTTCGTGGCGATGTTGACGCGGTCGCGCGCGTGGTTGGACTCGAGGACCTCGCCCAGGAGCCCCTCGCTCCCGGGGTAGATGTAGGCCGTGTCGAAGTAGTTGACGCCCAGGTCGATCGCACGCATGATCTGGGCCTCTGCCTTGGGGTAGTCGATGCGGCCGCCACCCGGCCCGCCGGTGCGCTCGAAGCGCATGCAGCCAAAGCCAAGGAGCGAGAGCGGACTGCCGTTGCGGTCGTTTCGGTACTGCACGGGCTACTCCTTAAGAAGCCGCGCCTTGCACGCGGCAAGCTCGTCCTTCTCCCCTGCGGGAACCTCCGGGTAGTGCGGGTCCATGTCCTTGAGGACGTTCACCACAGCCTGGGACACCAGGTAGCGGGCGTGCCACTTCTGGTCCGCCGGCACAACGTACCACGGCGCGTGCTTGGTCGCGGTCGCGTTGATCGCGGCCTCGTAGGCAGACATATAGGCGTCCCAGTGCTCGCGCTCGGCCAGGTCGGACGCAGAGAACTTCCAGTTCTTGCTCTCGTCGTCGATGCGTGCGAGCAGGCGCTTGCGCTGCTCGTCCAGCCCGACGTTGAGGAAGATCTTGAGCACGTGATAGCCGTTCTGGTACAGGTGCTCCTCGAAGTCGCGGATCTGCCCGAATCTGCGCGAGAAGAACTCGTCCTCCGAGCAGTCGAGGCAACGCTTGGGCATGCGGTAGCCGTGCCAGAGGCCGTCCACGCGCACGACGAGCACGTCCTCGTAGTAGCTGCGGTTGAACAGCGCGATCTTGCCGCGCTCGGGCAGGCAGCGCGCCGCGCGCCACAGGTAGTCGTGCGCGAGCTCGCGCGCCGTGGGCTGCTTGAAGCCGTACACGTCGATACCCTGCGGGTTCATGCCGCTCATCACGTGGCGGATCGTGGAGTCCTTGCCGGCGGCGTCCATGGCCTGGAGCAGGATGACCAGCCCCTCTCGCCCGTCGGCGTAGAGCCTGTCCTGCAGCTCGCCCATCACGACGCGGTTCTCGTCCGTGAGCTCGGTGCACTTGGCGCGGTCGCCCTTGGTCATGTGCGCGGACGTGGGCGCGTCCGCGATCCGGAACGTGCGGTCGCCCGCATAGCGGCAGTCTTCGATCGTAAGTGTCATGCTTGGCCTCCCCTGCGTGTGCCGGCGCCGCCACGACGCCCGGCATAGGCAAAGTATAGGTTTGGTTTCGCGCGCGGCGCGCCACGCAATTGCCATGCGGTGGGGTACATACTGCACATGGCAGGCATGGCAGTGGCGCCATGCGACGCGCGACGCGAAGGGAGGCCCGCTTTGCCAAAGAGCGTGCTGATAAAGGACACCACGCGCGAGGAGCGCATCCAGATCGTGCGCAAGGGGCTCGACTGGTGCGGCGACGCGTCGTGCGAGCAGTGCTCCGGCTGCAGCATGGGCGTGGGGTCGATCGACGCGATGTACGCGCCGTACATCGACGGCAAGCTCGAGCTGGCCGAGGTCAACATGCTGCACGCGGCCAAGCGCTACACGCTGGGATAGCCGGGCGAGAGGGACGGCTCCCTCTGCCGGTGCCGCCGCGGACCGCATGCGCCGCGGGGGCGCGGCGCCTACTGCTTGAGGCAGAGGATGTCGAGCGGCTCGAGCGCGAACGGCAGCACCGTGCGGTAGCGGCACATCGCGCGCGAGAGCTCGCCCGCGGGCACCCAGACCTGCAGGTCGTCGTCCCAGCGCTCGAGCGGGCCCAGCTCGCACTCGCGCAGGGGCTCCCCCGGCGAGAGCACCTGCAGCGCGTCGCCCACGCGTGCCTTGTTGCGGCAGAGCAGCTCGGTCAGGAAGCCGGGCGCGGCCGCACCCCGGCCGTCGGCCGCGGCCACGGGGCGCGCGTCCTTCTCGACCGTGGCCACCATCAGGCGGTCGCGCTGGTACTCCACGCGGCCGGGGTTCTGCGTGGGGTTGCCATAGAAGAAGCCCGTGGAGTACGGGCGGTGGCTCACGGCGTCGAGCTCGCCCATCCAGGCGGACGCGGGCTCGCCGTCCAGTACGTGGCGGTACGCGTTGGTGACGCAGGCGGTGTAGTAGGAGCCCTTGGCGCGGCCCTCGATCTTGATCGCGGCGACACCGGCAGCCGCGAGGTCGTCCAGGTGGCCCAGCATGGCAAGGTCGTTGGAGCTCAGGATGTAGCTCCAGGAGCCGTCCTGCTCAACGGGCATGCGGCGCTCGTCTGGGCGCGACTCCTCCACCAGGTTCCAGCCCCAGCGGCACGGCTGCGTGCACGCGCCAAAGCTCGCGCCGCGCTCCAGCCCCACAAGCTCGCTCGACAGCAGGCAGCGGCCGCTCACGGCCATGCACATGGAGCCGTGCGCGAAGACCTCGAGCTCGAGCGAGCCAAAGCCGTCCGCGTCGAGCCGGCGGCGCAGCTCCGCAATCTCGGGCAGGCGCATCTCGCGCGCGAGGACCACGCGGCGGGCGCCCAGGCGGGCGTACTGCTCCGCCGCGAGCGCGTTCATGACGGATGCCTGCGTGGAGATGTGCAGCTCCACGTGCGGCGCGTACTCGCGCACGAGCGCCATGGCGCCCAGGTCCGCCACGATCGCGGCGTCCACGCCGATCGAGTCCACGTAGCGCAGGTAGTCGGGCAGGCCGTCCACGTCCGCGTCGCGCATGAGCGTGTTGAGCGTGAGGTGCACGGCCACGCCCGCCTCGTGCGCGAGGCCCACGGCCCAGGCCAGCTGCTCGCGGTCGAAGTTCTTGCTCCGCGCGCGCATGCCCCACTGGCGGCCGGCCAGGTAGACCTCGTCCGCCCCAAAGTGGATGGCCTGCCGCAGCTGCTCCGGACCTCCCGCGGGCGAGAGGAGCCTCATCCCCGCGCCGCGTCCCGTCTGGCCCTGCGTCGTACCCATGCGCACCGACTCCCCCGTTCGCGTTCCGTCACGCCGCGCCGCGCGGCCCGCGCGCGACGACCCGCACAGTCTAGCGCATGCCTGCCGCCGGCAGCACGGCGATATACTCTTGTGAATGCGATGCGACGCGCGGGGCGCGCGCCAGGCAGGTGCAAGGGGGCTCACGTTGACGGCAAGGCATGCGGCGCCGCAGGCGCACGGAAGGCACGGCAGGCACGAGGCGCCACGGGAGAGGGGCCCACGGCGCGGCCACAAGGCCGTGGCGATTGTCCTTCTCGCCCTGGTCGCGGCGGCGGTGGCCGCGGTCGCGCTCGTGCCGCAGGTGCGCGGGGCGCTGTTCCCAACCGCGACGCACGCCGCCACGAAGGATGCCGCGAGCTCCACCGACGCCTCCACCAGCGCAAAGTCGGCAGCAAGCGCCAAGGTCACCACCGCCGCGACGGACGCCTCGAGCTCCGCGGGCGAGAAGGACGACAGCTCCTCCAGCAGCTCCCAGCCCTCCGAGGACACGTCCGCGCTCGACGCGAGCGCGAGCGCCAAGGTCACCACGTTCACCACGTCCGGCGGCATCAGCGTGACCGCGCCGGACGGCTTTGCCAACACGCCCACGTGCAAGCACCTGGAGGACGCCGTCGCCGCGTTCACGGCAAAGGGCTACCACCTGGGCTTCAGCATGGTCGACCTCAAGACCGGCCGCGGCGTCAGCTACAACGCGGACCAGAAGTTCTACCCCGCAAGCAGCATCAAGGCCATCTACTGCACGGCCATCCTGGAGTCCACCAACGGCGGTGCCGCGTCCAGCTCCGACACCATCACCAAGTGCCTGGTCGATTCCGACAACGACTCGTTCCGCGCGCTGCTCAAGACCTACGGCTACACCGTGTACGGCAACTGGCTCAAGAGCCGCGCGCCCGAGGCCGCACAGGAGGCGTACACGTACAACTACCCGCACATATCTGCCACGGGCATGCTCAACTGCTGGAAGGAGATCTACCGCTACGGTACCTCGGGCGAGGCCGGCGCGAGCCTCCTTACCGGATGCCTTGCCAGGACCAACCACTCCGCGCTGGGCGCGCTGCTGCGCAGCCGCTACACCGTCTGGGCAAAGCCGGGCTGGTACCCCACGAACGAGGGACTCGCCTCCACCGCCACGGCCGAGGGCGCCATCGTCTTTTCCGACTGCGGCGACTACGCGATCGCGGTGCTCTCGGACGCGCCGTCCGACTTCGACTCGCTCCTGCCCGTGCTGGACGCGCTCAACGCGGCGCACGGCAAGATGTGCGGCGGCAGCTCCGCCCTCAGGCAGACCAGCTCCACCACCGTCGGCTAGCGCCGGGCGAGTCACGGCGCTGGCGAGAAGCCCGCACTCCCTTTGCCGCCGCGTCAGTCCCCGGCCTCGGCGCCGCCCTCGCCCGCCAGGTCGCGCTCCAGCAGCGTGGTCCTGGCGTCGCCGATGTCGTCGTAGTGCACGGCCATAACGCACGCCCGCACAAAGCCACACGCAAGGTACAGCCGCTCGGCGGCGTCGTTTCCCTCCAGGGCGTCCAGGTGGATGACCCTGCCGCCGCCGTCGCGGGCAATGCGGCACGCCTCCCCTACCATCTGTCTGCCCAGCCCCTGCCCGCGCGCCGACGGGTCCACCACCAGCAGGTGGAGCACCCGCACGTCCTCGGGCCGCGCCACAATCGTCCACGGGGCGCTGGCGTAGCCCTCGTCCTCCCCCGCACCCAGGACCATGGCCGCGCGCACGAGGCCGTCCTTCTCGCCCACGTAGAGCTCTCCCGCGGCGGAGCGCGCCGCCAGCCCCTCGCGTGTGGGGTACACGCCCAGGTGCCAGTCCGGGCCAGGGTCCTCCGGCGTCTGCAGCGCGCAGGATGCCTCGAACAGGCCCCAGACCGCGTCCAGGTCGGCAGTGCTCGCGCTTCTCACCACAAGTCCCATGGCAGCTCCTCGCGTCGCGTCGGGGTCGGGACACGGTTATCGCCCCAAACGATAACCGGCTGGTTACACAATGTCTTACCAGTCGACTCATTAGCCATGGTACCATGCGAAAACACCATTCCTAAGGAGCTGATACCCATGGGCACCACCAACACGCCTCAGGCGCTCACGCGCCGGTCCTTCCTCGCGTCGGGCGCAACCGTCGCCGCACTCCTGGGGGCGGGCGCCCTCACCGGATGCGGGTCCCACCGCACGAGCTCTTCGAGCGGCACCGCGTCCACGCTCACGTACGCCCTCAACGAGGACCCGCAGGCGCTCGACCCCGCGCGCGTCAACGACTTTGGCTCGCTCGAGCTGTGCGCCAACCTGTACGAGGGCCTCTTCCGCTTCAAGGGCACCACGTGCGACCCGGAGCCCTGCCTCGCCACGAGCTACGACGTGTCAGACGACGGCCTCACGTACACGTTCCACCTGCGCAAGGGCGTCAAGTTCCACGACGGCACGGACTTCGACGCGGACGCCGTGGTCACCAACTTCGAGCGCCAGATGGACGGCAAGGGTGCCGAGGACATGGGCTACGCCGAGATGGTCTTCGGCACGGACCAGACCGGCACGGGCGTCAAGTCCGTCACCGCCAAGGACTCCCACACCGTGGTCGCCGTGCTGCGCGCGGCCTGCACGCCGTTCGTGCGCAACCTCGCCATGGCGCTCGGCACGCCCATCGTGTCGCCCACTGCGCTCAAGAAGCACAATGGCAACCTCTCCACCTCGCCCTGCGGCACCGGCCCGTACAAGCTCAGCAGCTGGGAGAAGGGCTCGACCGTCATCCTCAAGTCCTTCTCGGACTACTGGGGCACCAAGCCCAAGGTCAAGAGCATCGTCTTCAGGGTCATGCCCGAGTCCGCGGACCGCGTGACGGCCCTTGGCAACGGCGAGGTCGACGTCATCACGGCGATCGAGAAGAGCTCCGCCCCCACCGTCAGGAAGGGCGGCTCCACGGTCAAGGAGACCGACGGCCTCAACACCAGCTACATGGTCTTCAACACCGCGAGCGAGAAGCTCAAGGACGCCAGCGTCCGCAAGGCCATCTGCCAGGCGATCGACGTGGACGCCATCGTGAGCGCCCTCTTTGGCAAGTACGCCACCGTCGCGCACTCGCTCATGCCCGAGTTCCTCGCGCCGTACGACAAGGACGTGAGCTACCCCGACTACGACCCCGATGCCGCCAAGGCCACGCTCTCCGCGGCCGGCGTGACGGAGCTGACCTGCCTCACCTACACCACGGCCATGCAGTACAACCCGGCCGGCGGCAAGTCGCTCGCGGAGTCCGTCCAGGGCTACCTCGACAAGGTGGGCGTCAAGCTCACGGTCAACGCGTACGACTGGACCACGTTCCGCTCCAAGCGCACGGAGGAGTACTTCGACCTGGCCTTTGCGGGCTGGGCCGGCGACAACGGCGACCCCGACAACTTCATGAGCCTCTTTGCGAGCGGCAGCAACGCCACGATGTCCGCCTACGACGACAGCGAGTACAAGTCGCTCGTGGCCAAGGGCCTCGCGACGCCCGACGGCGACGACCGCGACGACATCTACCTCCAGCTCGAGAAGAAGCTCACCCAGGACCTGCCCGTGCTGCCCATCTCGCACGCCAAGACGGTCTGTGGCTACTCGCCCAAGGTCCACGGCTTCGCGATGCACCCCACCGGCTGGAGCAAGCTCGTCGGCGTGAGCAAGACGGCGTAGGACGCGGCGTCATCCGGCCGCAAGGCAGCGCAATCATGACCACCCGCATAGCGGGTGGTTTGCTCTTAGGGTATAACCCTAGAGTTCCGGCCAGGGACTCAAGTCCCTGGCCTTCACTTCGTTCAGGCCCTATGGCCGCTTGACTCGTGGCGTGCCC
>Ga0214927_100250_pt1 | contig 15398 bp, 15 predicted proteins | sample Stichaenrichm16X_FD_168612 | JGI IMG/M metagenome (GOLD analysis project Ga0214927, IMG submission 168612) | Xylose enriched microbial communities from anaerobic bioreactor in Madison, Wisconsin, United States - 16X | ecosystem: Engineered > Bioreactor > Anaerobic > Unclassified | place: USA...
ATATTATAACGTTTGTGCAGGTAGAGTGCCATTTCTACCGGATGCGCGGCAACCTGGCGGGCAGCGGAAGGCCGGGCGGTGCGATTCGGCCTGGTGAGCTATGCTTTAATCATCGTTTCCCTAGCAGCGAAAAAGTCGAAGAGGTCACGAAAGACCGGCAACGCTGAACAGAAAGCTCGGCGTTGCCGGTCTTTGCTGCTGCATCCCCGCGCAAACGCAAAAGACAGAAAGCTGCTATGCCCTTCCAAGCGCGCGGATTGCCTCTTCCACCTCTCTGCGCACCTGCACAGAGCGACGCTCCGGCATGGGAATGGCCGTCCCTTCATCGAGGATGATCTGGCGCGTATGGATCTCCCGCACATGGGCGACATTGATCACGAAGCCGCGGTGGACACGCAGGAAATTCGGCGGCAGCTCGGCTGCGACCTTGCCCAGGACCTTTGCCAGGCGGAAGATGCCCTCCGCCGTATGCACCATCGTGTACTGCCGATCTGCCTCGAGATAGATGACAGCATCTGCATCGAGGAAGTGGGCGACACCCGAGGAATCGCGCATGACAAGAGGATGGGAATCAGGATGAAGACGGACGGAGACCGTGCTGGTACCGCCCTCCTGCTCCTCTCCATGCATCGTCCTCTGCCCATGGCTCTGCCACGTCGGCGTCGAGATATGGAGATGCACAAGCTGGAGCCTGTCGTCCTCGACGGTCCAGAACAGCGTGACACGGAAGCGGTGGAAGGCCACCTCATGTGGCCCTGTCGGATACGACGCAAGCACGTGTCCTGTCACAAGCATCCCGTGCGGGCTCTGCACGCGCACCTGGAAATACTCCTCGGAGATCTTCTTGGCCTCGATGCCGTCCTTCGGCATATGGTCCATATAGGCATCAAGCGACTGGGGGACAAGGCAGTACTCGTCCGCGCTCGGTCCGATATAGGTGAAGCCCTCATGCACATAGGGACGACAGGACTCTGGATCCTGTCTCCACAAGGCGCGGACAATCTCTTCGGATGTTCGCAGTGCTTTCTCCGAGAGCGTACCCTTCATGGCAACCACCTTTTTGGCGTGTCCTGCAAGAAGCGCCGCATCGTTATCTGTCTGTACAGATATACCAATTATTGAACATTGTATTGCAGATTCTTAACGAACGATGGGTTATTGCGAACAAATACATGTCTAACCAGATGAAAGCGATATCGAAGCAGGATAATATGCCGCCTGCGGCGGAAAACCTGCCATCCGCACAGCCCGGGCCTCCAGCACCTGGGTACCGGAAAGTGCGCACTTCGGCTTTGCCCTGCCATCCAGCAGGAGCACTTCCCGAAAGCAATGTTCCCTTGGCCGAAACCCAGCACGCCAGGTGCCGCACTTTCCCGCCATCGGGTACGCTTCCCTGCAAGGAGGCTACGAATATCCTTTTTCTGCCGCCAGCAAGAGGAGCCGGAGATGAAGAAGCGGAAGATAAAGTTCGCAGAGACAGCTGATGCCTATCTCCTGGCAGGCTATCTTGTGCTCATCGCATCGGCAGCGGACACATCTGTCTGGGCAGGCCCCGCTCTCATCATCTTTGTCCTTCTCTTCTCCTGCTGCATGCTCATCTCCTGGCGCAAGGCTTCCTGCCGCGTCTCTGACAGAACGTACACCCGTGCCAAAGCCCTGCGCCTCGCCTATCTCTGCACCCTCAATCTCGTACCTGCGAAGAAAGCTGTCCGATAAGAAGCTTCTCCCTTGGTCGGATTCTCATGCGCAGACCGATTCTCCTCATGTTTTGCTTGCGTCCAAAGACCGGAGGCTCCCATGCGAAAGGCATTCATGGTGGCAGCTGCCGCATTGGCTGCCTTGGCTATCGCCGAAATCGCTCTCATAGCGAGCTTTTCCCACGCTGAAGGCGTATCGAACTATGTCCCGCCTCTCGCGACTGTTGCCGGAACCGTCGAAGATATCAGAACCGTCTCCGATGCGTCCGACGACGATGGCAGCATCGCCTATATCGAAATCAGAGTCGCAGATGCGGACGCAACCGGTGCAGCAGCAGTCCAGGCAGAAAAGGACGGCTCCTCCCTGCCAGAGGCAGGCGATACCCTGATGCTCATCCGGAACGACCACACCGAGAGGACATATGGCCCAGAGCCCAAGATTGGCGATGAGGTGGAAGCCAAGATCTGGTACTACAAGGAAGATGCCGTGATAGATGGCGAGCACCGTGCAGCCTACGACATCTGCTCCATCGAGACCTATAGCTGGCTTATCGAATCTGGCCAGAGGTCCCGCTATCCTGAAGTCAGATGAACGAATCCCAGAAGCATGGAGCCTCATGACCCGGCCGCTAGCTCACACGCTCATTTCGGCGGCAAGAAGAAAGGAGAGCACCCCGTGGATGCTCTCCTTCCTTTAGCGCTCGATCTGTCTGCTGTATGGTCTCAGCCGCCAAGGTAGGCGCTCTTGACGGCAGGATCGTTCAGGAGCTGCTTGCCGGTGCCCGCGAGGACGATATTGCCGACCTCGAGGACATAGCCCCTGTCTGCAATCGAGAGAGCCATCTGGGCATTCTGCTCGACGAGCAGAATCGTCGTGCCCGCCTTGTTGAGCGTCTCGATGATATCGAAAATCTCGTCGACGAGGATAGGTGCCAGACCCATCGAAGGCTCGTCGAGCATGAGGAGCTGCGGGTGGCTCATGAGAGCACGGCCCATGGCAAGCATCTGCTGCTCGCCGCCGGAGAGCGTGCCGGCCGTCTGGGCCTTGCGCTCCTTCAGGCGCGGGAAGTACGTATAGACCTTCTCCATCGTGTCCGCGTTCTCCGCGGCTGTCCTCAAGTAGCCGCCCATCTCGAGGTTTTCCTGAACCGTCAGATGCGAGAAGACGCGCCTGCCCTCGGGGCAGAGAGCCATGCCCTTCGCGACGATCTTGTGGGCAGGAAGGCCTGTGATGTCCTCGTCCTTGTAGACGATCTTGCCTTCCTTCGGCTTGATGAGACCCGCAACCGTGTTCATGGTCGTCGACTTGCCGGCGCCGTTGGCACCGATCAAGGAGACGATCTCGCCTTCGTTGACCTCGAAGGAAATCCCCTTCACGGCGTGGATTGCGCCGTAGTAGACCTCAAGGTCATCAACCTTCAGCATGGTCATTTCTCCACCGCCTCCTTGGCAGCCTTGGCACCCTGCTTGCCGAGGTATGCCTCGATGACGCGCGGATCGGACTGTACCTCTTCCGGCGTGCCCTTGCAGATGATCTTGCCGTAGTCGAGGACGCCGACAATCTCGCAGATGCCCATGACGAGAGCCATATCGTGCTCGATCAGAAGGATGGCGATCTGGAAGTCATCGCGGATCTTCTGGATGTTCTCCATGAGCTCTTCGGTCTCGTTCGGGTTCATGCCGGCGGCAGGCTCGTCGAGAAGCAGGAGCTTCGGATTCGTGCCCAGGGCACGCAGGATCTCGAGGCGGCGCTGTGCACCATAGGGCAGGTTTCCTGCAAGCTCATTGGCATACTTCTGCATATTGAAGATGCCCAAGAGATCCATTGCCTTGTCGTGGAACTCCTTCTCTTCCTTCCAGTGCGCCGGGAAGCGCAGCATGTCCTGGAGAAGCGAGGTGTTCATCGAATTGTTCATGCCGACAAGGATGTTCTGCTCCACCGTCATCTGGCTGAAGAGGCGGATGTTCTGGAACGTACGGGCGATGCCGAGGCGGTTGACCTGGATCGTGTTCATGCCGGCGGTATCGACGCCGTTCAGAAGGATCGTGCCGCGGGTCGGCTGGTAGACCTTCGTGAGGAGGTTGAAGATCGTCGTCTTGCCGGCGCCGTTCGGGCCGATGATGCCGGCAATCTCGGTCGGGCCCATTGCGATGTTGAAGTCATCGACTGCCGTGAGGCCGCCGAAGTCGATGCCGAGGTGCTCGACCTCGAGGACGAGCGGCTTTCCGAAGTCGCGCTCGGTGACCAAGTTGGGCGTCGGTACCGGAAGCAGCACCTCGCGCTGACGCTTGCGCTTGATTTCATTCGGGCTATCGGCCATCTTTCGCCACCTCCTTCGTCTCTTCTGCTACTGTTTCTTCCTTCTTCTGCTTCTTCCAGGGGAACTGGCCATTCATGATCTTCTCGATCGTATTGCCCATCGAGAAGTCGTAGGTGCCCATGAGGCCCTGCGGACGGAAGATCATGACGACGATGAGGACAACTGCGTAGACGACCATGCGGTAGTCGGAGAAGGCACGCAGCGCCTCAGGCAGGATCGTGAGGACGGTCGCGGAGAGGACGGAGCCGAGCATGGAGCCCATGCCGCCGAGGACGACCATGACGAGGATCTCGATCGACTTCATGAAGCCGAACTTGGCAGGCATCATGACGCCGACACAGCCTGCATAGAGTCCGCCGCCGATGCCGGCGAAGAAGGCGGAGACGACGAAGGCGAGCGTCTTGTAGTACGTCGTGTTGACGCCCACAGACTCTGCGGCGATCTCGTTGTCGCGGATCGACAGGATCGAGCGTCCGTGCCTGCTCTTCATCATCGTGTGGATCAGGAAGAGCGATATGGCGACGACTATGAACGTGTTCAGGAAGTTTGTGTAGGACGGGATGCCCGTGAGGCCCTTGGCGCCGCCCGTGAGCTGGAAGCCGAGGACGTCGTCGATGTTGAGCATGACAACACGGATGATCTCAGCGAAGCCGAGCGTGACGATGGCGAGGTAGTCGCCCTTGAGGCGCAGAGCCGGGATGCCGATGATGAGGCCGGCAAGGGCAGCGCAGAGGCCGCCGAAGATGAGGCCGCAGACGAAGAGCAGCATTGCCTGGGGCGTGCCCGTCGAGAAGTCGCGGGTGCCGACACCGAAGACGTCAGCCATGCGCATGATGAAAATGGCGCAGGAGTAGCCGCCGACCGACATGAAGCCGGCATGGCCCAGAGGAAGCTGTCCCAGGTAGCCGGTGGCGATGTTCAGCGACACTGCCATGATGATGTAGATGCCGACCTGCTCCAGGACCGTCGTCTGGTAGCGGGAGATGACGCCTCCCGAAATCATGAGCTCGCCGATTGCGAGAAAAGCAACGACCAGGATCGAATTGATGAGGTATCGCTGCTTGGTAGAGAGCGTGCGGTACGCCCTGTTGATTGCTTCAGCCATTATTATCCCCTACACCTTCTCGGACATCGGACGGCCGAGGATGCCCGTCGGCTTCACGATGAGGACGATGATGAGCAGGAGGAAGACGACAGCATCCTTCCAGACGGAGAGGCCCACAGCAGAGACAGCCACCTCGGCAAAGCCGACGAGGAGCCCGCCGATGACGGCGCCTGGAATCGAGCCGATGCCACCGAGGACTGCTGCGACGAAGGCCTTCGTGCCGAGCATGATGCCCATGGTCGGCGTCGCCTGGCTGTATGCCATCGAGTAGAGGACAGCACCGATGCCAGCAAGCGCAGAGCCCACAGCGAACGTGAAGGAGATCGTGTTGTTCACATTGATGCCCATGAGGCGTGCAGCACCCATATCCTCAGATACGGCACGCATGGCCTTGCCGAGCTTCGTCCTGTCCACCAGCTGCGTGAGGATGATTGTCGAGATGGCCGTCACGATGACCGTGAGAAGGGCGACCGACGAGATCTGCATGCCACCGATCTCGACTGTCGTGGAATCGATGAAGGAAGGCACGACCTTTGCGTCAGCGCCGAAGACGAGCTGTGCGCCGTTCTCCAGGAAGTAGGAGACGCCGATGGCCGTGATCAGGATCGACAGACGCGGCGCATTGCGAAGCGGCGCATAGGCGACCTTGTCGATGAGTACGCCGAGCAGCGTGCAGCCTGCGATAGAGAGTACGACAGCGACAAATGGAGGCATGCCCAGCTGGGACATGACAATCCATGAGATGTAGGCGCCGACCATGATGATGTCGCCGTGTGCGAAGTTGAGCAGCAGGATGATGCCGTACACCATCGTGTAGCCCAGGGCCACAAGCGCATAGACGCTGCCCAGCTGCAGACCGTTCATGATCTGCGTGACGAGTGTCATGCCTGACCACCCCTTTCATAGCAATGGTTAAATACTCGATATTTAGGATAGCTTCGTCCAAGAAGAAAAGAAGAAATTGCTAGAGCTAGTATCTCAATGGTAACAGGCCGTTTACCAGCGTATCCTCGAGTCCAAGAAGAGCGGGCGCCCGGCATTTGGCCGGATGCCCGCTCCTTTGGCTGAGCTATGAGCCTGCGTCTTAGGACTCTGCCTCGACGGTCTGGAAGACCTCCTGCGCGCCGTCCTTGAACGTGATGACCAGGGTCGGCTTGACCGGGTCGCCCGTGCCTTCGTACTTGATCGTGCCGGTCACGCCGTCAACGGAGCCAGAGGCGATAGCGTCGATGATGGCCTGGGAGTAGTCGGCAGTGCCAGCCTTGGCCTTGCCGTCCTTCTCCACGGTCTCGATGGCGTTGGCCATGACCATGGCAGCGTCGTAGCCGAGGGCGCAGAAGTTCGACGGCTCGTCGTTGAACTTTGCTTTGTAGTCGGAGATGAACTTCTGGACCTTCTCGTCCGGGTTCTCGGAGACGAAGGAGCAGTCATAGTAGCAGCCCTCGAGGTCCTCAGCGGATGCGTACTCCTCGGAGCCGCCCACGATGTTGGACCAGCCATCGGCGCCCATGAAGACGCCCTTGTAGCCCTGCTGGCGAGCCTGGGTGACGATCTTGCCGTCGTCCTGGTAGTAGTTCGGGCAGAAGATGGCATCAGGGTTTGTAGCGATGATGGCGGTCAGCTGGCCGTTGAAGTCGACGTCGCCGTCAGCATAGCCCTGCTGCGTCGTGATCGTGATGCCCTTCTTGCCGGCTTCCTCGTAGAATGCGTCGTTGACGCCCTTCTCGTAGTCGCCGCCGGAGTTGTAGATCGTGCCGACCGTCTTGTAGCCCTGCTTGGCAGCGAAGTCTGCCATGAGCTTGCCCTGATACGGGTCGGTGATGCAGGCACGGAAGGCGTTGGAGCCATACTGGACAAAGCCAGCAGCCGTTGCAGATGCAGAGATGAGCGGCATGTTGTCGTTCACGGACTGCTGGGCCACTGCAATGGAAGGCGTCGAGGTGACGTCGCCGATGATTGCGACATCGCCATTCTCGACCATCTTCTGATAGGCGTTGACAGCCTCGGTGGCATCGCCCTTCTCATCCATCTCGTCGAGCTCGACGTCCTTGCCATTGATCTGCGGGTTCAGCGAGAAGTAGAGCTCCACACCATTGCGGACGGCCAGGCCGTACTGTGCGACGGAGCCCGAATAGGGGCCGAGAACACCCAGCTTGATCGAGCTGGAGTCAGAGGAGCCGGAGCCCGAGTTGCCGCAGGCTGCCAGGCCAAGAGCAGCGGCAGAAGCGCCGGTTGCCTTCAGGAACGAACGACGTGAGATGCTTGCCATAACAGATTCTCCCTTTCTGTTGTGCCTTGAAGCTCTGCTAGAGAACTTAGGACCAATTGGAAAGCAGCTTTGCGAGAACCGACAGGTTTTGATGTATCAGTAACTTTGAGATTCTTTTCTGAAACAATCTGTCCTCGCTGCTGCAACAGAAGCGCTGCGGCTACCATTCCCGCAGTTCAGAAGGCCTCCCCCGCCGGCTATAGCCAGATGCGAGGTACGGCCATGGTAATTCGTAGGCCGAGGACAGCCGCTGCACCGACAGAGGAGAGAGCTGCTTCAGCGTGCTTGGAAGAAGCGCATTCCATCTCGATCCCCTTTCCGGCTGACTGAAAGAAAGCCTGTTGCTTTCTTGATATGCGTACCCTAGCGCACGCACACACAGATGGGCATCTACGTTACCTATGAGTTTTCCTGCCTGAAACAGAATGTCCTGATATCAGCCAGCGATGTGGCACATATTCGAGCCAGCCCTGTCCGAACATGCATGAGAGCTTTTTCTCATCATGCATAGGCACGCCTATCAGCCAGCGGAAACGCTGCACAATTCAGTGCGCAATTCCTCCATGCAACAAAGTTTTCTTTGGTTTACTATTGACACCATCAGGCCAAAGGTGTTTAATCCTAGCCAACAGATGGGAATTAGCTCTTCCTTCCCCCTCGTTTCGGAGCCCATTCCCAGGGACACAGACGTGTCCGAGATCCAGCAGACCCTCTCCCTGCTGGATCTTTTTTATGCCAAGAGAGCATCGAGACATGGAAAAGCACTGGTTTCCGGAGCTTCGGCATGCTCTGGATTCCAGCGCTCTCCTGCAGATGGACTTTTCCTTACGCGACTTCCTCTTCAGAGGCATCCTGCTCAAGGCAGCTTTGGAGGAGCGGCAGGGTCTCGTCGACCACATCAGCCACACGCTGAGCGATCGTGACGCAGGCATCGCTTGCACCATGGCCCTGGAGCAGAAGATCGTAGTGTCCGACGATGTAGTCGGAGGAGTTCAGATTGAACTTGATCCAGCGCTGCTGGTTGTTGGCGGCATTGCATACCGAAAGCGCCTGGGAGCGCTGGTTCTGGGGAACGCGCACCAGCGGGGACGTCTGGAAGTGCACTTCTTCCCCGTCCTTGGAAAAGATGGCATAGACATAGAGCTGAGGCAGCTGCTTCTTGCCGACATGCTCGAAGACCTTCGAATGGCCCGAGCGCGGCTTGGCTCCGAAGACGACCGAGACAATGGGAGATGGCCCCATCCTCAGCACGTCATACACATAATCGCTGTTATCGAGTTTGCGGATAAAGGATTGAAAGCGTTTCTCTGCGGATGACATGGCACTTCCTCCTTCTTTTCATTCCGGCCATGACTCTCGCCCCTCGCTGCCCCTTAGTTTGGCCAAAATTCATTTCGGAGGCGTAAAAGATTGAACAGCGATGGGCCGGCGGCCGGTACTTTTCCGTAAGCGGTTCGATACCGCCCCAAAAAAGATGCAGATATGTTATATCGGGCAAGCTCGTATATACATTTTTAGAAAGCTTTCAGAAAAGGCGCCCGGATAAACCCAGGCGCCTTCAGGCACTGCCTCTCTGCTCTCCGAAAGATCCTACATGTCATCCTTCGAGAAGCTGTTCTTCATGCCCATGCTTGCGAAGAAGAGAACCTTCGAGAGGAGCGCATCCGTCTCTTCCTTGAGCTCGTCAGCCATCTTCTGGTTGGCTGCCTCGAGCACAGCCTGGACATCGTCCGTGCCCTTCTCCACGGCAGCATCCGTCTCGCGGAGCATGGCATGTCCCCTACCGCCGACCTTCTCCTGGTAGCGCTCGACATCTGCTGCTGCATCATGGAAGTGTGCATCGGCAAGCGCTGCAATGATGCGGTTCTCCCAGTAGAAGCACTCAGTCGTGACGTGGGCATCCGTCTTCTCGAGATAGGCAGGCGTCGTCCGCACATTCGTGTAGAACGGCACGAGCGCATTGAAGACATTGCTGCCGAAGGCGACCCACTGGACAGCACGGCACGCTTCAGGCCCATAGGGGCGCAGCTGCACGACAGAGAGCTGGCTGTTGCGGTTGATGCCGATAGGACGATACATGCCGCGCCTCTCGTCGCCGCGGCGGCTGTAGGGGTCGAAGGGCGTGCCCTGATAGTGCAGGGACAGGGCATACTTCACGTCCTCGATCGTGAGCTTGCGCTCCGGCACGCGGCTCCAGGGGATGTCATCCGCTTCCGGCGTGAGATCGGCATCCGGTCCGTCCCACTTGAGGGCATGGGGATTGAGGAAGCGCTGCATGGCCCAGGCACGCGGCGTGTTGTAGACGTGGTCGGAATCGGAGTGCGAGCCGAAGGCATCGCGCGGATTCATGAGGCCGCCTCCGAGCGTGAGGTCGAGGTGGTTCTTCTCCACGAACTCCCTCATGTCGGCAGAGCACAGGCAGTCCTTCTGGGCACCGAAGGCATCATCGAAGTCGAAGGCATCGATGCCAAGCTGGTTCGGCATCGTCACATAGGCATCGTCCGGGACGCGCTTTGCGATCCAGTGGTGTCCGCCCACCGTCTCGAGCCACCAGATCTCGTCAGTATCGGAGAAGGCGATGCCGTTCATCTCATAGGTGCCATACTGCTCGAGAAGGGCACCGAGGCGCTTCACGCCCTCGCGTGCGCTCTTGATGTAGGGAAGGACGATCGTGACCATGTCCTCCTCGCCGATGCCGCCTGCGATCTCAGGCTCATAGCCCTCTTCGCCTTCCGTGCCCTTTGCCGGCTTGTAGACGACGAAGGGGTCGGCGCCGAGCACGCGCTCGTTCGTCGTGAGGGTCTCCGTTGCGCTCATGGAGACATTGCTCTCGTTCACGCCAGCCTCAGCCCAGATGCCCTCGTCGAGGATGGCATTCGGCAGTGCCGTGTAGCGCTCCGGGTTGTCAGGAAGCTCGATTGCGAGATGGGCGATCTTCGAGACGTAGTGGCGCGGCTGCTCTTCGGGCGAGACGACGACAAAGCGCTTCGGGCAGAAGCTGCCCGATCCTGAATCCTCGTTCCTGGCCACGATCGTGGAGCCGTCGTAGGAGGCCTTCTTGCCGATCAGAAGGGTTGTGCAAGGCATAGAATCATGCTCCTTCTTGTCTTTGGCAGCGCGTGCTGCCGCTTGTATGCTCCCCTATCCTACCCGCAACACGCACTTCCGGCAGCGCATGCACGGAATGCCCAAGCACAAAAAAGGAGGCCAGCCCGAAAGCCAGCCTCCCTGCAAGATCTTGGGAAACAGCCGCTAGATGCGGTCTGCAATGTGCATGATGAGGTTCTGCGTCTTTGCCCAGCCGAGGCAGGGATCCGTGATGGACTTGCCGTACACGCCGCCGCCGATAGGCTGGTTGCCGTCCTCGATGTAGGACTCGATCATGAAGCCACGGAAGAGCTTGCCGATGGCCTCGTTCCTGCGGGCGGAATCGAGGACCTCGTTGCAGATGCGGATCTGCTCGAAAGGACGCTTGCCCGAGTTGTCGTGGTTCGTGTCGATGATGACAGCCGGATTCTGGTACTTCTCGTTCTCCTCGTAGGCAGCAGCGAGGCGTTCGAGGTACTCATAGTGGTAGTTCGGGTAGTTGATATCGTCGAGGCCGCGGTAGCCGCGCAGGATGCAGTGAGCAAGCGGGTTGCCGGTCGTCTCGACCTCCCAGTTGCGGTAGATGAAGGTCTGCGGATGCTGGGCTGCATAGACGGAGTTCAGCATCACGGACATGGAACCGCCCGTCGGGTTCTTCATGCCGACAGGAACCTCGCAGCCAGAGGCGACAAGACGGTGCTGCTGGTTCTCGACCGAGCGGGCGCCGACGGCGACATAGGCCAGAAGGTCGTTCAGGAAGCGGTCATTCTCCGGATAGAGCATCTCGTCAGCCGTGAAGAGGCCCGTCTCCTCGATGACGCGCAGGTGCATGTGGCGGATGGCCTTGAGGCCCTCGAGCAGGTCAGGAGCGCCTTCGGGATCGGGCTGGTGCAGAAGGCCCTTGTAGCCCGTGCCGTTCGTGCGCGGCTTGTTCGTGTAGACGCGCATGACGATGACGAGCTTGTCCTGGACGCACTGCTGGAGCACGGCAAGACGGCTCGCATAGTCGAGCACGGCATCCTCGTTGTCGGCGGAGCAGGGGCCGACGATGATGAGCTTCTTGTCAGACTCGCCACGGATGATCGAGGCAACCTCGGCGTCGACTGCCTTCTTGCGCTCGGCGCTCTCATCGGAAAGCGGCATCTCCTTCTTGAGATCCTGCGGGATGGGAAGGCGCCTCTTGAAATTTGCAGACATGGAACCTCGCTTTCAAGGATAGCTGCAGATATCCCCTGCAGCGGACTATCGAGTTGTGGCTATGGTACGTGCAAGTCCGGAGATGTCTCGGACCTGTAAACAGACGGAAACTATTTCAGCGAGGCTCAAGCAAGCTGTCAGAGTGCACAGGACCAGCGCTTGTTCTCATCGTCGTCGAGGGTATTGCCCTTCTCCTCGCCCAAGAGGCTCTTCACCGCAGCCTCGCCGTCCACGAGCGAGAACTGGGGCATCTCCCAGCAGCGATGATCCTTCACGATGTGGGCTGGGATGCCTGCAACCGTGACATTGGCCGGGACATCCTCGAGCACGACCGCATTCGCGCCGACCTTCACGTTGTCCCCTATCGTGATCGCTCCGAGCACCGTTGCACGCGCACCGACCATCACATTGTTGCCGAGGGTAGGATGGCGCTTGCCGGCATGGTGTCCTGTCATGCCCAGGGTCACGCCCTGATAGAGCATGCAGTCATCGCCCAGGATGGCGGTGGAGCCGATAACGATGCCGATGCCGTGGTCGATCACGAAACGCCTGCCGATTGTCGCGGCAGGATGGATATCGATGGCATAGCGCTTGCGCGTATGGCTCTGCGACCACATGGCAAGCGAATGCATGCCGTGGGTCCACAGCCAATGCTGGCGCCTATAGGCCCAGACCGCACGCAGGCCCGCCGCAAAGAACACGACCTCATGCACAGACGATACCGAAGGATCGCGTGCGACGACCGCACGTGCATCCTCCTTCATCATCTTGATAAGGCCGATCTTGCCGTGTTCACGGCTCATATCTTCCGGAGCTTCGAGGAAGCCCCTTTCATCTGCATTCATTGCCTCTCCAGAGAAAATGCCGCATTCCGCTGCTGCAACAGCTTCAGCCACTGGCAGCCTCCTTGCCGAACGTGCCGATATGACCTAGCGGGATATACAGAGCGCGCCTGGCACATGGCCCAAGGCGGCTCCTGTCTGTCTCCTGCCAGCCCTTTGCATCGAGCACCGGCCTTTCTAAATCATACTTGCGAAGCGGTATTTCAGAGACAGTTATACCGCTCGAAGGGCACTCCGGTCAACAGGAGCAGCACTTCTCGAGCCAAGAAGAGGGAGGGCATCCTGCGATGCAGGCTGCCCTCCCCCATCTGTGCATATCTGCTTTAGAGGTCCATGGAGAGATAGCGCTCGCCGGTATCCGGCATGATTGCGACAATCGTCTTGCCAGCATACTCGGGACGGTTGCCAAGCTCGACGGCGGCAGCGACAGCAGCGCCGGAGGAGATGCCGACGAGGATGCCGAAGTCGTCGGAGAGCTTCTTCTTCGTGTCGATTGCAGTCTGGGAAGCGATAGGCACGACCTCGTCCACGACGGAGGCATCATAGGTCTTCGGGATGAAGCCAGCACCGATGCCCTGAATCTTGTGGGGGCCTGCCGGCTTGCCCTCGAGCACAGCAGACTCTGCCGGCTCGACAGCGATGCCCTTGACGGAAGCCTTCTGCTCCTTCAGGAACTTCGCGGTGCCGGAGATCGTGCCGCCCGTGCCGACGCCTGCGACGACAGCATCGACGGCGCCTTCGGTGTCGCGCCAGATCTCGGGGCCGGTCGTCTTGTAGTGGGCACGCGGGTTTGCAGGGTTCACGAACTGGCCGGCAACGATTGCGCCCGGCGTCTGGGCCTTGAGCTCGTCTGCCTTTGCGATGGCGCCCTTCATGCCATCCTTGCCCGGCGTGAGGACGATCTCTGCACCATAGGAGGCAGCAAGCTTGCGGCGCTCGATGGACATCGTCTCAGGCATCACGAGGATCATATGGTAGCCACGCGCTGCGGAAAGCATGGCAAGACCGACACCGGTGTTGCCGCTCGTCGGCTCGATGACCGTGCCTCCTGGCTTCAGGGTGCCATCTGCCTCTGCGGCATCGAGGATGGCCTTCGCGATACGGTCCTTCACAGATCCGCCAGGGTTCGTTGCCTCGTACTTGCCGAGAATCGTGGCCTTGCCGTCGACGAGGGCGGAGAGGTCCACAAGCGGGGTGGTGCCAATCAGTGCCTCGACGTGCTTTGCGACCTTCATGTTCGTGCCTTTCTGTTGCTATCTGCTGGATACGAGGGTGGTTTGGCCGGGGACGCAAGTCCTGGATGGCCTGCAAGCTCGTTGTGTACAGAATGGCACTTATATTCCTACCATTCAAGTGGGAATATGGGATTGCTCTGTTAATTCCTAGTTACATAGAGGAATTAAACCAGCCCAGATCGGGCCTAGGCCTCTGCCTGCTCCTTCGGAAGCGCAAGGCCAAACCCGAGCATGAGGGCAGGTACGATCATGCAGAGCGGGTACTGGGCCGCAATGAGGACGCAGACGACGACCACGATCTGAAGGGCCGACGGCAGATATGCTGCCACGAGCGAGCCTGCGACGACGAAGAGCGTAAGCACGCAGCCAAGCACGAGCGATACGATCCTCTGGGTCTTGCCGAGGCGCAGGTGCCCGAGATGCACGAGCGTGATCATGCCGGCAAAGGCGATGCTCTCGACAAGCAGGGGCGAAGAGACGATATAGGCAAGCTGCAGGCCCATGGAGGACGTGACGAGCGACTCATAGGCGCTCTCGGACATATGCGTCCAGAGGACCATGGCAAGCGAGAGCACGGCAACAGCCGCAGAGACGATCATGAGAACGATATAGGTCTTCCTGTTCATGTGTTCCTTTCGATGAGGATGCCACACTCCATAATCGCCTCTTGAGGCAGGTTTCCTGCCGGCCCTCAGAATCGGCAGGAAACCGACACGGAGCGCCTATGAAGCTGAGAGAAGTCTCAATCAGGCATCGATGAAGCCCTGGTCCAGAAGGTCTGCGACCTCGGCCAGGTCCTGGCAGATGTAGGATGCCGTGCCTCGCATCTCATCTGTCACGGGCGAGAGATCGGGCACCATGATGGTTATGAAATGCCCTGCGGCTCCTGCCTTGACGCCCGAGTAGGAATCCTCGAGCACAAGCGTGCGCTCGGGCTCTACCCCAAGCTGTCGCGCTGCCTCGAGGAAGATATCGGGTGCCGGCTTGCTGTGCGCGATGCCGGAATCCCTGCCGCTCACGATGGCCTGGTAGGCTCCTTCGAGCCCGAGATGGCCGAGGTGGAGATGGATGAGCTCGAGCGGAGAAGATGACGCCACGGCGCAGGGTATATGCCAGCCGCCGAGATAGTTCATGAGTTCGAAGAGGCCAGGCTTTGCCGGAACACCCTGGGTCCTGAAGACGACGCCTGCAAGCTCATGAAGCCTTCTGATCATCTGCGCCCCGTCGACATCCTTGATGTCGCTATAGATCTCCTCGAGGATCTCAGCTCCCCGCTCGTCCGTCGTGCCGCGCGTCCTGTCTGCGACTTCAGGGCGATAGGGCACTCCCGCCTCTTCGCAGACCTGGGGCCACTGGGCACACCAGACGCGCTCGGAGTCGACCATGAGGCCATCCATATCGAAGATTGCGCCCTGGATCATGCCTATACCTCCTGCGTGAAGAACCAGCGGTAGAGCGCAAGCTCTTCCGGCGTATTCCTGCTCGACCGGAACTCGACCGTGCCTTCCTGCGACACAGGCGCAAGCCTGCCCGTCTCCTCGAGACGGCGCCTGAGCTCGCGCGCCGTGCCGGCACCCGATTCGAAGAGCGGCACATCGCCGACGACCGAGCGGATCTGACGAGCCACGAAGGGATAGTGCGTGCA
>Ga0214927_100252_pt1 | contig 15324 bp, 10 predicted proteins | sample Stichaenrichm16X_FD_168612 | JGI IMG/M metagenome (GOLD analysis project Ga0214927, IMG submission 168612) | Xylose enriched microbial communities from anaerobic bioreactor in Madison, Wisconsin, United States - 16X | ecosystem: Engineered > Bioreactor > Anaerobic > Unclassified | place: USA...
ACTACCACATCACGAGAGCGCCGCCGCCCACCATCGCGCTCTCGTGTGATGGTTGGGCCCTCGCGGCAATTCTACTAGATGGAATGACGGGAACCCAAAACACCAACTCACTGCAAGAGGGGATTTACACGACTTTTCTTATGGGATTCGAAGTTCCGTAAGATTTGACGCGGTTAGGCCACATCTAAACGCGTCAATCCTTACGGAATGGCTGGGGCAGGAAAGGGAACCGGGAAAGTCTGGGCCGGCTGGGGGCGGGCGGCATGGGAGACCTCGGGGAATCCGGGCCAGCCGGGGAATCCGCGGGGTGAGGAGCCCCCTCCCCATCCGACGGGCGAGACGCGCGGGCAGTCTGGGCCCCCGTGATGCCGACGGAACGGGCGTCCGACCCAGGCGGCGCTTGTCTCTCCCCTTTTCGCTTCTCTGGTACATTCCTTACAAGTTTCGCGGCTGGCGTCGCGATACTGCTGAGAGGAAACGTCCCATCTCGGCTGGGGCGGCATCGCCGCATGTCTTTGACGGCGATGCGACCGGGGGCGACAAACGCCCAGACCAACACGGAGGTGCGCGTGAGCCACTTTGGCCTCGACAACGAGAGGTACTCGACCATCAGCCGCTATGTCATCGCGACGGCCATCGTCCTGGTGCTCGTCGTCAACGTGGGCATCTACCTGCCGCAGATTGGGAAGGCACTGGGAAACGCTGGCGCATGGGTCCTCGCGATCATGAACCCGCTCGTCATCGGCGGGCTGGCGGCGTGCCTCCTGTGGCCGGCGGTCACGCGGGTCGACGCCTCGCTCGCGCGCGTGGGCATCCTCCCGCGGTCGGAAGGCGCCCGACACGCGCTGTCGGTCGTTATCGTGGTGCTGGTCGTCGCGGGCCTGGTCGCCGTGATCGTCTCGGCCATCCTCGCGTTTGTGACCAACAGCATCCGGTCAATCTCGTTTGGCAACCTCGCCGAGCTGGCGGGTTACGTCAAGAGCAGCATGTCCCTGGCGTTTCAGGGAATCGAGAAGGCCGCGCTGTCGCTGGGTGCCAGCCAGGCGGACGTGGACGCCGCGCTCAGCAGCCTCCAGCACGTCTTTGCCACGTCGGGCGGAAACCTGGGACAGACCGTGACATCGAGCTTTGACGCCGTGAAGGACTTCCTCTCCAACACGGTGCTCGCGACGGTGATCTGCGTCTACTTTCTGATCGATGCCCGGAACCTGGCCGACTACTGGCGCCGGGCGCTCGGCTCCATGCTGGGCGAGAGCGCCTACGAGCACCTGCAGACGTTTGCCGACGACGTCCGCCGCACGTTCACGGGATACATGCGCGGGCAGTTCGTCGATGCCCTGCTCATGGGCATCGCGGTCACCATCTCGCTGTCGGTGGTGGACGTCCCGTACGCGGTCCTCATCGGCATCGCCACGGGCATTGGCAACCTCATCCCCTACGTGGGGCCCATCGTTGCATACGCCGCCACGGCCCTCTCGTGCCTGATCGGCGCCGACCTCACCACGTTTGTGGTCTCGGTCATCGTGCTGGCGGTGATCCAGTTTGTGGACGGCCAGATCGTGAACCCCAAGATCCTGGCCGACTCCGTGGAGGTCCACCCCATCGTCGTGATCGTCGCGCTCATCGTTGGCGGCAAGGTGGGCGGCGTGCTTGGCATGTTCGTGGCCGTGCCGTGCGCCGCGCTGGTCAAGATCTACTTCGAGAGGTTCGTGACGTGGCGTGCGGCGAGGCTCTCGCACCGCGGGAACGAGAGGCCCACGGGAGACTAGCCGCAGCTCAGGGGCCGGCGTTCCCGCAATGAACGCGCACGCAACCGCAGGCGGTACGGCCGACGGGGCCACGGAGCCCGCGGGAGATTAGCCGCAACCTGGGGCCGGCGCTTCTCTCCCCTGGCAGTGGCCTATGGGGGAAGCCACGGTCGACGGCACCCACGCGCGCGGACCTCATGAAACACGGGGACTCATCGGGAGGATGCCCCATCGCCGACCACTGGCGGGCGACTCGTCTCCGCCATATGACCCGCAGATAGCCCGTCATCGGAACCATGCGTTTGACCAAATCCCACTTCCCCAGTAGCATCTTCCGCAACCTGAAGGACCGAGTGCAGAACGGAGGGAGCCATGAGGCACATGCCACAGTCCATCGCGTCGACGGGACGAATGACCAACGCGTGCCGCCCCGCTCCCTGCACTCGAATGATGTGCGGGACGCGGCACAGGGCCAACTAGGCAAAGGCACAGGTGAGACACACCGCGCCATGCTCCCAGGGCCCTGCCCGAGGGTCCCTTCTCGTCCCTCGCCACGTCCCGGCCCCACATGCCAGCGTTGGCTGGCTCGGCCACCCCATAGACACCCGAATGTGAAGACGACGGCAGGAGGCAACGTGCCTCTCGCCCATCACCCACCCCACCGCGCCACAGACTCGGAACGCCGTGCGGTGACATCCCCAGTGCCATGGGACTGCCTTGTGCAATCGCACATTCGCACGCAACCACTCATTCGAATCGCAGCTTGCAACCACTCCGACGAAAGGAAGACCGATGAGCCTCTGGACATCCGTGAACGAACTCAAGAACCTCTCCTGGGTGGAGCTGTCCCACCAGGTGAACAACGACAGCCCCTACTGGAGCGGCTTCCCGGACGGATCGATCGAGCTGGGGGCGGTGATCAACGACTTTGGCTCCGACGTGCTGTCGGCGCTGATACAGACCTTCAAGTTCCCCGGGCAGTTTGGCACGCACGTCGACTTTCCCGCTCACTTTGACCCCAAGGGGGCATTTTCGCAGGACTACTCCCAGCGTGACCTGGTGTTTCCGCTCGTGGTGATCGACATCTCGGACAAGGCGGCCGCAAACGCCGACTACGAGCTGACCATCGCCGACATCGAGGAGCACGAGCGGAGGCACGGCAGGATTCCCGCCGGCTCGTTCGTGGCGCTCCGCACCGACTGGTACAAGCGCTGGCCCGACGGCGACGCCCTCGCGAACCTGGACGCCAACGGGGGCGAGCACGCCCCGGGCTGGACGGTCGAGACGATCCGGTACCTCCTGGACGAGCGCGGCGTCGAGGCGATTGGGCACGAGACCCTGGACACCGACGCCTCCGTGGGAGCCGAGCGCGCCGGCGACCTGGTGGCCGAGCGCTACATCCTCACGCGCGGCAAGGTGCAGGTGGAGCTTCTCGCCAACCTGGACAAGGTGCCTCTCACCGGAGCGGTCCTCTTTGCGTCCGTACCCCGCATCGAGGGCGCGACCGGGCTGCCCGCCCGCGTCTGGGCCATCTTCGAGGACTAGGGAGAGAAACACCACGGAGAGGGCTCACTGCCGGGAGGATGCACCCCGCTGCCATGACCAAGGCATGTCTCGCCCGCCCCCTCGCAAACACCCCGCCGAGAGCCTCCACCACCTAGTACACCAGGCGCATGACCGCGACGAGGCCTTGGCGAGCCACGTCCGACGACAGCCCCCGCGTACCACGGACCCCACACCCGCCACAAATCCCCGCTTGACCCTCAAGTCGCTTGAGGCCTTACCATCTCTGCCAGAAGGCCGGGGCTCGCGGAGAGGAGGAGGCTGGCATGGGAGCAGGGCGGAACGAGGAGTCCTACACGGTCGGGCAGTTTGCCGAGCTCACCGGGACCAGCGTGAGCGCGCTCCACCACTACGAGCGGTGCGGGCTCATCCATCCCCGCCGCCTGGCCAACGGCTATCGCGTGTACGGCCGCGAGGAGGTGGACCGCATGCAGCAGGTCCTTCTCTATCGCGAGCTCGAGATGGGATTACCCGAAATCCGCCGGATCCTGGACAGCCCCGACTTCGACAGGCGGGAGGCGCTCGCGTCACACCTCGCGAGGCTCAGGACGCGGCGGGACCACCTGGAGGGGATCATCAGGAGCGTGGAGCGATCGCTCGCAGAGATGGACGGAGGTGCGCCGATGGGCGCGGAGGAGAAGTTCGAGGCATTTAAGCAGGAACTCGTCGACCAAAACGAGGCACGCTATGGAGCCGAGGCCCGCGAGCGATGGGGTAACGAGGTGGTCGACGCGTCGAACGAGCGGTTCATGGGGCTGAGCAGTGAGGACCTGAAACGAGCCGGCGAGCTTGAGGCAAAAGTGCGCGACGAGGTCATCGCGGGCCTCGCGGATGGCGACCAAGACGATGCGCACGCCCGGGCGGCGGTGCGGGCGCACGCGGCGTGGCTCGGCCTCTTCTGGCCCGAGGGGACCTACTCCCCCGAGGCACACCGCTCGCTGGCCCAGATGTACCTCGCGGACGAGAGGTTCCTCGCCTACTACGATGCCTGGGCACCCGGCGCGGGTAGGTTCCTTGCGAGTGCGATCGAACGTCTCGCCTAGGGGCTGCTGAGGAAAACGGAGTTGTGGCAATCCGCGGACGGGAACCGCCGAGAAACCGCAACCTTTGGCAGGAAATGGGGGCAGAATGAGGGGCACACGCCGCGAAAACTCCGCTTTCCTCATCTGGCGAGCCCTCCAGATTGCCACAGCTCAAGATTCCTCAGCACCCTCGGCGTTCTGGAGGTCCACCATCCCCCTTGCGATTGCCACAGCTCAAGATTCCTGAGCAGCAGGCTCCGTCGGGGACCACGGCCGGTGGCGTGCCCTCGACCCGGGCTCCCCATGCGATCCATAAGATTTGACGCGGTTAGGGCCACCTATCCGCGTCAATCCTTACGAAATTTCGAGTTCAGTAAAACTTGACGCGTTTATGACACCCTAACCGCGTCAAATCTTATTGGGCGGGCGACGCACCATCCGACCAAGGGGAGGAAAGACCACGAGCCCGCATTCCAAACCTACACGGGACGGGTCCACACCACGCAATCAGGCGAGAGAAGAGACAACCTTCTCCAAAGCCGACACCCCATGGCAGATGAGTCGGATGAATGTACGCTCGCATCTCTCGTATGCATGAATCTACATTTATTTCAGCTCGTATCGGAGGTTTGCGAATTTAGTTCATTTCCAAATCCATTTTGTTACGGATGGGGAATGCGGCCGCCCGTGAGGCCGCAACGACAATAGAACTAAGTCAACGCACGGAGACACCGGGCGTCAGGTGCAAGCAACAAGGGACGGAGACACTAGCATGAAGGCAAACCTTTCTCGTCGCGACTTCCTCGCCGTCTGTGGCCTTGGCCTCACGGTCGGCCTTGTGGGTTGCGGCTCCACCTCCGGCAGCTCTAGCAGCAGCACGGACTCGAGCTCAGGCTCGGACTCCTCCGCGTCAGACTCCTCCAGCTCCTCGGGTGACTACAACCTGGTCAACGATGGCAAGCTCACGATGATCAGCAACTTCAACTTCCCGCCGTTCGTCTCCATTGACCCCGACAGCAAGGACTTCGTCGGCTTCGACGTGGACATGTACAAGGAGATCTGCAAGAGGCTCAACCTGGCGGAGAACATCCTCCCCTCCGTCCAGTTTGACACCATCGTCCCCACCATCAAGCAGGGTGGCAAGGCCGACATCTCGCTGGGTGCCATCACCATCACCGACGAGCGCAAGGAGGAGGTCGCGATGAGCGACCCCTACCTGGACTCCAACCAGTCCATCGTGGTGAAGAAGGGCGCCTCGGCAACCACGCAGGACGCCCTCAACGCAAGCGGCATGCAGATTGCCGTTCAGTCCGGCACCACCGGTGAGGACTGGGCCAAGGAGAACCTGCCCAAAGCCACCATCGTGCCACTGGACGACATCATCCAGGCCATGACCGGCGTGCAGAGCGGCCTCTACAACGCCTGCGTCGCCGACCTGCCCGTGACGCAGTACGAGATCAAGATTGCCTACTCCGACCTCGAGATTCCCGACGGCGGAGAGATCCCCACGGGCGAGCAGTACGGCGCGGTCATCAACAAGAACAACACCGCCCTGCTCAAGGCCGTGAACAAGGCGCTGAAGGACATCAAGGCGGACGGCACGCAGGACAGCATCGAGAAGACCTGGTTCGGCTCCGTCATCTCCTCCTAACTCCAAGATCGACCTCCCTTTCCGCCGGTGCTCCCAGTCTCCAACGCCGGCGGTGCCGATAGGGCCTGCGACAATGTCGTGGGCCCTATCTTTTTCTCTATCTATTGTGCAAATACTGAGCTATTTATTCTCTTTCTTTTACGTTTTGAGTCTTGATTATAACTTTTCAGTTACGGTGGACGCGACGACGGTACCCACCCTGAAAGCAAGCGGCACAATGCACTCAACGCACGGAGCAACCCCCGGGCGCGCAACTGACAGCCAAGCAAATAGGGACGACAAGGGATGGTGGGAGCCATGACAGCTTCGAACGAGAGGAACATCACCAGGAAGGCATTCGTGAAGGGAGCTGGCTCCGCGCTCGGCATGGCGTTCGCGATGGGCCTTGCCGGCTGCAGCTCGGGAGGCAACTCGAGCTCGGCCTCGTCCTCGTCGGCATCATCCTCGGACTCCGGCGCCGCCGCAGCAGACTCCAGCGCGTCGGGTGCAAGCGAGTACATCCTCGTGACCAAGGGCAAGCTCACGGGCGTCTCGGACATGGCGTATCCCCCGCTCGAGTCCATCCCCGACGGCTCCACCACGCCCGAGGGCTTCGAGATCGACATGATGGATGCCCTGGCGAAGAAACTCGGGCTTGAGATGACGTGGCTCTCGCCCACCAAGTTCGACACGATCATTCCCATGATCAAGCAGGGCGGCAAGGCGGATGTGGGCGTCTCCGCGTTCACGATCACCGACGAGCGCAAGGAGGAGATCGACTTCACCGAGTCGTACCTCGACTCCAACCAGGGCCTGGTGACCCAGAAGAGCGCCACCGACAAGACCCAGGAGGCACTGGACAAGAGCGACAAGAAGATCGCCGTGCAGTCCGGCACCACCGGCGAGGACTGGGTGAAGGAGAACCTGCCCAACGCCACCTGCGTCCCGCTCGACGACGCCATCCAGGCCATGACCGGCGTGCAGAGCGGCCTCTACAACGCCTGCGTGATCGACCTGCCCGTCGCGAGCTACATGTGCACCAAGTCGTACACCGACCTGACCGTCGCCATCTCCATCGCCACGGGCGAGCAGTACGGCATCGTCGTGAGCAAGAAGAACACCAAGCTCACCAAGGACCTCAACGCCGCCATCGAGGAGATGAAGTCGGACGGCAGCCTGGACGAACTGGAGAAGAAGTGGTTCGGCACCACGCTGTAGCCAGGCGAGAGACAAGCGACACACATGGCCCGGAGCCCGTGGAGCGACTCAGCGTTCCGCGGGACCCGGGCCTTCTCTCCCATGACGCGCAAGGCGATGGGCTCGCCAGCCCCAGCCCTACACCAGCCCCGCCATCTGCATGAGCGGGACCAGCACGAAGGGCACGAACGCCGCAGGGAGCATGTTGGCCACCTTGATGTCCGTCACCTTGAGGAGGTTGGTGCCCACCGCAAACAGCAGGAGCGACCCCGTGCACACGACCTGCGTGATGATCGCCTTGGTGACCACGCTCCCCAAGAGCGCCGCCAGCGCGGAGAGCGCGCCCTCGTAGGCGAGAAGCGACAGCCCGCAGAACGGCACGCCTATGCCCATGGTCGCGGCGAGCGGGACGCAGACCACCAGGTCGATGAGGCCCTTTGCCACGAGCGTGGAGTGGTCCAGCTGGATGCCGCTCTGGATGGAGCCCATGATCGCCATCGCACCCGTGCAGGTGAAGAGCGTCGCCGCCACAAAGCCCTCGCTGAAGCTCCCCAGGCGCTCCGACCCCGCAAACCGCTCGTTGAGCCTGCGCTGCACCCGCTGGCCCAGCCGGTGCACGTGGCCGTCGATGTCCAGCCGGTAGCCGATCAGGCACCCCAGCGCCATCGCGAGGGTGACCACAATCACGCTGCCGCCGTTGACCATGCCCTGGACGCCCACCAGCACCACGGCGAGGCCCTGGCCCTTCAGGAGGAAGTCTCCCAGGTCGTCCGAGACCCGACCCTTGAACAGCAGGCCAATGATGCCGCCGGCGGCAGCCTCCAGACCATTCACCAACGCACCGAGCAGTATCACGACAACCCCCAACAGACGACCGTACGCACGATGGAACAGCATATCTCCCGCAAGGCAGACGCGCCAGCGGGACGGGCGGCAGGCGAGAGGTGCGTCCCTCTCCCCCGTCGCCCGGCAGACCTGGCGCTAGTCTCCCAGCAGCTCGATGAGGTCCTCCTTGCGGAGCGACCCCAGGCTCATGCCGCCCCCCGTGCCCACAACCTGGTCCGCCAGGTCGCTCTTGGCCTCCTGCAGCGCCAGGATGCGGTCCTCGATGGTGTCGCGCGCGATCACCTTGTACACGGTCACGTCCCTGGTCTGGCCAATGCGGTGCGCACGGTCAGTGGCCTGGTCCTGCGCGGCGGCGTTCCACCACGGGTCTGCGTGCACGACCACGGACGCGCCCACCAGGTTGAGGCCCGTGCCGCCCGCCTTGAGCGATATCAGGAACACCGGCGTGTCGTCGGCGTTGAAGGCGTCCACCAGCTCCAGGCGGCGCCTCTTGGGCGTGGCACCCGTGATGGTGTAGTAGGGCACGTCCCGCTTGTCCAGCTCGCCCGCGATGATGTCCAGGTAGCTCGTGAACTGCGAGAACACCAGCATCTTCTGCTGCGCGTCCACCACCGAGTCCACCAGGTCCATGATGGTCTGGAGCTTGCACGAGGGGCCGTCGTAGTCCTCGTACAGCAGGCGGGGGTCGCAGCAGATCTGGCGCAGGCGCGTGAGCTCGGCCAGCACCTGCAGCTTCTGGGTGCCAAACGAGTCGTCGTCGCCCTTGCTGAGCGAGACGCGCAGGGCCTGCTCGTGCGCCAGGTACAGGCTGCGCTGCTCGCCCTCCATGCGCGCGTACACCACCTGCTCGAGCTTGTCGGGCAGGTCGCGAAGGACGTCTGCCTTGAGCCTTCGCAGCACGAAGGGGCCGACGGCCTCGCGCAGGCGCTCGGCAACCTCGTCGTCACCCTCCGAGATGGGGGCCTCGTAGCGCTCGCGGAAGCGGTCGTAGGAGCCCAGGAGCCCGGGCATCAGAAAGTCGAAGATGCTCCAGAGCTCGGACAGGCGGTTCTCGATGGGCGTGCCCGTGAGGGCAAAGCGGTGCTGGGCGTCGAGCGCCTTCACGGCGCGGGCGGCGAGGGTCTCGTGGTTCTTGATGTACTGGGCCTCGTCCAGCACCTCGCACCAGAGCGGCATCCGCGCCCAGCTCTCCACGTCACGGCGCAGGAGGTCGTAGGAGGTCACGTAGACCTCGTGCGACTCGCCGCGCACGCGGGCGCGCTCGGGGACGGTCCCCGCAACCACCGCGACGTCCAGCTGCGGGGCAAACTTCTCAAGCTCGGCCTGCCAGTTGTACACCAGCGACGCGGGGCACACCACGAGCGTGGGGCCGCTCCCCCGGCGCGCGAGCAGCAGGGAGATGAGCTGCACCGACTTGCCCAGGCCCATCTCGTCGGCGAGGATGCCGCCAAAGCCCATGTCACACAGGGCGCTCAGCCACTGGAAGCCCGCGACCTGGTATGGGCGCAGGCTCCCCCGCAGGCTGGCGGGAAGCTGGTAGTGCGAGGGGTCCACGGAGCGGAACGACTCCACGTAGTCGCGGAACGAGGCGTCCTTCTCGTCGTCCCCCATGATCGAGTCAAGCAGGAAGGCCTTGTACGACGGCACGCTCACGTGGCCGCGCGCGAGGTCGCGGGACGAGAGGCCCAGCTCCTCGGCAAGGCGCTCGGCCTCCCCCAGGTCGAGCGTGGAGAGGTCCAGGAACGAGCCGTCCCGCAGGCGGTGGAAGCGACGGCGCTTGCGGTAGCTCGAGAGGAGCGCGTATAGCTCGTCGAGCGGCAGGTCGGTGGCCGAGACGGACAGGTCTATGAGGTTGGAGCGCACCGACAGCTTGAGCCTGACCTCGGGCTTGGAGCGGTTGAGGAGGCGGTCGAACTCGGGCGTGGTGTACACGGAGCCGATGCGGGAGAACTCCGGCACGCCCTCGAACATCAGCCGGGCGATGGGCACGTCCGCCTTGGCGGGGATGGTGGCGATGGCGCCCTCGCCCACCGTGAGGTAGCGCTGGGCCAGACGACGAGCGTCCGTCTCGGCAGCCACGTCCCTCCCCACGTCCATGTGCTGCCCCAGCTCGCGCGCGAGAACGTGATAGCGCCTCTCGCCATACACCGCCTGGACGTCGCAGGTCACGCCCACGTCGCGAAAGTCGAGGTAGAACTCCAGCTTGCAGGGGACGGGACGGAGGCGCGCGACCTCCTCGGGAACGCTCACGCTCATGGCGCGCTCGAGCTGCGGAAGCAGCGTCGCGGCAAAGCGGGGCGCGTCCTTCTGCGAGAGGGTCAGGTGCGGCGTGGTGCTGTCGTACACCCCGGTGAGGAACGACGCCTGCGCGGCAAGGGCCGGCGTGCAGCGAAACAGCGTGCCCGACTGCACGGCGTACAGGCGCGACCCACCGGAGAAGAACTCGGCCTTCCCGCGGCGGACCAGCTCAAAGCCGTCGTCGCCCGCCTCCACCACGTTCAGGGCGACGTTGGGGTTGCCGTCGCGCACGGTGACGGCATGGTACCCGCCATCCTGGGAGGAGGACTCAAACACCAGCTCGCCCTCCAGCATGACCTGCAGGAGGTCGTCCACCTCGGGACCCGAGAGCCTGAGCTCGCGGCCCGGCATGGCCGAGGACTGGCCGCTCGAGGCGTACACGCGGCCGTACATGCGCTCCGACGCGTACGAGCGCCGGTTCTGCACGCAGCGCGCGAGGAAGTCGAGAAGCTCGCGCGAGCGCTGGTCGAAGGCGTCCGGCTCGTGGACGAAGGCGAGCTTGCGCCCATACTCGCGGAACGCCCTGCTCGAGACGTCTGCCACGAGGTCTCCCAGGCTGCGCACGACGTACGACCCGCGCGACCCGCACACGCGCAGCCGCAGGAACAGGTCGCGGTCGTGCACGAGCGTGGGCTCAAGGCGGATTCCCCCCGGCGGCTCGGGGGTGGAGGTGCCCACCCGGGGACGGGCGGCGATGGCGGCACGGTCGAGGTATTCCCCCAGCACGGTGGACGTGCTCGCATGCTGTAGCCGGTCGTAGCCGCGGTACCCGGAGGGGTCGCGGTTGAAGTCGAGCGCGAGCGCGATGCTGTGCTTGCACGGGCCGGGGTAGCGCGCGGCGGCGGGGCAGGTGCAGTCGAAGTCCAGGACCGTGTCCGCCGCCTCGTCGAACTCTATGGTCGCGTCGTAGTGGTCCGCGTACCCCGACGACGACGCGACCTTGCCCCTGATCCTGGTGACGCCCCCATCGTACGAGCACTCCCGGTCGCGTATGCTCGCACCGCGCTGGGCGATGATGCGACCGCGGCCGAGAATTGCCGGCCTACAGACCTTGTTGAGGGCGATCTCAGAGATCAATGGCGCCTCCCGCGAGTCATGCCCCTCTCCCCCGCCGTTCCGTTGGCGGGAAGGGTGCAAACTCCTAGGTTAGTCCCTCGCGGGCACTTCGTGCGACTCTATTTCGCGCGTGGCGCGCCTGCCCACCCAGATCTCGCTCACCAGCACGGCGGCGAAGATGAGCGCGAAGCCAACGGCAAGCTGCGGGGTCAGGGCCTCGCCATACAGCGTGATGCTGAAGAACGCAGCGAATACGCTCTCGAGCGAGAGGAGCAGGGCGGCCTTGGCCGGCTGCACGTGCTGCTGCGCCACGTTCTGGATCAGGAGCGCTGCCACGGACGAGAGGAGAACCACGTAGGCCATTTGGCCCCAGAAGTCGGGCGTGAGGGCAGCGAAGTCGGGGGCGGGCTCGGCGGCCAGGGAGTAGCCGAGGCAGATGAGCGAGCTCACGGCAAACATCACGACGGTCATGGTCACCGCGTCGTGCGCGCTCCCCACCCTGCTCACGGCCACGATGTTGAGCGCGAACAGGACGGCGGATGCCAGGGTCAGGAGGTCGCCGCGACCGAGGTAGAGCCCCATGCTCCCGTCAAGCGAGAGGAAGCCGACGCCCACCAGGCACAGGAGAGCCCCCACGACGTTGTTGGCATGGGGCCGATGGCGGGTGACGGCCCAGTTGATGAAGGGGACCATCACGCAGTAGGTGGTGGTCAGGAACGCGTTGCGCCCGGGCGTGGTGCCGTCAAGCCCCACGTTCTGCACCAGGAAGGCGAGGCCCTCGGGAACGCCGATGAGGAGCCCGGCCAAAACGTGGGACCAGTCGAGGTTTTCAGCGAGGCGCCGCCAGAAGATCGCGACCATCACCAGGGTCGAGAGCGAAAAGCGCAGGGTGAGAAGCCAGCCGGGGGTCATCTGCCCCAGGGCCCCCTTGAGGACGATGAACGCCCCGCCCCAGATGGCAGCCACCGTGGCGAGGAGGACCTGGTAGCCCCAGGTCGGTATGCGCGGATGCCTGATTTCCATGCGCCGAATTGTAGCAGGCACGCCATGGCGACACGGTCCGGAGCTGGGGGAGAGGCCCCTCTCCCCTTGGTCGCGGCACGCTCCCCCGGCGTCAGGGTTATCTTGGATGTGAATAACGACGCCCCCATCAAGTTGACCAGTGAATAAAGGGCCACCCCCTATTTTGGATGTTGTCACCGTTCACGGATACGGCCTTGCATCCGCTGGCCTAAAATGAATGTGTCTGGCATGTTGCCGGCGGTGCCCTGCCATCCAGGGGGACGGCGTGGCACCGAATGTGCGTCTGGGACAGGGCCCGGACGCCGTTGTGGTGGAGAGGAGAATCATGCAGTATTCCGCAGAAGTGGAGAAGATGTGCCCCGTGACCAAGGGCGCATACCACGGTCCTGCGCCCATCCCCGAGGAGGGCAAGTGGGTCCAGGCCAAGGAGATTTCTGACATCTCCGGCTATACCCATGGCGTGGGCTGGTGCGCTCCCCAGCAGGGTGCCTGCAAGCTGAGCCTCAACGTCAAGGATGGCGTCGTCGAGGAGTGCCTGATCGAGACCATCGGCTGCTCGGGCATGACCCACTCCGCCGCCATGGCCGCCGAGATCCTTCCCGGCAAGACCATCCTCGAGTGCCTCAACACCGACCTCGTGTGCGACGCCATCAACGTCGCCATGCGCGAGCTCTTCCTGCAGATCGTCTACGGCCGCACCCAGACCGCGTTCTCCGAGGGTGGCCTGCCCGTGGGCACCGGCCTCGACGACCTGGGCAAGGGCCTTCGCTCCATGGTGGGCACCATGTACGGCACCAAGGCCAAGGGCGCTCGCTACCTCGAGCTCACGCAGGGCTACGTCACCCGCATGGCCCTCAACAAGAACGACGAGATCGTGGGCTTTGAGTTCCTCAACCTGGGCAAGTTCACCGACGCCGTCAAGGCCGGCACCGATCCCAAGGAGGCCGTGGACAAGGCCATGGGCCACTTCGGCCAGTGGGACCAGGCCGTGAAGTTCATCGACCCCCGCACCGACGAGGAGACCCACGACCCCGAGTCCAAGTTCCCCGTCCACGAGTAGAAGAAGAGGAGGCTGAATAACACCATGGCAGTTACGTTTGAGGGTTACGAGCGCCGCATCGACAAGGTCAACAAGGTGCTCGACAGCTACGGCATCAACGGGCTCGAGGATGCCGAGAAGATTTGCCTGGACAAGGGCGTGAACGCGCGCGACATCGTGTTTGGCGTCCAGTCCATCGCCTTCGAGAACGCCGCCTGGGCCTACACCGCGGGCTGCGCCATCGCCATCAAGAAGGGCGTCAAGACCGCCCCTGAGGCTGCCTCCGCCATCGGCGAGGGCCTCCAGGCCTTCTGCGTGCCCGGCTCCGTCGCCGACGAGCGCAAGGTCGGCCTGGGCCACGGCAACCTGGGCGCCATGCTGCTGGGCGAGGACACCGAGTGCTTCGCCTTCCTCGCCGGCCACGAGTCCTTCGCCGCCGCCGAGGGCGCCATCGGCATCGCCAACAACGCCAACAAGGCCCGCAAGAAGCCGCTCCGCGTCATCCTGAACGGCCTTGGCAAGGACGCCGCCCAGATCATTGCCCGCATCAACGGCTTCACCTACGTGAAGACGCAGTTTGACTACTACACCAGCGAGCTCAAGATCGTGGAGACCATCCCCTACTCCGACGGCCCGCGCGCCAAGGTCAACTGCTACGGCGCTGACGACGTCCGCGAGGGCGTTGCCATCATGTGGCACGAGAACGTCGACATCTCCATCACCGGCAACTCCACCAACCCCACGCGCTTCCAGCACCCCGTCGCTGGCACCTACAAGAAGGAGCGCCTGGCCGCCGGCAAGAAGTACTTCTCCGTCGCCTCTGGTGGCGGCACCGGCCGTACCCTGCACCCTGACAACATGGCTGCCGGCCCCGCCTCCTACGGTATGACCGACACCATGGGCCGCATGCACTCCGACGCCCAGTTTGCCGGCTCCAGCTCGGTGCCCGCGCACGTCGACATGATGGGCCTCATCGGCATGGGCAACAACCCCATGGTCGGCGCGACCGTCGCCTGCGCCGTCGCCGTCGAGGAGGCCATGAACAGGTAGGCTCCTGCCGCTTGTTTGGCTTTCGTTCTGCCCTGGGACCGTCACCCGCGAGGTGGCGGTCCCTTTTTCTGCGCGAGGCGACCTGGGCGAGACGGGCGAGGTGCCGGCTGCAGCGCGGCATTCACGCCGGCTTCACCCCCTCGCGCCCCCGTTGGGTCGCCAGCCCTTCAGTCACGGCGAGGGTACCGGCCGTTGCGACCTTCCTCCTGCCCCGGGCAACCCCCCTCCCCGAATGTCCGGCTGTGTCCTCCCCTTTCGCCGTGCGCGTCTCCATTCGCAGCTTGACCAAGTCAAAGAAGGGGGCGGGTCGAACGCTTACGGACCTGGGGATCCGCGCCTGGACGTCAGGCGACGGGGCATTCCAACCTCCTGGCAGCTACGACCCGATGTGAGCACTCATATCGGGCTCACGCCGCCATCGGCCCAATGTCTTCACAGCTGAAAAGCTCTCCCTGGCAGCAACTGCCCGATATGAGCACTCATATCAGTCCTTCTCTGCCGTTCAGCTCAAGAAGGGCTCTCATTTGGCAGCAAACTCCCGATGTGCGCACTCATATCGGGAGTTTGCTGCCAAAGCAACGGGGAGAGGCTAACGTTTTCTCAGCTCACAATATGAAAAGCTCGGTTCGACGTAGCGTTTCCCCGGGACTAGTGCTCACATCGGGCTCCTGTTGCCTTCAGAGCCCCGTATCTACAGCCACAATCGTGAAGAAGAAGTCCTTCGACGGTAGTGCGCATAGACGTGGTGTAAGAGCTGGCGGGGAGCGGGGCCTCGTGCCCCCGACCCGACAGCTTGTGGCCAAGGGCAGATGAGGGACATCGCCTACAATCCGTCGTTGCTTCAGGTAACGG
>Ga0214927_100255_pt1 | contig 15171 bp, 20 predicted proteins | sample Stichaenrichm16X_FD_168612 | JGI IMG/M metagenome (GOLD analysis project Ga0214927, IMG submission 168612) | Xylose enriched microbial communities from anaerobic bioreactor in Madison, Wisconsin, United States - 16X | ecosystem: Engineered > Bioreactor > Anaerobic > Unclassified | place: USA...
ACGGAATGTGCGGGAATGGTTTACGGCCCGCAACCAGTTCGCCATAATGTTCGGCGAGCGTTTCGCCGCTTGAGTATCTGAAAACCCATGGCCCAGGTCAGATACACAGAATTTCAGACACTCCCTTCAGTTCAGCCGATTTGGCAGCGGCAACTTCCGCACCACCGGTTGTTACTGGCACTCCGTGTTCAGCATACCACATGGCATCACGAAGCAAACGGGATGTAGGTAATAATTGTTTTTTCTGCGTGTCATACTGCTCAGCAAGCTGCAGAGCAGCCTGCCAGCCAGACACAGTCCCCGCAACTGTATTTGCAGCTAACCCACCGCGCCAAGGAACAGACTTATGGCCCGCTGACCTATAGAGAGCAAGGTCTGCACCCGACGCAGCAGCACCGCACGCATCGATTGTTTCAACCCGTCCGTCTGGCCAGCAAATCAACCAGAAGGCATCGCCCCCAATCGACGTCATGTGGGGATAAACCACAGCAAGAGCGGCTGCTGTTGCAACCACTGCTTCTATGGCTGATCCACCTTCTTTCAAAACGTCCAACCCGGCTTGACTGGCCAGATGATGTGGGGACGTTACCATCCCGCGCGTAGAGCGTGGTGTGTGCAGCATCTTGATTTGCTCTATTCGGAAGCCACAGGAAAACCTAAAAGACCGGAGCGTTCCAATTTTTCAGCAAACGCCAGCAACATATTTTCCTTCCCCGGTGCCGCAATAAATTGCACGCCCAGAGGCATGCTTTTCTGATTGCCTTCAGAAGGAGGCAAAGGCGCGGAAAGAACCGGCATACCTGCCAAACTGAGAGGCTGCGTAAACAGACCCAGATTTGCACGTGCAGAAACAGCTTTCCCGCCAACCATTATGGTGGGTTGGTCTAACCGCGGTGCTATACCTACGGTTGCGGGAGCCATAAGGATATCGACCTCGTTAAAAACTGAATGCAGTATGTCCCTAAACCAGTTACGCAAACGCTGTGCCTGAATAACTGTGCTGGCCGGTAACAACGCGCCTGCCATTAATCTATCCCGTGTAGCGGGGTCATAGGCCATCGGGGTTGTTTTCAGACGCGGTAAATGTAAATTCCCGCCTTCCGCTGCCGTAATGACAAAAGACGCGGCCCGCGCTTTATTAGCTTCAGGAAGTGTGACATCACACGTAATCGGGCAACTCTGAAGAATTTTCTGCATCCCGGATTGTAGGTCGGCCGAAAGATCCTGAGCAAACCATCCACCGAGCAAACCAACTTTCAGATTATCAACATCATCCTTATATTCAAATTTACGTCCGGCCATGATTTCAGTCACAACCCGAATATCAGCAACACTTTGTGCAAATGGCCCAATGACATCCAGACTGGCTGCAAAGGGATAAACACCAGATAACGGCAGTAAACCCTGTGTAGGACGTAATCCCCATACCCCACAAAGTGAAGCCGGCACCCGAATAGACCCGTTAGTATCAGAACCTAATGTAAAGGGAAGCATCCCGGCAGCAACCGCCGCCGCAGACCCGCCTGAAGACCCACCAGCTAATCTGGCCGTATCATGCGGGTTGCATGTGGTGCCATAATGCGCGTTCTCGGTCGCAAACCCGTAAGCGAACTCATCCATGTTGAGGGTTGCAACGGGAATGGCATCTTCCGAGCAAAGGCGGCGGACAACCTCGGCGTCATTGGACGCTGGAGCATTATTGTTCAGAGTGATTGAGCCAGCCGTTGTAACCAATCCCTGAACGTCAAAAAGATCCTTCACACCAAAAGGAACACCGGCCAAAGAGCCGACAACTCTTCCGGACGCAATTTTCTGATCTAACTGCTTTGCCGCTGTAATGGCACGGTCTTCGAGAACGCGCGTAACAGCGTGATACTTACTGTCTCTCGCTTTCAAATTCTGAATGGTCTCACGGCAATGCTTTTCGGCAGAGAGCTCGCCATCCCGAATTTTATGTACAAGGTTAGAAATAGACATTTCTTATGGCCGATACTCGTAAGCGGGCGGACAATCGTCAGGAAGATCCATGCTACAAATTAAATCACAATAACCCCGTAAAAGCTGACTATTAGAAAGCACGCCAGCGACAGACTGTTCGGGAATAGAAAGTCCAATCTGGCGTGCTATCACCATAATGTCTTTCACGGTTATTTCATTTTCAGGCATGGATGCTCCTGTTATTTTTAATAGCTTTTCAGTCAGGAATACTCAGCCAAAGCGGCATCCACCCCAGCACCACGAGAAACTTTATATCCTTCAGCCGCCAGACAAGCTTCAAGGGCAGCCAAGGTCAGTAGCACCTTATGCTTAACAGCATTGTACCCCATCGCGCCTATACGCCAGACCTTGCCTGCAAGCGGCCCAAAAGCGGTGCCAATTTCTATTCCAAAATCTTCACGCATACGCGTTCTGACGTTTTCGCCGTTTATACCTTCTGGTATCCAAATACCTGTGACATTTGTCATACGGTAAGCGTCTGAGCCGAATACGTTCAATCCAAGGGCACGGACCCCGGCCACAACGGCGTTGCTCGCAGTTTTATGGCGATCAAAACGGGCTTCCAGCCCCTCTTCCAGCATAATACGCGCAGCTTCCCGTGCGCCGTAGAGCATTGTTGTTGCTTCTGTATGGTGGTTCAATCGTTTTTCTGACCAGTAATCCATCACCATGGCCAGATCAAAATAATTGGAAGAAATCCTTGGGCGGCTTCCATCAAGCGTATCGCTCGCCCTTATGCCAGCCTCTACATGTCGGCGGGACATAATATATTTTGCAGCATGGTCAGAAATGGTAATGGGGGCAGAACCCGGTGGCCCACCCATACATTTCTGTAGCCCACCGGAAACAACATCAATACCCCAAGCGTCTGTCGCGACAGCCATTCCTCCAAGCGTTGCCGTAGCATCAGCATAGGAGAGAACACCATATTTACGACAAAGCGCCCCTACACCTTCCAGCGGTTGAGCCATGGTGGTCGAGGTGTCGCCATGAATACAAGCCATGACCTGAGGTTTATGCTCGATAAGCGCGCTCTCAATCTGCTCCAGCGTTGCGACGTCACCCCATGGTAAGTCGAGAGTGCAGATTTCAGCGCCAATACGCTGCGCAATTTCAGACAGAAGTAAACCGAACCGACCAGCTCGAATAATCAGCAGTTTCGCACCCGGTTCAACCAAGGAGACGAGTGCGGCTTCAATCCCTGCCCGCGCAGTGCCGTCGATAAGAAAAGTCCACTGGTTTTCTGTCATAAAAACACGGCGATACAACGCCATTGTTTCATTCATATACGCGGTCATTTCCGGGTCAAATTGCCCCAGCATATCCGCGGCCATGGCGCGCAAAACCCTAGGATGTGCATTAACAGGCCCAGGCCCCATTAACAGCCGCTGGGGCGGATCAATCTGACCGAACAGATTCTGTGCCATTACGCAATTTTCTCCTGTTGCGCAGAAAAATTATCTGCATAGCTTTCAATAAAATTTACCATGACCTGAAAAGCTGTTTCGACATCGCTCGCCTCGACAGCTTCGGCAGGATTATGGCTGATCCCTTTTTCACACCGAATAAACAACATGCAGACAGGGGCTAAAGCCGCCATGACCATTGCATCATGCCCTGCCCCACTTACAAGCACCCGGGCCTGTTTTCCCGTAACAGTCTGAACAGAGCGGGACAAAACATGTGTCAACTCACTGTCACAAGGTGTTGCGGGCAAATCCTGTTGCAAAACCATAGAAAATGAAACAGATCGGCGATCGCACAGTCCTTGCAATGCATGCTGAATTTGTGTCGCCGCCTCATTGCGGATGCTTTCTGTGCCGGAGCGGATATCAACCGTAAAAGCGACATCTCCCGGCACAACATTGGGCACACCGGGCGAAACCTGCATCCGCCCGACAGTCGCAACCAGATGATCGCTGTCAGCTTTACCAATTTTTTCAATTTCAAGAATAGCTTCGGCTGCGGCGGCCAGCGCATCCTGTCGAAGGGTCATTGGCATTGTTCCGGCATGACCGGCAACGCCTTTAAGTGTCACCAGAAAACGAAATTGAGCCGCTATGGCGCTTACAACCCCGACAGGTTTGTTTTCAAACTCCAGAACAGGCCCTTGCTCAATATGAGGCTCGAAATAAGCAATGACTTCACCCTGCTTACGGGCCGCTTTCGGGAACTGTTCCAGCACAAAACCTTCTGCCCCCAAAGCATTCTGTAAAGTGATACCGTCGCTGTCTTCCATGTTCGCAGGCGCTTCTTGCAAGAGACCAGCAACAGCGCGTGACGTCAGCATGGAAACAGGAAAGCGCGACCCTTCTTCATCACCAAAGCCAATAACTTCTAATGCAAAAGGGAAACCTATTCCTTTACGGGCAAAATGCTCAACAACTTCAATGCCTAGCATCACCCCCAGCGGACCATCATATTTGCCGGCATTGCGAACACTATCCAGATGAGAGCCAATAAGTAGAGCAGGAGCTTCGGCCGAAGTCCCCTCGTAACGTCCAACGATATTTCCGGCAGAATCTTGCCTTGCAGACAATCCCCCCTGCTCCATCCAAGCCGCCACCTGTCTTACTGTTTCCCGATAAGCGGTACTTAGATAAGGACGAAACAAAGAGTTCGGTTCTTCTGAAAACTGACCTTTACCCAATATGTCACATCTTGTGACAGCCCGTGCTCCTCCACACGGTTCTGAACATGCTGGTTCAGAAGAAAAGCTGTCTGGAGAGGGCATTGGATCATTACTCCGGTGGTCGTTTTCATCTTGTTACGGATGAATTACAATCTTGCATACAAGAAAGCCTAGACGCAAGCCTCTTACCATCTATAAAAATCAGTCTTGTTAATTGCTAAATTTGTTACGCTGAATCTAAAATAAATCAAAAATAAACATTTTGATTTATTACGTAACGTAATTTATATTTTTCACTATTAATGGGATTTTTCGTTGTCACCACTAATAGTGATTGCATTGTGCATCTGTATTTCTTCACCCAATACCTGACGAAAGAACTAGATACGTAACAAATACTACATCTAATCCAATTAGCATCATGGTAATCTCGCTCCATCGCCTAGAAACAAAGGCGATCAGTGTGTAGAGCAATAACCCCAAGGCAAGGCTGATCATGAAATCTCCTGTCATGACAGTCACCAAGACCATCAATAACGGGACTGTCTGATCAATCCCCTTCATGTCTTTCAGGTCAGTCAGGCCACTTAGCATCCCAAGGCCTACCAAAATCAGAACGGGGGCAGTTGCAACTGCGGGCACGCTTGTGATCAATGGCCAAAATAATGAGGAAATCGCAAAAAGAAGGGCGACTGTCACCCCCACCAATCCTGTGCGCCCGCCCTCTTCAACGCCAACCAAAGATTCCAAATAAGCCGATACGGTGTAAGCTTCCGGTGTGAGACGCCTTGTGGATTTTATGGTGTGGTGATGTGTTCTGTTCATGACAGAGCGATCAGAACAGAATGATGCTTGTGTCGCAGCGACATTCGCTGCGACACAAGCATCGCGAGCCCTTCATCCGGTTATTGAAATTGTTGGCGAACGGCGCCGGGCCTATGATGACGCGTTCAGACGTCGGGTTGTGCTGGCTTCTTATGAAACTGGTCAGTCAGTCCGTGCTGTTGCGCGCCAGTTTGGTGTCCACGTCAGCGTCGTTTACCGATGGCGTCAGAGACTGGATTTCGTAAACCCGTCTGCGAAAGAGCAGCTTTCTTTTGTGCCGGTTCATATGACATCCCCTGTTGAAGGGCTGGGAGGAGACCAGTCCTGCGGGAGTGGACATGAAGCCAGCATTCTTTTTCCTGGTGGCGAGAAGCTGATGGTTGACAGCCGGATCGCGATTGAAGATCTGAGGAAACTCCTTCAGGTTTTACGCTCATGATCCCTCTTCCCTCTGGTCTGAAGATATGGCTGGCGGCAGGTGCGACAGACATGCGCCTTGGCATGCCCGGTCTGGCGCTGAGGGTTCAACAGTTTCTGGGGAGAGATCCCTATGCTGGTGATGTTTTTGTCTTTCGGGGCCGACGCGGCGATCTGGTGAAACTGATCTGGCATGACGGGATTGGAGTGTCCCTCTATGCAAAACGGATTGAACGTGGGTATTTCATCTGGCCCTCGGCAAAGGACGGGGCCCTCCATCTAAGTGCCTCACAATTAAGTTGCCTTCTCGAAGGGATCGACTGGCGTAATCCGCAGAAAACATGGCGGCCTGAACTGGCGGGATAACAAAAAGGGGAGCGGGTGTCTGCCGTGCGCAGGGTCGCGCTGAGGAGGTGATCCCCGCAGAAGATGTATAACGGCAGATAGCAGGTATGGCCGTAATACCCATGAAAGGCCCGGCCTTCCTGATGGCCATGGATACGGTCATCCGTGGCGTCCACATCCAGAATGATCCGGGTGGGTGCGCGCTCATGCTGATCCATGAACACGCTCACAAACAGGGCTGCGAGCGCATCATGATCCGCAATGATCCGACAGTAACGATCGGCCTGCTGCCCACTGCACTCCAGGCGGTTCAGCGTGGATTTTCCGGCCAATGCTGCGCAGTTCGCCCGGCCACCCGACAGACGTCCAGACACCAGGCCCATGACAGGATCATGACGCAAAGCATCATGGTCATTAAGGTCTTCGTAACCCAGAGCCAGCCCCATGATCCGCTGACGGACAAGGTCTTCAACCCGGTATTCCACAAAGGCAGGATGCCGCTCATCGCGAAAACATGCAGCAAAACGGCGGCTGAACCCCAGACGATCATCAACCTGCTTTAGCAGAATGGCACCCCCATCCGAACTCATCCGACCCCCGTCAAAACGGGTCACAACACGCCGTCCACAGGAGGCTGGAAATTCATATGCGCTCACGCTACACTCTGTCTGCATCGGGTTCGTTTATTGCTTATGAGAACTTCTTTTCTACAAAATAGACTTTCTCATAATCTAACCCGATGTACAACTCTCGTGTGAGATATCCGCGTCGATGATCCGGTCTGCCAGCATGCAAGGAGCGCGCAAAGATGCGTCCGCCATGAGCCCTTCTCAACTAGGATCGTGCCTGCGCCCAGGCCGAGAAATGTTTTCGAGCTGCCCTGAAGCGGTCCGTGCTTTGGGTCGATCGGATGTACAGGCATCCGGTCGGGCGAAAGGCCTTTGGACAGCCCAGATTATGCAAGCCGAAGCGCGAAAGCACCTGCAATCGCTTTGAAAATCTGGGTCGAAGAGTACACGGAAGCAGGGGCATGTTCTCGGTAAAAAGTCGCATTCAGCGACGGGCAAAGGTTGACTGCCGGATTGCGAATCGTCGCCTGTTCGGCAGTGCTACCCAGCGTTTCCGAATTGTCGTTCAAAATCCGAAACGCAAAGTACAATTTAATGCACTTTTTGAAACGCGCCGCCTTCCGTTAGGCTTTTATGAAGCAACTATTACAACGGTAGCTAACCGGGGGGAATAATGAACGCTTTGACTCCACTCACCGCAGATCAAAGCTATCTGCGCCATTTCTGGCATCCTGTCGCAACCGTGAACGAACTCGAGGCTGCAGATCCGGCAGGCAACGGTCCGATCGGTAGGACGCTTCTTGACGAACCGCTGGTCATCGCGAAGCTGAACGGAAAATACGTCGCCATGCGAGACCGCTGCGCGCATCGCTACGCGAAACTGTCCGTCGGGAAGGTGCTTGAGAACAACCGTATCCAATGCCCGTATCACGGCTGGGAATATGGTGCCAGCGGTCGCTGCGAACTTATGCCGGCCTGTCCCAGCGACGCGATCCCGAAAAAGGCGTTTACGCCCGCATATGCCTGCGAAGAGCGGTACGGAATCATCTGGGTCCGCCTCGACAGCTCGTGGGATTGCACGAACATCCCTTACTGCGAAGCTTGGGAAAACCCCGAATTCAAGCGTCAAATCATCGCGGAGCCCTACAACTGGGACAGCTCGGCCGAACGCCGCTGGGAAAACTTCACCGATTTTTCGCACTTCGCCTATGTGCATCCGGGCACCCTCTATGACCCGGCATATTCGGAACCGGCGATCGTGCCCGTTGACCGCGTGGGCGGCGAACTTCGCTTCTTCATGGAGCCGGGCCGCGACATGCTGGACACGCTGCCGGACGATAGCCCGCTGGGAAGCTGGAACTACCGGAACTCCATGCCGTTCAGCGTCAACCTGTCGATCAGGTTGTACAAGAACGACAAGCCTTTCCTTCTCTGGACCACCTCCAGCCCGACCTCACAGAACTCGTGCCGCAACTTCATGATCATCGCGCATACCGAGGACGACTTGCCCGATAGCCAGCCGCTCGACTTCCAGAAGCTCGTCTTGGCGGAAGACCAGCCGGTCATCGAGACGCAGCCTGGCCCGATCTACCTGGACGAGGTTTCGCTGCCGACGGACAAGATCTCGAACCAGTACCGGAAATGGCTGCGCGAACTATCCACTGCCGCGGCAAAGGGCGAAGAAGCGTTCAAAGCGGCCCTGTTCACCGACGTCACCGAAAGCAAGTGACCGACATGAGCGCACGTGAAGACGCTGTGGTTTGGAACCGTTGGTACCCACTCGGGTCGCCAACGGACATCCGGCGGAGGAATGCGACAAGGACCCGGCTTCTGGGCCATGACATCGACCTGGAAATCCACAAGACTTGGATTTCCGCGTCGAGCGACTCCCGCCCTTTGCCAGTGACGGAGCGGCTGGGATATGTCTGGACAAGCCTTGGCAAGCCCGACGGACCTCCACAGCAGCTGCTGGAATATTACGAGGTTGATCGCTTGGTCATGAACATCTGGTCCACGCCCATAAAGTGTTCGGGCCTGCGGATCGTGGACAACGTGATCGACAACGCGCATTTCCCCTTCCTGCATCCCAACATCCTGGGCGACGAGAATCACCTGGATTTGGTTCCGGGAGAGGCCAGCGTCGATGCAGCAGGGGCGTTGTGGCTGAAGTCGCAGAAGGCCTGGCTGCCGCTGACGAACTCGGTCGCAGAATACACCTACCGGATTTCGGACCCGTATTCGGTGGTTCTTTTCATCCATCGCCCAACGACACCGGGTCGATACGACTATCTCGGCATCTTCGCACAGCCTTTGGATGAAGAAAACTTCATCGCGCACAAGTTGCTTGCCTGGATAAGGGAAGACTGGATGGACGAGCGCCAGTTGAAAGCTGACCAGCAGAGCATCTCGGCGCAGGACAAGTATGTTCTCGAGCGGCATGTCCACAAGAAGCTGCCGCTCAACGGCGCGGAAACCTCCATCGAGGTGGACAGCTCTTCGCTGAGCTACCGCGAATGGTTGCGGGCCAACCATGTAACCTATGGAGCGATGACATGACCTCGTATGTTGTTGCACTTGAAAAAGACGTCCGCGACTATTCGATCGTCAGGTCGATGATGGGCGACAAGCCCCTGGTCATCTGGCGGGGCGCCAGCGGCGCGATCAACGTCTGGCTGGATCGCTGCCCCCACCGCTTCGTAAGGCTCAGCGCCGGACGGAACATGGGTGGATACCTCGAAGGCGTGTATCACGGCTGGCAGTTCGAGGAATCAGGCAAGGTGATGCTGGTTCCCGCGATGCAGGGACGCCCGGCCCACGACATAAGTGCGACCGTCTATTCCACGGCCGTGGCGGGCGGCTTTGTCTGGGCGAGCGAGGAAGAATGCTCTCCCTCGGGCAGTGCAGGCGAGCCGTGCTATCCAGTCCACATCGCGGCGCCGGTCGATCAGGTCAGGCTGCATGTCGATTCCAGCGTCGATCATCTTACCCCTTGGGGCGTCGATGGGTCGATGGTTTACCCGACAGGCGATCCGGCGCAAAGGCGCGCGGAATTGTCAGCGATCAGGCGCAGATTGGAGGAGTCATGATACAGTTCCATGACTATCCACTTTCTGGGAACTGCTTCAAGGTCCGGTTCCTACTGGAGCAGCTTGGCCTGGAATACCAGTCGATCCTTGTCGACTTTTATCCGGGATACGAGCACAAGTCGCCGCGTTTCCTTAACATAAACCCGCTGGGACAGCTTCCGGCCATCATGGATAAAGGTCGAGCGGTTCGCGATGCGCAGGCCATCCTGGTCTACCTTGCCGCCGCTTACGACAAGTCCGGCAAATGGTTTCCGCGCGACCACCAGGGCGAGGTCTATCAATGGCTCGCCTTCGCGGACCAGCTGACGGGCTCCATTTCGGCTGCACGGCTACATGATGCGATGTTCTATCGGCTGGACGTGAGCAAGGCCCGGACCGAAGGCATCAAGCTGCTGCGGATCATCGACGAGCATCTCTGGTTCGCCGAAAAAGACGGCCATGACTGGCTGCTGCCGTTGCCGCATCCGACCATCGCGGATGTCGCGTGCCTTCCCTACATTGCACTTGCCGAAGAAGGTGGCATCGACTTGGCTCCGTTTTTCTCCGTCTCGCGGTGGATGGAGCGCTTCATGAGACTCGAGAATTTCAAGCCAATGCCCGGCATGATGCCTCTTCAAATGCCGAAGGAAACGCCATGAACACTCAACGGGTAAAGATCAGGCGGATTGTAGAGCAGACGCCGGAAATCCGTTCATACGAACTGGTCCCCTGCGATGGATCGTCCGTCAAGTTCACACCAGGCGACCATATCGACGTCTGCGTCGGCGACGGCATCGTCCGCCAGTACTCGCTCTGGAACGCCCCCAAGGACTGCGATGCCTATCACATCGGCGTCAAGCGCGAAACAAACGGCCGGGGCGGATCGGCTGCGATGCACGCGCTGAACGAGGGCGACGAGATCGAGGTGGGCCTGCCACGGAACAACTTCGAGCTTCGGTCGGACGAGGGTCCGGTGATCCTGATCGCCGGGGGCATCGGCATCACCCCGGTGCTGGCGATGGCGCGCCATCTTCAGTCCGTGAACCGCAAATGCGTCTTGCACCTGTTCGCCCGAAGCGCCGAACATGTGCCGTTCAAAAGCGAACTCACAGCTCTGGACGAGGCTCCGGTCTATCTTGGCCTTGTTCCGCCGACGCTCAACGCAGTTCTGACCGGGATCCTGTCCAATCCGCCCGCCGATGCTCGCCTGTATTTCTGCGGACCCGGACCCTTTATGGACCTGATCGAGCAACTGGCGAAGAACTGCGGCTGGAAAAGCGACCGCGTCCACCTGGAACGGTTCAGCGTCGATGCGGCCACGCTGGAACTCGACGGCGACAGCTTCGAGGTGGTGCTGCAGAAATCGGGCGTCACCCTGACAGTCGAGGAAGACCAGACCATCATCGGCGCGATGGAGGCTGCCGGGCTGGAGCCGATGACATCCTGCGAACAGGGGGTTTGCGGCACCTGCCTGACAACCGTTCTTGAGGGCGAACCAGATCACCGCGATTTCTACCTCAATCCGACCGAGAAGGAATCCGGGACGCTGATCCTGCCTTGCGTGTCGCGTTGCAAGGGCAAGAAGCTGGTGCTGGACCTATGACATGGTAACGCGGCGCGTATCTCTTGAGGGAGCACTCAAGACCGAGTCCTGCCTTGCCATGGTTAGCCACTTTGCTCGGCGCCTTTCGTTGTCGAGCACGGTCACAAGCGCGACCCCCAGTTACATCACGCTGATTCTGACCGGGGATGAACGCCTTATCGACATGTTCGAGATTGCCTGCTGGCTGGGGCCGGACGACGTGAACATCGACACAATTACGCTTGAGACCGTTTGACGCGGTACAGAACCGAAGCCCGGCACCGCGAAGGACGCTGAAATGGACGGGCTGGATTATAGCCCAACCAACCAGTGTCCAGGGCTGAAAACACAGAAATGGGGAGTAGAATGAAACCATCAGAACTGGAAGCCGGGTGGTTCCCTGCCGGGCTTCAGAACTATGTCCTTCCGAAGACGGCAGGACGTGTCGTAATCGCCGACAACGACATCGCTCTGTGGCGCGGCGAGGACGGCCAGATCCGCGCATGGGAAAACAGGTGTCCCCACCGGGGCATGCGCCTGTCCTACGGCATCGTCCGCGGCAACACGCTGACCTGTCTGTATCACGGCTGGTCATACGACGGAGCTGGCGCCTGCGCGGGCATCCCGGCGCATCCCGAACTGACCCCACCCAAGACGATCCGCGCCAAGGCCTATCGCGCGGCGGATTCCGGCGGGTTCATCTGGGTTGCAAACCCGGGCGAGACGACGGCGGCGCCATCGATCGACGGCGACTGGGTTCCCAACCGCTCGGTCCATATCGACCTTGCCCCGACCAGCCTGAATGAGCTTGCCGAAGGCATTGGCGCCGAACTGGTGTCGAAGATCACCGATCACGCCGCGATCGTCCGCGTTCCCGAAGTGAAGGGAAAAGTCCTTTTGGCGTTCCTGGACATGAAGGAACACGGGGCGATGATCCACACCTCGGTTCCGGCCAGTGCATCGGAGAATGTCGCGATCGCCGTCAGCAAGCTGTCCACCCGTCTGCGACAGGTATTCAAGGCGTCAAGCGCCGCTTAATAGGCATCGCAGCCTAGCAAGTTGATCGTCTCACTTCGACAAGCGAGGAGAAACACTATGACACCCGACACTTTCACCCGTTCGCAATGGTATGCAATCGGCCGCCTTCCCGATTTCGAAGGTGCGGAAGCGAAACCCGTCCGACTGCTTTCGCAGGATCTGACCGTGAGCGACGCAGCTGGCGTTCTTTCGGTGAACGATGCCGATGGGCGCAGCCTTCTGACGCAGATCCGCTACGGCCATCTCTGGACCACGCTGAGCGATACGCCGCGCCCGCTTTACGACGTGCCGGAGTTCGACGAGCCGGACCGGCGTCTTGTGACCGCTGGCGGCGTGGGCGTTCGCTGCTCGGGACTGCGCTGCGTGGAAAACTTCCTCGACATGGCGCATTTTCCCTTCGTCCACACCGACATCCTCGGCGTGGAAGAGCATCCGAGCGTCGAGAGCTACGACGTCAGCATGGATGCGGAAAAGGATGAAATCTGGGCGACCAAATGCAAATTCTTCCAGCCCATGGCTTCGGCGGCGGCATCGGGCGGCCAGATGACCGAATACAAGTATCGCGTCCCGCATCCCTATTCGACGATCCTGTACAAGACCTGCCCGATCCGAGAGGATGTCTGGGATCTGGTCGGGCTGTTCATCCAGCCCGTGGAAGAGGACGAGTGTATCGTCCACTCGTTCATTCTGGTCTTTGACGAGGAAAACACCGACACTGGCCTTCTCCACTTCCAGCAGAACATCTTCCTGCAGGACCGGATGATCCTCGAGAACCAGGTTCCCCGGAAGCTGCCGCTCGATCCCCGTTGGGAATTGCCGACCCGCGCGGACGCGTCCTCGATCGCCTACCGCCGCTGGCTGAAGGCCAATGAACTTCAGTGGGGGGTCGCCCTCTTCAACGAGGCGGCATGAGATGAAGCTGTTCGACTATGTCCTGTCCGGAAATTGCTACAAGATACGGTTGTTGCTGGATTTTCTTGAGCTTTCTCATGAAAAGCAAGCCGTGGACTTCTTTCCGGGTCGTGAACACAAGTCCGATGCATTCCTCCAGATAAATCCGCTGGGACAGATCCCGGTGCTGGAGGACGACGGAGCCTATATCCGGGATGCGCAGGCCATTCTCGTGCATCTCGCCTCGCGCTACGATCCGACAGGAACGTGGTGGCCGGTCAACGATCCGTCCCAACTGGGTCGGGTCGCGCAATGGCTGGCCTTCGCGGACAGCATCACGTCCACGGCCTCGGCCGCGCGGCTTCATGATGTGCTGGGCTACGATCTCGACGTGGCGCAGGCAAGGGCCGGCGCTCACAAGCTGTTCCGTGTCCTGGATGATCATCTGGCCAATCAGGAGCTGCAAGGGTTCAACTGGATCGCGGGATCACGCCCCACGGTGGCGGATATCGCGTGCTTCCCCTATGTGGCGCTGGCAGGGGACGGCGGCATCGAGCTGTTCTACTACCCAGCGATCCAACGCTGGATACGCAGGTTTGTCAATCTTCCGCGCTTCAAGCTGATGCCGGGAATCAACATCTTCGACTGACCTGTCAGACTGGCAAGACCGGGAACGTCACCTGTCATCAGGATGTCGTGCCCGGTCATTTTGATGACCTTCCCGCGCCAGCAGTAGCCAGGCCGATCCGCGTCTGGCGGAGGTGCGGGACTCTCGGCCGTTCCGTGCTGGCGACGGAAACGACCAGCGGCTGATTTGTCGCTGCAAACCACAAACTGCCACGCCAAGGCGAGTAGAACCGGAACGTGGCAGCCGGATTGCAACCCGCGCGCCACATCCATTCCGGGTATCGTCGCCCTGCCTCCGATCAGGCAGAGGACGACACACGCTCTTGCACGGCATTGGATGGCTTGTGCAGCCTGCTACGCTTCGCCGTTGCGCAGGATCGTTTCGATACGCTGCGCATCCGACTTCGACAGGCGCAGGCCCTGAATGACGTTCAGCCCGATGCCGCCCAGACCGAAAACGACGGCCTTGGCGCCGATTTCCACCTTGGCGGTGTTGATGACGGCACCGATGCCGGTGGTCACGCCGCAGCCGATATAGCAGATCTTGTCGAAGGGCGCGTCCTCGCGGACCTTCGCCACGGCGATTTATGGATCGGCGTGCCGTCGGGCAGCGAAAAGCGCGAGGTGCCGTCGGGCATCAGGCCCTGACCCTGCGTGGCGCGGATCCGGGTGCAGAGGTTGGTCTTGCCAGACAGGCAGGACGCGCATTCGCGGCATTCGGGGGTATAGAGCGGAATCACATGGTCGCCCGGCTTGACCGAGGTGACGCCCGGGCCGACCTCGACCACGATACCGGCGCCTTCATGGCCCAGAATGGCCGGAAAGATGCCTTCCGGGTCCGCGCCGGAGCGGGTGAATTCGTCCGTGTGGCAGATGCCGGTGGCTTTGATTTCGACCATCACCTCGCCGGCCTTGGGGCCTTCAAGATTGACCTCCATGACTTCCAGCGGTTTGCCGGCATCAAGGGCCACGGCGGCGCGGGTTTTCATCGTCTGCTCCTTCGTTCCACGCTTGTCCATTAATGCGGACAGGCGATCTTCGCGTGTTAAGGATGTTAGGTGTTTAGTCCCGGGGTTTGATGGTGTGATATTTTCACGTGAGTGGAAGGAAGCATTATGGGACAGATACGTCATGGGAGCGCCACGACCACGCACGCCGTGCGAGCAGCAATACAGCGATCGC
>Ga0214927_100257_pt1 | contig 15090 bp, 9 predicted proteins | sample Stichaenrichm16X_FD_168612 | JGI IMG/M metagenome (GOLD analysis project Ga0214927, IMG submission 168612) | Xylose enriched microbial communities from anaerobic bioreactor in Madison, Wisconsin, United States - 16X | ecosystem: Engineered > Bioreactor > Anaerobic > Unclassified | place: USA...
ATATTATAACGTTTGTGCAGGTAGAGTGCCATTTCTACCGGATGCGCGGCAACCTGGCGGGCAGCGGAAGGCCGGGCGGTGCGATTCGGCCTGGTGAGCTATGCTTTAATCATCGTTTCCCTAGGAGTACCGCTTAATCTTTGGCGTAAGGTCATCGGCTCTCTATTGTCGGGATGGAGAGCTGTGAACTCGTACCAGAACCACATATGAGTCGACGCGCCAGTCATAGGCGTCCGCATTCGCCATATCGCTCGCAAACCAGGTGGTTATACGCGATCGCATGTAGGTCAACAGTGCGAATTGACAAACCGAATTCGTGTCCGGCCCACCCATTAGCATCCAAAGTGGACGATTCTATGGAGTCGGGAACAAAGATGGCTCGTACCCGTACACACCTCATGAGCTACCACCTTCTGAACCCAATCTGTCGAGTCTCCATCATCGGTTTATAATGATTCCGAATTAGGGAGGCCTGATGGCGCAAGATAGCGGCGGAACAGCACAGAATACTCTCTGGAACACCCCTCTTGAGGAGACCAGCATCGACGTTCGATTGCGTCGCAAACTCATCAACGCGGGCATCAGGACTCTGGGCGAAGCGTTCGACCTAACAGACCGGGAACTCGACAACCGCATAGGACCAGACGCAACTGACGAAATCCGCTTGCTTGCAGAGTCCTACGAGAGGAACCCAACGGGCTTCACCAGAAGGGTGGCAGGCAAGAGAACGCCGAACCTCAAGGTAACGCTCAAACCCGCAGACTCGATAATTGCGTCGACAGCGCGAAAAGCCAGCGTGTCGAGAGCGAGCAAACATCAATCAGAACGTACGCGATATGCGAGACAACTGCCCTCGTGCAACGAATCAAGATGGCTGATTAACTTTGAACGAAAGGCATGGGCAGCCATTAGCGTCGTTGCGGACCATGCAGAGGACGCCTTCATCGCGGAGGCACTCGGAGTAATCTCTGGCGACATGATCGAACTGAGGCTATGCATAAAGAGCATCTTCACCATGAGCCAGAAGTCATCCCCGACAGGCTCGTCGATCGAGGCAGTCAGAGGACTCATGGACGACGTTCCCGACTCCTTTCTCCTGTACATGCTCGACTCAGTCCAAAGGAACTTCACCGGCAACTCAGCCTGGAAGCCCGCCCTCGCCGAACTTGGAGTCAAGGACTTCCAGACCGAACAGGTAATACCGAGGCTCCTATACAAAAGAATCAGTTACTGGGGTTTTCGGACATATGAAGAGAGCGAGACCTCCCTTCAGTACTACTACACCATACTACTCCACGCGGGACTCGCTGCCTCTGACTGGGAGTCAATCTGGTCTCGTCTCATGCTCCCCCTAGCTGAAGACATGCGCAAGGGAAAGCTCCCCGGAGGCTCCTACCCCACAGCTGACGAGCTCATCAAACTCGCGAACGACAAGTACAGCGGGTACTATCTCGCCAACAGGTCTGCCCAGAACCTAATCACCAAGGCCCCTGAAATCGTCGGAGGCCTCCTGACCAGCGCGCTGTCCGTGGCGACAACTCTGTTTGACAACTCCACAGGTGACGGGGACCAGGTCATGATGTCAAGCGAGCTGCTGCCCGGCCTCGCCATGGAAGCACTGAGGTCTGTCCTGTCGGCCGAGGGGTCGAGGACCGGCAAGAGGGCATCGCAGATCGTCTACTTCCCCCCTGCCCAGCTCAGGCTCGAGCCCTCCGATGGCGAATCCCCTATCGTGCTTCACTGGGATAGGACGCGGTTCCCCAAAGAGTACATAGGCAGGACCGTCACGTACAGGATCAATGGCGAAAGATACCTCGAGGCAGAGGTGCTCTCTGGAGTTGACTCGGCCGTCCTGGAAGAAGTCTCCATCAGCCTCAAGCCTGAGAGGGCATACGACGTCGAGGTCGAGCTCTCCGCCGCCGACGACTCCCAGCTCGGAAGGCTATATGCCACCCAATCATTCAGGGCGAACCGCCCGGGAGTATACGAGTTCCTGAGGACGTCGGACGGAACCGTGCGCCAGAAGGTGAGGCCACTGAGGAGAAGGCGCGACGTGATCTGCCTCGTCGCCCCGGGCTTCAGGGTCGTCCCGAAGGCCGGCATGACCCTTGTGAACACCGACTCGCTCCCAGGCGGCTACTCGATACAGACCTTCGACATGGATGTCATGGGGTGCGGAGAGGTCCTCGGTCCAAGAGGCGAGCAGGCCTCCGCTTGGTGCGAGGGCTTCAAGGCAACCGTAGACAGGAGCCAGGTAATCGGTGAGGGAAAGGGCGGCTCGGACCTCTACCCATTCATCAGCACCGCAGACGGGGGCTCCTACAACGCCGCCCTCCCATCGATAGAGATCGAGGGCCTGACGGAAGGCTTCAACGACCGACAACTGGAGATCGAGTGCACCTGCGACGGGAGACGTGTCTCCATCAAACGAACCACGGTCGACAGACCCGGGTTGGACCGAGCGAAGTCCGTCGTCCTGAGGCTCGACCAGAGCATGGTGAGGGCCTTCGTGAACGAGGGGCACCTGAGGGTGCGCCACAAGGAGAGCGGCAGCGCCATCCTCAGCTACAGGTTCTCGGTCATCCCGGTCAGAAGGATCGCGCTGGAATCGGCCCGCATCACCTCAAACGATGACGTCATGGCCACCTACGCCGTCGTCGTTGACAGGGCCTGCGAGATCAGGCGCGGCGCCGACGCCTCCAGGGTCCACAGGTCGGTCCCCAGATACGTCGACGCCCCACTCTCCGACGAATGGCTCTCCGCAACGGTCTCACCCGTCGGTGACGGGGAGGATCCTTCGGTCGAAGCCCACGTCTTCCTCGCCGGAATCAGCGTGAGCGGCCCCAAGGCGACCCGCGGAGACAAGGGCATCATGGCCGACAGGTACGACCTCGCCGAGATGCCCGACAGCTATGGGATCCTCTCCATTGAGTGCAAGGGACGCAGGAATAGCAGAGGCGCGTACCTCTCGCTCGGCGCCACGCCAAAGTTCTACAAGAAGCTGCCCGTGGCGTCGAGCTACCGCATCACACCGTTCTCCCCGCTCCCCAGCGCATGGAGCGAAGACGGAGAAACGCCGACCGAGCTTGCGCTTGCCATCAGCTACGAGTGCGGCTTCCGTAGCGAAGAGTCACGTTCGAGCTGCACCCTAGACCTCGGGTCGCTCCTACTTGGCTACGGCTTCGGCAGATGCCGCCTGGTGTCCACGATTGCCGGCAGGGAGCTCAGGCTCGACAGGCCCGTTGACTACGACCTTGCGGTCAGGCTCACCAAAGTCGTCGAGGGAAGGGAGTCACCCCTCGGCGAGGTCATCAGACTCCCTGCGGGAGAGACGGGCATCCCACTCCCCCGAGAGGCGTTGGAGGCACTCGCGGGGCGTCGGCACATAGTGGCCACGTTCGCCGTCGAGGATCTGTTCGGAGATGTCAACTTCGCCGATGGGCAGCACATCGAGATCAGGAGACAGTGACATGGACGACAAGAGATTCGACCCGGTCGAGGCATCCCGCCACATCTCCAGGTCGTACAGCGAGTACCTCGCCACCACCATCAGGTTCGGCGACCCCAGACTGCAGGAGCAGCTTGAGGGGATCCTCGACAAGCCAGGGTTCCTCTCCAAGGGACCCTTCCTAGAGGCCACCCCTCCCTACACGAAGGGACTGAGCACGAGACAGCTCGTGGAGCGGGGAACGCTATGCGAGGGAATGCTGGGGCTCGGAGGAGGCGAGAGGGAGCTCTTCGACCCCGACCTCCTCCTATACGAGCACCAGGTCAGGGCCATCGAGATGGCTCGCGCAGGGAAGAACTACATCGTCACCACGGGGACTGGGTCGGGCAAGACCGAGTGCTTCCTCCTCCCCATCCTCGACGACATCCTCCGGGAGCAGGCGGCAGACGGTCCCAGCGCAGGCGTGCGGGCGATGATCCTCTACCCCATGAACGCTCTCGCAAACGACCAGCTCAAGAGGCTCCGCCAGCTCCTCAAGGGTACCGACGTGACCTTCGGCAGGTACGTCGGGGACACCCCCGAGACGAGGGGCGAGGCGCGCAAGGCATGGGACAACGACCATCCCGGCGAAGGCTCGCTGCCGAACGAGCTGCTCTCCCGCGAGGAGATGCGCTCGACGCCGCCAAACATCCTGCTCACTAACTACTCCATGCTCGAGTACCTGCTCCTGAGGCCCAAGGACGCACCCTTCTTCTCGTCGGTCTTCGGTTCGAACTGGCGCCACATAGCCATCGACGAGGCGCACGTCTACTCGGGCACGCTGGGCACCGAGATCGCCTACCTGCTCAGGCGCCTCAAGACGAGGGTGTCTCAGGCGACGGGCAGGAGGATGAGCCTTCACTGCTACGCGACGAGCGCCACGATGGGAACCGACGCAGACAGGCCGCAGATCGCACAGTTCGCCGAGGATCTCTTCGGCGAACCGTTCGACCACGGTGACTCCCCCGCCGTCATCGGGAGCCACAGGGACGACCCAATGAGCTACTTCCGCGACGAGATGTGGGGAGCCCTCCCGCCCGACAGATGGGAGGCCCTGCGTGACGCCGTTGCCAGCGGGAATCCCTCATGCGACGACCTCGCTGGAGCCCTCGGCGGGTCAGTCCCGGCCGATGAGATGGGTAGTCTGGAGACCTCCGAGCCAAGGGATTGGCTCTCCGGCCTGCTGCTCGGGGACGAGAACTCGAGGAGAATCGTCGCCCGAGTCTCTTCGTCCACCGAGGACCCGCTCGACCTGACCGACCTTTCGAGGCTGGAGGAGCTTGGCATCGAGGGGCTCACCTGCGACTCCCGCGGGGCGGCGCGCCTCTCTGCCATTGTCGAGGTGCTCTCCTACGCGGAGTTCTCCGAGGGCGTGCCGATCCTGGCGAGCCGCTACCACACCTTCTTCAGGGCGCCAGAGGGGCTGTTCATCTGCCCCGACGACATGAGCCTCACGCCGGAGAGGACCACCGAGCGCGCCGGAAGCGACGGGGCCACGGTACCGGTGTACGAGGTGTCGGTCTGCAGACACTGCGGGGAAGCCTACATCCTGGGGACCGTGTCCAACACGAAGGACCACGCATGGCTCGACCCCAAGAGGCCCGACATCGACTCGGACGATAACGCTGCCAGGACCTACTTCAGAATCCTCCACAACGATGCGGAGGTGGACGACGCCGAGACGCTTATGTGGCTCTGCCCGAAGTGCGGGACGCTCCACACCGAATCGGAGGGTGGACCGCACCGCCGCCGTCATGAGGCATGCATGAGGATCCCCATAGCAGAGGGCAAGGCGGATGAGGACGTCGCGCGCTGCGGGCACTGCGGCTACCAGAACAGATACGCCATCCAACCCATGCGCGTGTCCCCCGAGGCGGCGGGCAGCATCGTCTGCTACGACCTCGTGCGGGACGTACCGCCCTTCGAGCAGCAAAAGGATGAGGACGACTTCGATAGTCTCTTCGGCTCGGACGATGTCGAGGCCGTCAGGGGCGGAAGCGTCGTGTGCTTCTCCGACCGCAGACAGGACGCGGCGTTCTTCGCGCCGGCTATGCTGAGGACGTACAACAGCGTCACCCAGAGGCAGATGATCCGCAAGGCAGTCGACCAACTCTCACGCAGCGGAGACGGATGCAAACCGAGCGACGTAGCCAGATGGATAGCCAGGGAGCTCAAGACGACGTACAGGCTCGATGGAGGACCCGACACCGACATCGCGAGGAGGGACGTCGGAAACGCATGGGTATACGACGAGCTGATGGCAGAGGACAGCCGCAACAGTCTCGAGGGCCTCGGGGTTGTCGAGGTAACCCCCGAACCGCTCCTCGACCTCGCTAGGTTGAACGGAACCGCATTCGAGAAGCTCGCGAGGAAATCCGGCCCCTCCTGGATGACGGCAGACGACTACATCACCGTCTTGCGAGTGTGCCTCGAGACGCTCAGGGAGCAGGGCGCCCTGATGAGACCCGAGGGCGCTTTGGAGCACATGACCATACGGGTGAGGCAGAGTCCGGTCGTCCTTGGAGGAGACGACAACGCCCCGGCAGGAACCATCCGCTTCGTTCCGTCGCCGAGGAGCGTCGGCAACAAGCGGAGCCGCTTCGTCACTGACCTCGCACGCCAGCGTCATGGGCTCGACGTCTCCCGACATGACGCGGATCAGTTCCTCTCCAACCTCTACGGGGACCTCAGGAGGCTCCTCAGGACCATAGGAAAGCGCGAAGGCGTGCAGCTCATATTCGAAGACAGGACGACGGGAGGGTTCTTGATTTCAGGCGATCTCTGGACCCTGAGGCCAGCCGGAAGCGCTCTCCCTCTCTATCTATGCGACACATGCGGGTGCATGCTTCAGTACGACACGGGAGGGATTTGCCTTACGAGGAACTGCGACGGTCATCCCAGGAGGGTCGACGCCTCGGAGGCGCTCGGCAAGGACCGCTACTACAAGCAGACCTACCGGGAGGACCCGCTTCCCATCCGCGTCGAGGAGCACACCGCCCAGCTCTCGACAAAGCGCGCTGCCGCAGTCCAGCGCGACTTCATAGATGGCAAGGTCAACGTGCTGTCCTGCACAACGACCTTCGAACTCGGCGTGGACGTGGGAGACCTGCGCGCCACCTTCATGAGGAATGTCCCGCCATCGCCGGCGAACTACGCGCAGCGCGCGGGACGCGTCGGAAGGCGGGCAGGGAAGCCTGGGCTTGCTGTCACGTTCGCGCGGCTCAGGCCGCACGACATCGAGTATTACCGCTCCCCCTCGAAAATCATTGCGGGCAGGACGCGGGCACCATTCTGCTACCTCTCGAACCCCTCGATAGCGATCAGGCACATCTACGCCGTCATCCTGTCCGAGTACTTCAGAAGCAGCCCCGAGCGCGAGGCTTGCTCCAACAACTACGACGACTTCATGCGCATCTCCGAGTCCAAGCCAAGCTCCCTTGCGTCGGTCACCCAGTTCATCTCGGACAATCGGTCTTCGCTTGAAGCTATCCTCGGTGACATCCTGCCCGCAGGGGTCAGCGAAGCTCCTGGGGTCGCCAAGAGCACATGGGTCGATGGCCTCGTCGGAGAGGACGGGCGCCTCATGCGGGCGCACTCACTCATACACGAGGACTGGGACCGCCTCGAGAGGTCGGCGAACGCGGCCAAGGCCGAAGGTAAGTACGACAGAGCAGGAATCAACACCAGACAGCAGGGCGTGCTCCTGAAGAAGAAGACCATAGGCGTCCTCGCGGAGTCGGGAGTACTCCCCAAGTACGGCTTCCCCACCGACCTCGTGCAGCTCTCCCTCGTCGAGCAGGAGAGCGCCCTCCCCGAGGACAGACTCGACCTCTCCAGAGGTTTGAGGCAGGCGATACGTGAGTACGCCCCTGGCGCAGAGATCGTCGCAGGAAAGAGGGTGTGGGAATCCGTCGGAATAACCAAGCCTCGCCAGCGGCCCTACGAGACCAGGCGGTTCGGCATCTGCCCAAACGAAGACTGCAGGTCCTTTGTCGTTCCTATTGACACCGGCGAGGACGAGACAGAGTGTCCCCTCTGCCACAAGAAGGTAAGACTGACCAACAGGATGCTCATCCCCTCGAACGGCTTCAGGGGACGCGAACGTGCCAAGGTCTCCTCATCCTTCAAAAGACCAAGGAGCTTCGGCTTCGTCGACGTCAAGTTCGCCCAGGACTGGATGCAGGGCAGTGAGATAGAGTGGCGCGACATGCCCGGCGGGAAGCTCGGCATGCGCCATGCGGGCAACGGACACCTCTACGCGATCAACCGCGGGCCGGGATCGAGGGGCTTCTCGGTCTGCGGGTACTGCGGAGCGGCAGCCCCGACCGGAGAGAGCATCAAGCATGAGGGTTGGTGCGTGGCCAAGGAGACGCAGCAATACGCAGGTCTTGGCACAGATTTCACCACCGACGTCCTCGAGCTCACATTCGCCCTGGACGACCGCTCGAATCGCGAACGATCAGAGTGGCGCTCGCTCATGTGGGCCTTGGTACAGGCGGCCGTCTCCGTCATGAACATTCCCGAGGGAGAGATCGGGGCGACAACCTACACGAACTTCGACACGGGCGACGAGTCGGTCCTCATCTACGACGACGTCCCAGGCGGAGCGGGGAGGGCACTCCAGCTCAGCCGCAGCATAGACTCCCTGCTGGAAAGGGCCTATGAGATAGTCGATACCTGTGACTGCGGCGAGGACTCCTGCTGCTACGGATGCCTATGCAACTACTTCAACCAGGGCGAACAGGACGCCCTCTCACGAGGCGCAGCAAGAGATATACTTGCTAAGCTAATGTATGGAAATAGTTGATCTAGCTCATTCTTATGAACTGGACGGAAACAAGGTGCTCGTTGGATAAAGCTAACGGGCACCTTTCGTGACCGCGACGCCCCACGAGCTTCCAGCTTGCGCTGCTCGCCGAGAAGACGCCTGCATGCGCAGAGGCGGGGCTCGGGCTCGTCAGCCGCGCGCTCGGCGGCGCCGAAGGCATGCGCAGGGTGTTCGGCACCGTGCTCACGGACAACGGCGAGGAGTTCTCCGACGAGGCCGCGCTGGCGGCCATCTTCGGAGAGCGGCCGGGAGAGACGAGGCTCTACTACTGCGACACGATGAGCGCCTGGCAGAAGGGCGGATGCGAGAGGAACCACTCCGAGATCAGGAAGATCCTCCCCAAGGGGAAAGGCATCATGTTCGACAGGCTCGACGAGGAGGACTGCTCCCTGCTCATGGGAGAGGTCAATTCCGAGATCCGGGGCAAGAGCGGCTGGCCATGCCCGTCGCTCAGGCTTCTGGAGGCCTTCGGGCCCGATGCGGTGGCGCTCCTCGATGCATTCCATATCGAGCTCATAGGCCCCGACAGGATCGTCCTCGAGCCTGCATGCCTGGCTGGCCTGCACAGGAAGGAGGGGAAAGCCGGCACTGAGGCAGCCCTCCGGAGAACAGCAGATACCGCCATCTGCAGCCGTTCGGATGAGTGCCGGAAGCACCCCGGAGGGCCCTTGAATCATGCGCCTGCAGGACCCATCCGAACGCCGCGGCACGGAATCTGCACACCGTTCCGGCAGGAAGGAGGCCGTGCACAGGCAGCGCATCCGTTCGGCTAGCTGCAGGAATCCTGACCTGCCCCCGGAGTGTACGGATGACAGATAAAATCAACCCCGGCAAGCGCAGCGCCCATCGAAGCTGCCACCAGACGCAAGCTCCCCAAGGCATAAAAGCCGGAGCGGGAGAAGCCCTCCTGCTCCGGCTGGTTCAGACAGAATGCCTGCCGCTCTATGCAAGCCCGAAATCACGCAGACAGAGATCGAGATCTTCCTCGAACGTCCCGAGCTCGATGCCAGCAGCTTGAATCTTGTCGGATGCCAGACGGAAATCGCGCGGAGCCTCTGCATACGTCTTCTCATCGGGCAGGATGATGCGACTTGTGATTCTGGAATCACAGCCAAGACGTGCAGCAATCACCCGTGCTGCGTCATAGGTCGTATAGGGATTCTGGCTCGCAAGATGGTAGACGCCAGACGGCAGTGCCAGGATCTTCGACAGCTGTCCTGCAAATCTCTGTGCGTACGTCATGTTTCTCCGCTCATGCACGCGGAAGCCTGTCGGCGTATCCGTACGGAGCGCCCGCATCACGTTCGTGAGGATGTTGGGGGAAGGATGCACACCCGGCAGCGCAAGGCCGAACATCCAGGAGAAGCGGAGGATCACATAGTCCTCGAGGTGCTCCTGAATCCAGAGATCGGCCTCTGCCTTCTGCTGGCCATAACGGCTGACCGTCCCCATCTCATCCGTCTCGCAGTATGGCGCCTGTCCCGGCGCGGCATTGAAGCACTGCTCGGTCGAGATGAAGACAAGCCTCTTGCCCCGCTCCTGGCAGACACGGGCAATCTCGATAGCGGACTCCGTATTCACGCGATGCGTGCCTTCGGAGTCCTTCTCGCAGTGTGCCGTCGTGGCATCTGCTGCCATATGGAGGCAGATATCGAAGTCTGCCTTCCTGAAGCGCTCTGCTACCCGCTTGGGATCAGCGAAGTCCACGTCGCTATGCGATACCCGGATGAAGTCGTAGGCGCCTGCGTTGTAGAGCTGCGCCAGACTTGCAAGATATCCGTGCGCACCGGTAATCAAGACCCGCTCTCTTGCCATGTCTCCTCCTATTTGCCTTCATCTTCGAACTCGCAGGAGTGTGCTGCATAGCTCCTGAGCACGCGGCAGCATCCCTCGACGGTGTAGCTTCCGGCAGATGCCGGAACGATAAGGGAACGTGTGGGAGCAAGGGCTGCAGTTCCGTCCTCAGTCTCCACTTTTGCCGTGCCGGCTACACAGGAGATGATGTGATAGCGGCTATAGGTATCCTGCGTCCAGCTGCCTCTGACATCAGCTACATCAGAGACGAAGATGCTGGTCGTGATGCCCCGGCGCACGCCCGCAGGAGCCTTCGGATCCAAGGCGCCGAGCCTTCTTGGCTCAGGCCTGCTCTCAGTCCTCAGCACATCGAATCCCTGCTTCACATGGAGCTCGCGGCCACGGCCCCAGTCGCAGATGCGGTAGGTCTTGAAGCCGAAGGATCCTACCTCCAGCGCAAAGACGCCTGCACCGAGTGCATGGAGCGTCCCTGCCGGCACAAGCACGAAGTCGCCTTCCTCTACAGGGACGCGGCGCCCATAGCGCTCGCCGATCGTGTCGTCTGCTGCGGCCGCACGCAGAGCCCCGACATCGTCTGTCGTCGTTCCGAGGATGATGGTCGCACCCGGATCTGCCGCCAGGATGTACCAGGACTCCGTCTTCTCGTGGTCGTGCTCATGTGCTTGGGCATACGCCTCATCGGGATGTACCTGCACGGAGAGGTTCTGGGCAGCATCCATCGTGAGCACCTGCACGATGCCAGGATCGCCTGCACACTCCCCCATGATCTCTTCTCGATGCTCGTCGATGAGCTGGTCGAGCGGCATCCCGTCGAAGGGGCCTCCCTCGACCATGTTCACGAGTCCCTCATGTACAGAGACGTCGAACGACTCGCCGTACCAGACATCCGCCTCGAGGCCTCTCGCCTCATTGATTCGAGGACCTGACCAGACGGGAGAGATGTAGTTTGGCCTCAAGAGTATCGGTCCCATAGAGGTCCTTACAGCTCGAAGATGTCCGTGCCGGACTCAACTGCACGCTGCTTGAGCTCTTCCATGATGGGAACGCCGGCACTGCAGCCAATGCGCTCGGCGCCTGCCGCGACCATTGCAAGGAAGGCATCGGCCGTGCGGATGCCGCCTGCCGCCTTCACCTTCACGCGCGGATCGACATGCTCCCTCATGAGGCGGACATCCTCGACCGTAGCGCCACCTGTCGAGAAGCCGGTAGAGGTCTTCACAAAGGTCGGCAGCACCTTCGAGGCCACCTCGCAGAGCTTCAGCTTCTCCTCATGCGTGAGCAGGCAGTTCTCGAAGATCACCTTGGAAGGCACACCTGCCTCGCGGCAGACACGCACGATCTGCGACATCTCCGATGCGATGTAGTCCCAGTTGCCCGCCTTCACTTCCGTGAGGTTCACGACATAGTCGATCTCGTTCGCGCCATTTGCAAGGGCATCCTTCGTCTCGAAGACCTTCGTGGCAATCGAGGTCTGGCCGAGCGGGAAGGAGATGGCAGCGCCCGTATGGACATTCGTGCCAGCAAGCAGGGTCGAGCAGAGCTTCGACTGCACCGAATTGACGGCAACCATATGGAAGCCATACGTCACTGCCTCATGGCAGAGCTTCTCCATGTCTTTGCGCGTCGCATCGGGATGCAGATTCGTATGGTCGACCATATACGCAAGCTCTGAGATTGTATAGCGCTTCATGCATGCTCCCTTTCCGGAAGGCAGGCACCATGTTCTGCCTCTGTCGGTCTTTATGTCTGACATAATAGCGCCTATAGCTGACCTTCATGCCGCAATTTCCTGACTCTTTTGCAGAAGATTCTTTCAAGCAGCAGGTACCTGGACCAGAATTTGCCGCTTTCCCAGACTTTTTTATGTCATACCTTACTTCATGCCATTCCCAGTCACCTACAATGGGGGCATCCACACAGACGAAAGGCCAGACGTGGCAGAGACGCTCTACGACAGGATAAAGGACGACCTTCTCGCGAAGATCAAGGACGGGACCTATCCCGAGGGCACGACCATCCCCACGGAGATCGAGCTCGCGCAGGCCTACGGCGTGAGCCGGCCCACTGTTCGCCAGGCGCTCCAGATCCTTGCAAGCGAGGGCTTCCTGGAAAAGCGCCGCAAGCGTGGCACGGTCGTTACGCATCCCAAAGTAAGCCAGCGCGGATTCACGATGGAGCTCGCAAGCTTCGAGGATGCGATGCGTCTGGCAGGACGCATGCCGAGCACGAAGGTGCTCACGTTCCGCCGCGAGCGTGCAGGCGAGGCGGTGCAGGAGGCGCTCGAGCTCTCCCCGGGAAACGAGGTCTACAAGCTTGTGCGCCTGCGCTATGCAGACGGAGAGCCCAATGTCTTCGTGGAAAGCTACATCCCCTATGCGCTCTATCCCGGGCTCGACCAGTACGACTTCGATATGAAAAGCCTCTATGCTGCCATGAGCGAATGCGGGAAGCAGGTCATGCGTGCACGGCGCCACCTCGAGGCCATCAAGGCAGAAGGTGCCACGGCAGCGCTTCTCGATGTGGAGCCAGGAGACCCCCTGATCGTCTTCCACTCCGTCGCGCGCGATGAGGACGGGACAGCGGTGGAGTACTCCATTGCCACCTACCGCGGAGGCAGCAACTCGTTCGATCTCGAGGTAAGCAGGAATTCCTGAACCTCTCCCATAAAAGCAGGCAGCCCGTACAGGACGTTCATTTCCGTCCCATACGGGCTGCTCTTCCCTGCTTTCCTCTCTGCCCTAATGCTTGCCTGCAGCAAATGTGCCGACACGTCTGGAGCAGAGACCCTGCAAGGTCCCGAGGTCGACCTTCGGATTCCTGAACTTCCTGGCCCAGTTCGGACACTCCCCAAGCAGGTCCTTCCAGCTGAAGGAGATGAGCATCCCCATCATCTTGCGGCTCGCCGGGTCGAACTCGTCGGTGCCGCACGCGACGCATACCTTCGCTATCGTCTTCTCGATCTCGGCATCCGTCACGAATGCCTCGATGATGGCAGGCTCCACCTGTCCATGAAAGGCAGGCTTCCTTCCCTGCCGCTTGAACTCGTCGAGCACGATCTTCCCGTATGCCATGCGGCCGAACTGGCTCTTCCAGCCAGGCACCTTGCAGACGACGCCCTCGCCGACCTTGCCAGTCCCCTCGATATGGAAGTCGTTCCTCTTTGCAAGATCGAGAACATCTACCTCAGTCGGATGGTCGAACACAGCCAGAAGCTTCACGAAATAGGGCTCGAGGCCCGCCTTGGCAAGCTTCTCCCTCCACGTGGGCTCGGGAAGATATCCTCCAGCCTCCTCGCCGAGCACGTCGTAGATGAACAGCGTGCCCAGAGCCCTCTTGTCGTAGCCCTTGAAGGAGCCGATGAGCTTGTCCTTGCCCATCCACTCGCCGTAGACGACCTGCGCTGGATGTGCCCTGCAGTATTCTCTCAGAAGCTTTGCCTCTTGAGCATCGCCTGTAGCCCACGCGAAGAAGCCGGCATTGTCCGACTCGGCAGAAAGCGTGCGCGTACGCAATCCTGCGCCGAGTGCGCCCGTCTCCTCATCCCAGAAGACGCAGGTATTCGTTCCATCTATCTTGGATGAGACATACACGCAATCATTGTCGAGAAGCCCCTCGCATTCCTCTGTGCCGAGCCGCTCGACATGCGTGTACTTTGCATACACTGCCATGTCCCTTTCCTCCTTCTGCTGAATCTCTCTATGGTTCATCTGCCTCTGCCGAAGCAGCAGGCAGCAGCATCGCAGCCTACGCCCGATGCCTTGATACGTTTTTTCATGCACTTGGTCGGGGCGGCGGGATTCGAACCCACACGGCCCTATGGCCACGGGCACCTGAAGCCCGCGCGTCTTCCGTTCCGCCACGCCCCGAAAAGGCTGCTTCGATGCACGGAGCACGATATGCAGCAGCAATGAGCTGTCCGGCAGGAGCTCTGCCTCATCTCGGCATGGCTCCATGGCGGGCTGTCATTCGGCAGCCTATTCTTGCTTTCCGGATGAGCTCTTATTCCTCGCTATGCCGCTCTTGAGGCATGCCTGTGCAGCCTGCGCAGGGCATGCTCCTGGCGCTGTCGTCGCGCCTGCCAGCCCCGCTGGAGAAGCATCCTCTCGCGCCTGACCTCTTCGAGCTCACGGCGGAGCCCGGCATTCTCGAGCTCGAGCCGGGCTATCTCGGAAGCGGCATCATCGCTTCCTGCAGCGCCAAGCTTCCCTTCGCGGGCGCGGCAGACAAGACGGCGAAGGTCTTCCCTGCGGTAGAGCGTGCTGCGCGATACAGCCGATCGCTCTGCGACAGAGTAGAAGGAGACGGGCTCATGCTGGACAAGCAGCTCCGCTACAGTCCTGCCCACTCTGATAGAGATGCTCTCGCTCATATCCTGCGGCACGCTGATGGTGCAAGCTGAATCATGCTCGTTCATGTTCCCTCCCCTTCCTCTGGGATGCTGGTCTTCTCTGGAAGGCTCTTCTTTCCGGCACCATATTCTTGCACCGAAAAGGCAGCTCAAAGGCGAGATTGCCGAAATGGGACGAATGAGACTATGGAAGGTTGCCTTCATGTCGAGTTGAGCCGCATTGGGAGCTTTCCCACCATAGCCTCCAACAGAAAGCGCCGCCCAGATGCAGCTCTGGACGGCGCAGGTCAAGACATTGCGAATGCTCTGCTATTTTCTGATGAACTTCTGGTCGCTCTCAGGCATGCCCGCCTCATCCGAGACATAGCGCTCGAACGTCATGTGCAGGTCGTACTTGTCGCGCAGCTCTGCAATCGTCTTCATCATCGGCGATGCATGGTGGGCATCGATTGCCGCCTGGTTCTCCCAGGAGTCGATCAGAAGGACGGTCTCCGGGTCGTCGAAGGAGACCCAGTACTCATAGCGGAGATTGCCCGCTTCAGCACGGATGGCATCGACCGTACCCGACGCTTCCATCTCCTCGGCGAACTTCTTTGCGCTGCCGTCTTTTCC
>Ga0214927_100258_pt1 | contig 14947 bp, 11 predicted proteins | sample Stichaenrichm16X_FD_168612 | JGI IMG/M metagenome (GOLD analysis project Ga0214927, IMG submission 168612) | Xylose enriched microbial communities from anaerobic bioreactor in Madison, Wisconsin, United States - 16X | ecosystem: Engineered > Bioreactor > Anaerobic > Unclassified | place: USA...
CACCCTCACTGCGTTCAGAACCCGCCGCCAGAAGCAGAATATCGTCAATATTCCAGATCGGGCTCCTGTGGGATGACTGAATTCTACAAAATGACCCAAAATTGCCTCAAGTGTGAGAAATCCGCGTTGAGAACGCGCGGTATCAATATCTGCGCGGGTCGCGGCTCGGGTTTCTTTCATCTGGGCCAGTTGCGGATTGAATGTGATAGCCATTTTCAAGGATTGATCGATATTCGTAGGCAGGCCGGGCAGCCCATCGGGCATTGTCAGTTTCCTTGGGGGCACACCAATAACGGCTTCAAAAAGAGCTTCAGATGCTGCCAGTGTGGCACGCGCCTGTGTCAGCGCGACTTCCGCCGAACGACGACGTGTTTCGGCTTGCTCCACGTCTGTTTTTGTCACCTGTTCACTGGGTGCGCCGCCAAGATTGTACCGTGATGTGGTCAGTTGGACCTGCCGTTGGAGCATATTCAGATCCGCCTGCCGCACATCCCGCACGTAACGGTCACGAAGAACATCCATGTACGCACTGATTGCACGGGTAAAGACCTGTGCTTCCGTCAGCCTGAGAGCATGCCCTTCGGCCCGGGAACGTGCGTCAGCCGCTCGAACCTGATTGGCCACATGCCCGAACGAATAGAGCGTCTGCCTTGCCGAAAGATAACCCTCGGCAGCGTTAGATGTCACGGAACCAAGGCCATAGGCGGAACTATACGGCCCTTGTTGATAGCTGGCGTCCATGTTGATTGAGACTGTGGGGCGCCAGCCTGACCGCGCTTGAGCAGAGTTTTCCGTCACGGCACGCTGGTTGGCCTGCTCTCCCATAAGGGTTGGATTGCTCCGGTAAGCCAGTGCCAGAGCCTCCTGAAGGCTTTGGGCCTGAGCTACCGAGACAGGGACTGATAACAGGACAGATAAAGCGATCAACGGTCGCATGATCATCCCTCCGCCCTCAACGCACGCGCCGGTTCTACTTGGGCAAGGCGCAGGGTCTGCCCGAGAACAGTCAGTACGGCGATGATGATTGCCCCGCTTATGCCGATCAGGAAATATGCTGGGTTAAGAGCAATCCGTTCATCAAATTCACTCAGCCATTGCCGCATGAGAACCCACGCCACAGGACAGGCAATCAGGCACGCCAACAGCACCGGCCTAAGAAAATCGTGCACAAGCAGCCGGATAATTTGGGGGGCTGTGGCTCCTAATGTTTTGCGAATACCAATTTCGTGAAAGCGCCGTGCTGCGGCAAAGGCTGCCAGGCCGTAAAGGCCAAGACAGGCGATAAAAAGGGCCGCTACAGCTCCCATCGTAAAAAGGTGCCCTCGCCTTTCATCTCCGGCGTAGTAAGGTTCCATCAATTCATCGGCGGGCACAAAGTTGCTGGCAATGTCGGGCCGGAGCGTCCGCCAGGCCCGATTGAGCCGTTCGGCCATGACAGAGCGCGGCACACCTTTGAACCGCACGGCAGGAACAGGGTTATCAAAACCACGATGCGTCAGCGTTGAAAAAGTCAGTATTTCCGGTGGAACAGTCTCACGGGGCGAACCGAAACGGATATCACTGATCACGCCAATGATTTCGTACTGTGTCTTGTCCATATGCAAAACTTTGCCAATCGCCTCGGCTGGACTGCTAAATCCGTAAGCTCGTACGGCTTTTTCGTTCAAAATGACATTTCGCGTGGTGTTTGCACTCTCTCCCGGTAATGGAGAATCATCCTGCCCATGCGCAGAATCAAACCATCGACCGGCAAGCACACGAGGACGATACGTTTCCCTGTAGCCAGGCGATATCCGGTCTTGCAGTAACTGGGCTTCCACAGCACCACCCGGACTATTATAGGCGAAGTTGGTCCGCGTCTGGCTATGAGGGTCTGGTTCCAACTCTCCGAACGCAATGGATGTCACGCCGGGCACAGCCCGCAGCGTATCGAACATTCGTCTTTGAAGTCCGATATCTTCAGTCTCCATTGGCTGACCGACCAACAAACCGGATTTGACATAACCTCGGTCAGCAGTGCGGAGAAAACGTGTCTGTTGGTCTATGACGAGCGTACAAATCACGATGCAGACGGCGATTGAGAATTGTCCGGCTACCAGAGCATTTCGTAACATTGCGGCCCTGCGCCCGCCCGATGGCATTCTTGTGGCAGCCAAAATGGTTGCTGGTTGATAACCGGACAGAACTAACGCCGGGTACACGCCCGAAGTGACGCCACACCCAATAATAATAAGTGGGAGAGCCCATAAGATGAAACCGTAATCCACGTGGATAGCGTCACCCGTCATACTGGCCATGATGGGAACCAGCACTTCGCAAACGGCCATACCGACAACACCTGCTATCAGGGAGATGAGAAGGGCCTCTCCCATAAACTGGGTGAAAAGTGCCGAACGTGAAGCCCCGAGCGTTTTGCGTAGTGCAACCTCCCGGGCGCGCATACCAGCGCGTGCCGTTGCCAGATTAACGGTATTGGCACAGGCAAGGAGCAATGCCAGCAAACCAATCAGACCAATGCTGTCAACAACGTTCTGGTTGACACCATCATCTGCGTCCTGAACGGTTGCATCGTGAAAACGCAGATGACGAAGCAGGATTGCTGAAAGTGCATAGACCTTTCCAGGATTGGGCCCGAGCGAGATACGGTCATCTGCACCACCACTGGCCCGGCGTTCGACAAAATTTGGCAGACCGTCACGAAGCGCATTGATATCTTTCTTGTTTTTCAGCTTCAAAAAAACCTTGCTGCAACTACTTCCCCAAAAAAGAAAACAGGACCTTTTCTCTTTCATCTGCGGTGGTATCGGAAGGATCATCTCTACACCATCAAGAAGCCCGGGTCCGGAGATTGCTGCCAGAACTCCCGTAACAACATGGGTGCTTTTCTCGCCGCTTTGATTAATGGTAACTGTTTTACCAATCGCGTCGATGGTCCCGAAGAGGCTTAGTGCTGCACTTTTTGAGAGAATCAGACTATCCGGCTCTGTCAGACTCTTTCCCGTGTTTTCGTGCAACAATGGGAGCGGGAAAATACGAAAGAATGCAGGGTCCGTCATCTTCCCGGTGAATGTGATAAAATGCCCTTCCCGCTCTACCCGTACCGTCGTGCCCATTAACGGAATTGCCTCTTCAATCTGTGGGAAGTCCTGTTTGAGAAATGGAATGGCGCGGAAAGTTGTATCAGCGCTCTCATATGGCGTTGTGCCGGGCTCTGACCAACGTTCGTCTATCCGCACAATCCGGTCCGCATCAGCAAAATTGGTGTTGAAGCTGTATTCAAACCGGACAAGCTGGGCGAGTGTCAGAAAGACGCCAATTCCGAGAGCAAGCCCGAACACATTGAGACCGACATACAGCGGCTGGCGGTGCGCCTGCCGTAGAACGCTCTTTATGACCGTGCTCAACATGATTTTGCCCTTTCAGATGGCGTTCCGCACGGAAACAACAACCTGCCCATCGAGCATGTCGATACGCCGCTTCGCGAGATCAGCGTGGCTGGGCGAGTGCGTGACCATGATAATGGTCGCGCCTTCGTCATTAAGGCCCTGAAGAATATCCATGACCTGTGCACCGTTTTCTGTATCGAGGTTGCCGGTGGGTTCATCGGCCAGAATAAGGCGCGGTTCACCCACCACCGCGCGCGCGATGGCTGCACGCTGCTGTTGGCCGCCGGACAACTGTGATGGGTAATGCCGCGCCCGGTGCGCAATGCCGACACGATCCATAGCCTGTGCGACACGCGTGCGACGTTCTGCTTTTGGCATATTACGATAGATTAAAGCGAGCTCGATATTTTCCTCAATCGTCAACTCGTCAATCAAATTGAAACTCTGGAAGACATAACCTAGATGCTCGCGCCGGAATTTAGCGAGGGCAGCCTCATTCAATGCCGTCAGTTCATACTCGCCAAAATGATAGGACCCACCTGTTGGGCGATCAATTGTCCCGAGAATGTTCAGAAGTGTCGATTTTCCGCAGCCAGACGGCCCCATGATTGCGACGAATTCCCCCGCATCAATCCGCAGATCGATATCCTGCAAAGCTGTGGTTTCCACTTCATCGGACCGATAAAGACGCTGGATGTGCGAAAGTTCAATCAGCATATCTGTGCTCCTGCACTCATTTAATCGCGAGATGGTTGAAATTTTTGTAAGAATTGTAAGAAGAAACGATTACCTGATCGCCTTCATGCAGACCGTCGGTTATCTCGACCTGATCAGGATTGCGTCGCCCTGAGGTAATGCTCACCCGATCCGCCGTATGGCCGTTCAAAGCAACCACAAAAGCTGAAGAGCCACCGCTCGCTTCCAGCCACGCACTATTAGGGAGCACGAGCGCACGATGTGTTTCGCCAAGTGTGATGCGCAGATCAACGCTCTCACCACGCCGCAAGCCTGTTGGCGGCGGCTTGTCAAAGGTTAGCTCCGCGCGGAACTGACCGTTTGTCACCTGCGGGTGAACGCGCGAGACGGTCAGGGCAATTTTTGTGTCACCAAGATCAGCGTCAGCTCGTTCACCCACGGCAACACGGCCGAGATAAAACTCATCAATATCCGCGTCGAGCCGATATAGCCCTTCGCTATCAATCTGACCGATTTTGTCACCTGCCTTGAGGGACTGCCCCGGCTGAAGTTCGAAGTTGGTCAACCGTCCCGACAACGGTGCGCGTAGCACGAGCGCATCAAGGCTCGCCTCCACAACATCCAGATTGGAGCGCAAACGCTGTGCTTCTTCATCTATTTCCAGCCCCTGACGATCAGCAACCTTAACATCCTGCACCAACGCTCCTTCAAGCCGCTTGAGACGCTGGGCATAATAATCAGCCTCGTCACGGTAAGATTGAACGTTGGCATCAGACTCAAACCCTTGTCCGCGCAACTGTTCTCTGATGGAAAGCTCACGCCGGGCCTTAAGGAGATTGTACCGGGCTTCGGCGAGTTGTGTTTCTTCTGTTGTGCGTGTCTGTTGCAAAGTAAGACGCTGGGCACTCACAGCGCCAAGCTGGCTTGCTATCTGTGCCTTGCGGGAAGTGACATCCAGTTGGAGTTGTGGATTTGTGAGCCGTGCCAGCACATTGCCCTTTTCCAGCAATGCCCCGTCTTTCGCGACAACTTCCAAGACCTCACCACCCTGTATGGCATCAATGAAGGTAACATTCAGTGGAGCGACCGTTGCTCGGACGGGCAGATAATCCAGGAAGGGCGCAGAGTGAACTGTTGCGATGGAAAGCTGCGTCTGCGGAACGGAAAGAGTGCCTGACGCAGGGATCAGCCGCCATCCCCCCCAAACGAACAGCGCCATGGCAATAGGGGTGCCATATCGTAATGCACGCCGGAACAGAAGCTTTTGCCGCGAGGGACGCACAGCCCGATCCATCCCTGCCCCCGGAATAGCGCGTGATGTTTCGGCAGTTACTGGATTGTCAGGGATCGATTGATCCATTCACTGTTTCTCCTCTTGAAAAACAGTGTATCATGAGGGATGTGAACACTATCTAATTGTAAAATAAGAATAATTTTTTGTCATTACAACGCGCCCGTTCGAAATCGGACACACTGTCCGGATACGGACACCCTTTAGCAGTCTGTCAAGAGGACAATGAATACATTTCACAACGAATCAGCGGAGGACATCCTGCAGCAAAATAGCTCAAATCCATCTCTGCTGTTCGTGGATGACGATCAGGACGTTCAGGCCGCCGCTCGTCTACTTTTCCGTCGGCGCGGGATCAAAATGCTGTCAGCCTATGATACGCAAGAGGCCCTGACACAACTTGCTGTCCACTCCTTTGATCTTGTGTTGTTGGATCTCAATTATAGCAAAGGCGCGACAAACGGGGCCGAAGGGCTCGCGCTGCTGAAGGATATCCTCATTCTTAGGCCAGATCTGCCGGTTGTGGTTGTGACGGGCCACAGCGGGGTTACAATCGCTGTTGAGGCAATGCGCGCCGGGGCATGCGATTTCGTTATGAAGCCTTGGAACAATGACCGTCTTGGAAATCTAGTCGACAAGATACTTGATGGTCGCAAGTGCGAAACGACGGCGGAATCCGAATCTATCCTGATCATCGCGTCCCCAGAAATGAAGCGGATCGTTGCGGAGGCTGATCGGCTGGCACCGACCCGCGCACCGCTCATCATTTGCGGACCGTCGGGTTCGGGTAAAACGGTGTTGGCACAGCGCATCCATGCATTGTCCCGCAATACCGGTCCAATACGGATGATCTATGCTGAGGAATGCAACAGGCTGCCAGAAGGTGGTGGTACCTGGCTTTTTCGTGATATCGAAGCATTGGCTCCTTCATTGCAACGTCAACTGGCTGATCGTCTTGATGGGGGTGAGGCTGTTCGTGTTATCGCCTTGACCTCGCAGGATCGAAAAACGCTCGAAGCGCAACTTGAGCCTCGGCTGATGCTCCTCTTGGGAATGGTTACGCTTGTCATTCCACCCTTGAATGAAAGGCCAGATGATATTCCTGCGTTGGCCATGCATTTCCTGCGCTATTTTGCTTCCCGTCATGGCCTACCCGAACCCGTCATGGAGCCGAGGCATCTTGCAGCGTTACAAGCGGGACTGTGGCCTCAAAACGTCAGGTCCTTACGGGCTACAATTGAACGGGCGGTGTTAATGGGGACATGGGAGACGCCATCGGAATCCCCAAATGCCTCCGGCGACGGCACACCAACATTACGCGATGCGGAACGCTCCCTTATCGAGACAGCACTCCGCAACCACAGCTTCAACGTGACAAAAGCTGCCCGAGAATTGGGGCTGACACGTCCTGCGCTCTATCGCCGTATGGCGCGGTACGGGCTGTAAATGCGTAATGCACTAAGCGTGATGGGGCGGCTGGTTGGTATTATCCTCGCCTGCCTCCTGATCGGACCTATATGGCAAGAGGGATTTTTTGCAACAGCCATCCTTTTGGTTTGTATTGTCGCCTTCTGTGCAACTTCGCTGGTTGTCACTCACCTCGAAATGTTACGTCGTGTTCAACGCCGTGAGCCGTCGATAGTACACCCGACGGATCGTGAGAAACTCCGCAACCGGGCGCTCCTGGACCACGCGCCGGTACCATTACTATTCCAGCGCGCGGATGGCACGTTGCATGCCGCCAATCGCGCTGCACGCCGCTTGTTTGAAACTGACGGTCCCATTCTCGTACCACCAGAGCCACTTCTGGCGGCTCTTGAGAATAACATGTCAGGGCCAGAAAAAAAGATGATCCGTCTGACGCCTCCATCAGGCGGAAAGCCTCATGTTTATGCACTATCAATTGGTCAGGGAGGTGGCGCGGTTGGTATCGTGACTTATATCGCTCTGACGGACGTGGAGGCGGGCCTCAATGCTGCTGAGGCTCAGGCTCTGCGCGATCTTCTTCAGATTCTCAGCCATGAAATCATGAATTCCCTAACGCCGATTGTCTCACTTTCAGCAACGGCAGAAGAGCTATTTTCTGAAGACACAACAGAAGACACGAAACCGCTTATATCTGAAGCGCTTGCGACAATCCGTCGGCGCGCGAATGGTTTGGATCGGTTCGTGCGGGGATACCGAGATCTTGCCCGGCTGCCCGCACCCGAACTAAAACCTGTCGATCTTGCCGAACTCCTGCAAGAGACAGTAAGACTTTTCAGAGCGCGATGGACCGGGCGTGTCGCGCTCCAGTTAGATCTGCCATCTGTCCGGACAATAGTCAGGCTGGATAAAGCGCAAATGGAGCAGGCGCTGCTCAACCTGCTGAACAACGGGGCTGAAGCCGCTTTTGCGCAGCCCTCTCCGTCCGTACAGATTGCTGTAGAAGAACGCTCCGGTTCAATCAGCATTGTTGTGCGTGACAATGGTCACGGCGTTACTCCAGAACAACGGGAGCGTATCTTCCAACCCTTCGTGTCGTTCAAACCAAACGGCAACGGTATCGGTCTCAGTCTCGCCCGGCAGATTGTACTGGGGCATGGAGGAACATTGATTCTTGACGAGGCAAAGCTCGAAATGAATTCTCCTTGGTCAACCTCGTTCCGGTGCCAACTTTGATATTTTCCAGTAATGGCAAGCAGCTACTTACGTCTGAGAGCTATCCATCTCATTTGTCTCTCTCTGCTACTCTGTGCGTTTTCGGCGATGATTGCTCCATTCCCGCTGGGCAACAGATAAGGCAGTTACAGTTCTTGACGTAGCGTCTAAGAACGCAGCATCCATCGTTCCTTTATAGGTATATCTTCCGTTTTTTTGCACTATTTATATATTTCTGAAATACGTGATAATATTATCAAATGATCCTATGATGTATTTCTCTTTTACAATGCAAACAGGGTTTCACTTTTCTGAACCTCATTCCGTATGAAGCTACATACCTGCTCAATGCGAGCAGTTTTTTGCTCTTCAGCGCGGGTAATCAGCCAGTAATGGCGTTCAAGCCTTACCTGATGTGGCAAGACGGCTATCAACTCTGGCCGCGTTGCAGCAACAAACGTTGGTAGGACTGCCATACATAAACCGGAGCAAGCAGCTTCCATTTGCGCCTGCACACTTGAATTCTGAATTCGCACCATCTTGCGCGAGACACCAAGATGCCCCAGATAGTCCAGTTCCCGCATAAAAATCATTTCATCTACATAGCCCGCAAACAGATGTGATGAAAAATCATCTGGCCTCCTGATGGTTTTTTCCCGATCAAGATATGCACGAGTAGCATAAACGCGCAAATAATAGGGCGTCAGCTTTTCGCAGACAAATCGATCATCCACTGAAGGCATCACGGTAATGGCGATATCGGCATGCCTACGCGAGAGCGCGACAATCTGCTGTATAGTCAGAATTTCAATCGTCAGGGCAGGATTATCCGTCATGAGCGGACCAATCCGGGAAGCCAGAAAGAAATTAGCAAACCCCTCAAGCGCGTTGATCCGCACAATGCCTGTCAGCCCATGAGCCGGGTTGGTCGCCTGTGCCACCTGTGTTGCCTCGCGGTCCATGGCTTCCGCTGTGGTTAACAGGTCCTGCCCGTAGCGTGTCAGTGCATAACCGCGCAGATGCCGTTCGAACAGAGTTTTGCCGACCGATGTTTCCAAAGAAACAATGTGTCGGCCCACAGTTGCGTGATCAACGCCCAATAAACGTCCCGCTTCTGATAGTGAACCCGAGCGCGCCACAGCGAGAAAAAACTGCAGATTTCTCCAGTCCAGGCTGCGTTTCATGGGATAAGAATCCTTGGTTATCGGTGCTTATGTGCAGATTTGCACACCAATTGGGCGAAATCTCCTGATTTTCTAGTGATGCCTTTTGCGCGTTCACTACTCAGACAAGAACAACAGCCGGAAAGGAACGGCTCACGCCGTAACCATTCCCAGGAGAACAGGCTATGACAGCACTTTATCTGCCCTCTCTGGTACGTATTGGAGGCGGTGCGCTGAACGAACTTCCCACCGCATTGAAGCAGGCCGGGCTTTCCGCCCCCTTTATTATCACCGATGGATTCATGGCCAAATCCGGCCTTCTGGATAGGGTGCAAGCGCTGCTGGCTGAAGCGGATATTCAGTCTGGCGCATTCCCGGATGCAGTGCCGGACCCCACGGTCACATCAGTTGACGCCGCGCTCGCTGCGTTAAAGCGCGGTGTTTATGACTGTGTGATCGGCCTTGGCGGGGGCAGCCCAATTGACACCGCCAAAATGGTAGCGGTGCTCGCCAAGCACGGAGGCACGCCTTCACAATTGAAAGTGCCACACGTGCAGGATGAGGCAGGCCTACCCATTATCGCCATTCCCACCACTGCTGGCACGGGATCTGAAGCCACACGCGTCACGGTCATTACTGACGAAAGAACCGACGAGAAAATGCTGTGTACAGGCTATGCCTATCTGCCACATATTGCCATTGTCGACTATGAACTGACCCTGACCATGCCGCGCCGTCTCACGGCTGATACCGGCATTGATGCGCTAACCCACGCACTTGAAGCCTATGTGTCCAAACGCGCGTCCCCTTTTACCGATGCTCTGGCTCTGGCAGCCATGAAGCGTATCTGGTACGCCCTACCCATCGCCTGCGCAGAACCCTCCAACCGTGAAGCACGTGAGCAGGTGATGCAGGGTGCATTCGAAGCAGGCATGGCGTTCTCCAACGCATCGGTCGCCCTTGTGCATGGTATGAGCCGCCCTATTGGCGCGCATTTTCATGTCGCCCACGGGCTTTCAAACGCCATGTTGCTGCCGGAAATAACGGCATGGTCTGTTACCGGCGCACAAGCACGTTATGCCACCTGTGCCCGCGTGATGGGTATTGTGCCATCGGGCACGGAAGATAGTGCTGCCTGCGCTGCACTTGTTGCAGCACTTCGTGAACGCAATCGACAGTTGGATGTCCCCTCCCCCGCCGCCTACGGGCTTGAGGAAGGCCGCTGGAACAGCTTGCTGCCCCTGATGGCTGAACAGGCTCTCGCTTCTGGCTCTCCAGACAACAACCCGCGTGTGCCAAATCACAGCGAAATTATTGATCTATACCGGAAAGTCTGGGCCTCACGACAAACGGCTGCGTATAAAAAACAGTAAAGCTCCTGATAGGAGACCAAAATAATGATATCCCATGAAAAAGAAGAACGCTCCATGCGTTCTCTGGTGCTTGCCTCAAGTGTTGGCACCGTTATTGAATGGTATGATTTTTTTCTCTACGGCAGTCTGGCCATTTTCTTTGCCCGCCTGTTTTATCCGCCAGGCGATGACGTTGCTGCAACCCTCATCAGTGTCGCTACCTTTGCAACCGGGTTTGCCGTGCGTCCGCTGGGCAGCCTGATATTTGGATATATGGGTGATAGTGTCGGACGGAAAACCACCTTTCTGATCACACTCCTTATCATGGGTTGTTCCACAGCAGCCATTGGCCTGCTGCCTACATTTGCAACAGCCGGTTATGCAGCGCCTGTTCTTCTTATTCTATTACGCATTGTGCAGGGACTGGCTCTAGGCGGTGAATATGGTGGGGCAGCAACCTATGTGGCAGAACACTCCCCGCCGGGTGAACGCGGGAAATGGGCCAGCTACATTCAGGCCATGGCCTCCGGCGGTTTTGTGCTGTCTCTGGGGATGGTGCTCACCCTGCGCCTTTGGTTGGGCGAAGATGCCTTTGGCACATGGGGCTGGCGGGCACCGTTTCTGGTATCATTTGTTCTGGTTGCAGTCTCTTTGCGTATTCGCCTTCGGCTTTCCGAATCTCCTGTTTTTGTGGAAATGCACAAACAGGGCAAACTGTCCAAATCACCTGTACGCGATGCCTTCCGTATTCCGGGTAATGCACGGCGTATTATCCTGTTCCTCTTTGGGGTCGCCTGTGCACAGGCCGTTACATTCTACACGGCTCAGTTCTATGCCCTGTATTATATTCAGACATTTATGAAAATGCCTTTCCTGCCAGCCACCTTGTCTGTCGCAGTCGGTGCATTTCTGGGAGTACCGTTCTTCGTGCTATTTGGTGCACTGTCGGACCGAATTGGGCGGAAACGTCTGTCGCTTGCGGGTATGGCAGCGGCTGTACTGTTCTATATCCCTATCTTTTCCATTATTCGCCACGCCATAGCACCAGAAAACACGAGTTACGCTACAATTTCAGCCTGCGTGTTTGTTCTGGTTATCATTGCTGCTGCTGTTTACGGCCCTTATGGCGCATTCATTGTTGAAAGTTTTCCCGCCAATGTGCGCTACACTTCCATTTCCGTTCCGTACCATATCGGGAATGGCATTTTCGGCGGTTTTCTACCACTGGTCAGTCTCTGGCTGGTTACACAGACAGGCAATCCTTACGCGGGACTGCTCTACCCGATGGGCCTGTGCCTGATCGGCTTTTTCATCACACTGTTCTGGGTACCTGAAACATTGAACGTGCGAAAAGGCGCGCACACCCAGATCGTCTCCCTCTCACATGAAGCTATTGGCGAAGGCTGATATTCAGTAAAACAAGGATAAGAAAAATGAATACAATTCAGCACATCATCGGTGGAAAGCCTATCACGGGCAACAGCGCCCGATTTGGCGACGTATTCAACCCAGCTACAGGCGTGGTCGAAAAAAAGGTTGTGCTTGGCACACAGGATGATCTGGATGCCGCTGTTGCTGCAGCCAAGAAAGCCTTCCCCTCATGGGCAGAAACACCGCCGCTGACCCGCGCCCGTATTCTTTTCCGTGCGCGCGACCTGATAGAACAACGTATGGATGATCTGGCCGCAATTATAACCGCAGAGCACGGAAAAATCCTGTCTGATGCCAAAGGGGAAGTCACACGCGGACTGGAAGTTGTTGAATTTGCAACCGGCGTGCCGGAATTGCTGAAAGGAGAATATACAGAACAGGTGGCACGCGGCATTGATGCATGGACCATGCGCCAGCCTATCGGCATTGCTGCCGGGATTACGCCCTTCAATTTTCCGGTGATGGTGCCTTTATGGATGGCCCCAATGGCGCTGGCGACCGGTAACTGCTTCATTTTGAAGCCTTCTGAACGTGACCCCTCAGCATCCGTGCTACTGGCCGAAATTCTGCAAGAAGCTGGCCTCCCGGACGGTGTGTTTCAGGTCGTGCATGGGGACAAGGATATGGTAAATGCCATTCTGAAGCACCCCGATATTGCGGCTGTCAGTTTTGTAGGCTCTACCCCTATTGCCCAGCACGTGTATGCAACGGGTACCGCGCACGGAAAAAGAGTGCAGGCTTTAGGGGGCGCAAAAAACCACGCCCTTGTCATGCCAGATTGTGATCTGGAAAAAACGGTCGATGCCCTGATCGGTGCTGCCTATGGTTCTGCTGGCGAACGATGCATGGCTATTTCCGTGGCTGTAGCCGTAGGGCCTGTTGCGGATACTTTAGTGGCAGAACTGGCCAAAAAGGTAAAAGCCATCACCATTGGCAACGGCACGCATGATACCAGTGAAATGGGCCCACTGGTCACCGCACAGCATCTGGCCCGTGTAAAGGGATTGGTCGATGCAGGCGTCAGTCAGGGCGCAAAACTGGTTGTGGATGGGCGTAACGTGACAGTGAAAGATCATGAAAAAGGATTTTTCATTGGTGGTTCATTGTTTGATAACGTGACACCAGAGATGGACATTTACCGGGAAGAAATTTTCGGCCCTGTTCTGTGCGTCATGCGTGCACCAGACTTCGATACCGCACTCAAGCTGATAAACGGGAGCCCCTTCGGAAACGGTACGGCCATTTTCACTCGTGACGGTGACACCGCCAGAACCTTTACCCACAATGTAACAGCCGGAATGGTGGGTGTGAATGTCCCTATTCCGGTGCCTATGGCATTCCATTCTTTCGGTGGCTGGAAAGACTCCCTGTTTGGAGATCACCACATGCATGGACCAGAAGGCGTGCGTTTCTTTACACGCATGAAGGCTGTAACGCAGCGTTGGCCGGCAGGTATCCGTTCTGGAGCAGAATTTGTAATGCCCACTCACGGATAAATAAAGCCGTAGGCCGGGTAAAAGCTACCCGGCCTCTCGTGAGTTTGTTATGCCGTTAAGCGTTTGGATTCAGAAAGATTTCAGTCCGTTTCTTGCTACACTCTATCTTGCCCTATCCAACCGGTATCATTCCTTATCCGATAGGCTCATAGTACGTTTTTTGTCGCGCTCGCATTCTTCGTCCGGTGAACTGGCGTTTACATTTCGGCACCCAACCTGACCAGTGCATGGTTCATGCTAAGTGGCTATTTTGCTTCTGCTACATCAGAATGGCTTATCAGCAGCCCGGTGCTGGCGGTTATTGCACATTATGCTCCAGCCAGCCTGAATGCCCTGATGGCCAGCACCTATTCTCTCACAGTGGTAACAGGCATGTATTGGGGTAGCAAAATTTCGGGTTTTGCGAGCCCAGTAGTCAAGACGGGTGCCTTCCAGAGCAGACATTCTGAGACACTGTTCGGCGTCTTAGGTTTGGCTGCTCTCGGGTTGGTAATTATCTCTTTGCTTGTCGCCTGCGTCATCAGGCGGCAGGCAGGCCGCCATCAGGAAAATGATCTCGCATCAGTTTTATACTGACGATATTGGCTAACGCGATTACGCAGCGTTCTTATGATGTCATTTATGCACCTCAACAGCGAAGACATATGTTGGGCCGAGCATGTTTGACCGGAAAATCACATACTTGCCATCAGGCGTGAAATTCACGTTCGGCTCTAAATGGTAATTATGTTTGGACATATTGACCAACTTCTCTGCCCGGAACCGGCCAGGCTGAATGAGATGCTCGCCTAAACTGTGGTCATCCTTTATCAACTCTGGATGAAACAGATAGAGCCACTTTGCTCCAGGCGCATCGCTACCGTCGCCAGCAAACAGTGTCCCGTCAACAGACCTAGTAAAATGGATGGAGGATTCTTCCGGGGCATAATGGAACCACGTTCTGTCACCATTTTCGACGTTGTAACTTGCAACGAACGAGATCATTCCTAAAGGTATATGGAGATCGTACCATATATTTTTCCCGTTATGGTCCCACCACTGGTGGCCACTGCCTTCCATTTTCATGATACGCGGGTTGATATGTTTATTTTGTGAACCATCAGTGCGAATGGTCCAAAGCTTTTCTACCTGCTGCCACTCACCTTGATGGGCGTACATGAGCAATGTCGGGTCAGTTGGGGAAAACTGTAAATGATCAATCCAGTCCGTGCTGGCAAAAACTGGTTTGATCTGACCTGTGTGTAGATCTACGGTAAAGATAACCATCGGCAGCCTTGCGGCAAGGCGTCTGGCCATCTTGGTCTTTTTATCTAACGGCTCATCCGTTGTATGTTGCTGAGCGACCTGCCCGGCTTGGCGTCCATTATAAGGCGGATTCAACCGGTCGTCGCAACACCTTAACATTGGAGGCGTAGACGATGGCAGGGAAACGGAAATCGGAACGGTCTACACGGCGCAAATTGTGCTCGCCAGGACGTCCGCCTGTCTGGCA
>Ga0214927_100259_pt1 | contig 14946 bp, 15 predicted proteins | sample Stichaenrichm16X_FD_168612 | JGI IMG/M metagenome (GOLD analysis project Ga0214927, IMG submission 168612) | Xylose enriched microbial communities from anaerobic bioreactor in Madison, Wisconsin, United States - 16X | ecosystem: Engineered > Bioreactor > Anaerobic > Unclassified | place: USA...
ATGACTGTAGTGGCACATTCCTTCCAGCTTCCGACGTTGACCTAGACAACCAACATCGTAGCCTTCCGGGATGTGCCACGCCTGCATTCGGCGGGCCATCCTGTTGCACTCAGAATGCTAATCCGCCGAACCAAAAAAGAGACGACGACGCGGCTTCCCTTCCGGGAAGCCGCATTCTTACTGAATGGAGCCTCGTTGGAGGGAGCGCTCCATAAGGTTCCTCCTGCCGTCTGCACGAAGAGCATGCGTTTAAACATCCTCCGGGCTCTCCCCTTTTCATATTGACAGTTATCTATATGTTGCTAGACTGTCCAATAGTTCGATGTATATCTATATGAGGAGGCCTTCCATGCACACCATCGAGGTTTTCGACCCTGCCCTGTGCTGTCCCACCGGCATCTGCGGACCGAGTGTCGACCCAGAGCTCCTGAGGATGTCAGCCGTGCTCGACGCCCTTGCCAAGGCAGGATTTTGCGTCGTACGCCACAGCCTTGCTCAGCAGCCCCAGGCTTTTGCGGACAACGAAGAGGTCAGAGAGCTGCTTGCGCAGGAGGGGGCAGACATCTTGCCTCTTACCTTTGTCGACGGCGAGCTCATAGCGAAAGGCGCCTACCCCACGACAGAGCTCCTGGGCACAACGCTCGGCGTCATCTTCGTCTCGGATAACGAAGAAGGGTCCCATGGCTGCTGTGGCGGAGACTCCGATGGGGGCTGCTACAGCGGAGACTCCGATAGCTGCTGCTGCGGCGGCTCCTGCTGCTAAGGGGGGTGGCCGATATGAGATGGCAGCTGCCCGAAGCACGCGACCTTGCCCCGCTGCGCTATCTCTTCTTCACCGGCAAGGGAGGCGTCGGGAAGACGAGCATCTCCTGTGCCCTGGCAGTGGCCCTGGCGGATGCAGGCAGAAAGGTCCTTCTGGTCACCACCGATCCTGCCTCCAATCTGGAAGACGTATTCTCCCAGGAAGTCGGTGCCACGCCGGTGCCGGCACAAGGAGTGGAAGGACTCTGGCTTGAAGAGGTGGACCCGACGGCGCAGGCAGCTGCCCTGCGTGAGAGCGTTGTCGCACCGTATCGCGGCGTGCTTCCTGCCGACGCAATCGCCCAGATGGAAGAACAGCTCTCCGGATCGTGCACCGTCGAGATTGCTGCCTTCGACCGCTTTGCCGAGCTTCTTGCCGGCTCGGAAACGGAAGGCTTCGACCACATCATCTTCGACACCGCACCGACCGGCCACACGCTGAGGATGCTCGAGCTGCCAGGGGCATGGTGCACCTATCTGGACAGCAATACGACAGGCACCTCGTGCCTGGGCCCGCTTTCAGGCCTTTCCGAAAAGCGCAGCCTCTATGCCCGTGCGGTGGATATCCTGAAGGATCCACAGCAGTGTGCCCTCGTGCTTGTCGCACGCCCGGAAAGGCTCTGCCTCGACGAAGCCGCCCGCACGGCCCAGGAGCTCCGCGGCGTCGGCATGGCAGCCCAGCTCCTCATCATGAATGCCCTTATCGAGCATCCGGAAGACGACCTTGCACGCCAGCTGCAGAGAAGCCAGCAGCGGGCGCTCGCCGCTCTTCCCGAAGCCCTGGAAGGCATGCCGGTACGCGGAGTACCGCTCAGGCCATTCGATGCCGTAGGGCCAGAAATGCTGCGGGAGCTGCTGTCTGGAGACGGCACGCAGGTACCAGAGAGATCCGCGCCGGATGCTCCCGCCCTTCGGTCCCTCGACGAGCTTGTGGCAGACCTTGTACGCCGCAGGATACGCCTTGTCCTTGTTATGGGCAAAGGCGGCGTCGGCAAGACGACGCTTGCCGTCTCGATTGCCCGGAGGCTTGCCGAAGCAGGAGAGCAGGTGCGCATCGCGACGACCGATCCGGCAGACCATCTGGGAGCCTTCAGCACAGATGGGCTCGAGGTCTCGCATATCGATGAAGCAGCAGAGCTCGCGCGCTACCAGGAAGAGGTGCTCACCGAAGCGAGGAAGACTGTCGGCAGCGAAGGCCTGGCCTACATCGCAGAGGATCTCAGAAGCCCCTGCACACAGGAAATCGCCACCTTCCGTGCCTTCGCAGAAATCGTCTCCCACGCAGCACATGAGACGGTCGTGATCGACACGGCGCCTACCGGACACACGCTGCTTCTGCTCGAAGGGGCAGCAAGCTATGGCAGGCAGATCGAACACGCAGGCGGTACGGTGCCTGAAAGCGTGCGCAGCCTCCTGCCCCGGCTGCGCGACTCTTCCCAGACCGAGATGATCGTCGTCACGATTCCTGAAGATACACCCGTACGGGAAGCAGAGCGCCTGCAGCACGATCTTGACCGTGCCCGCATGCCGCATGGCTGGTGGATAGCCAATCAATGCCTCTCGCTCTCGGAAACACGTGACCCCATCCTGGCTGCACGCGCCGCATCCGAGCTCCCCTGGATCGAACGCGCCCGGAAGCTCGCAGCCGGAAAGCTTGCAGGCATACCCAGAATACCTGGAGAAAGGACTCTCTAGCCATGGAAAGCGCTGTGCAGAAGCTCAGCTTCAAGGACCGCTATCTCACCTTATGGATCTTCCTCGCAATGGCAGGAGGCATAGCGCTCGGCGCGCTGGCTCCCGGCCTGTCGGATGCCCTGGGCACCATCTCGGTAGGCACGACAAACATCCCTCTTGCCATCTGCATGATGCTCATGCTCTATCCGCCCCTGGCAAAGGCAGACCTGAGGCGCCTTCCCCAGGTGCTGCATGACCGGAAGGCACTCGGGCTCATGCTGCTGCTCTGTGCCCTCATAGGGCCGCTGCTGATGTTTGGCCTTGCCACCGCATTCCTGAGAGATGTCCCCGGCTACATGCGCGGCCTCGTCCTCATCGGCATCGCCCCCTGCATCGCTATGGTCATCGTCTGGAACGGACTTGCGGGAGGAGATGTGAATCTGTGCGCAGGGTTCGTGGCCGTCAATGCGCTGCTGCAGCTTCTGTTCTATGCGCCGGCAGCATGGCTGTTCCTCTCCGAAGGCACCCGGCTTGTCGGCGTTCCCGGCACAGAGCTTTCGCTCGGCATGGCCGATGTCGCGGGGACGATCCTGCTCTATCTCGGCATCCCCTTTGCCGCAGGTGCGCTGGGACGTGCCGTGCTCGAACGGACGTATGGCAGGAAGTGGTATGAGGAGGAATACCTTCCCCGCATCTCGCCCGTATCCTTTGCCGCCCTTCTGGCAACGATCGTTTTGATGTTCTCGCTCAAGGGACAGCGGATCGTCGAGCTGCCGCTTGATGCCGTACGCATTGCGATCCCGCTTATAATCTATTTTGCAGCGATGTTCTTCGGCTCCTTCTTCGCAGCCCACGCCCAGGGCCTCTCCTATGAGCGCTGTGTATCGGTCGCCTTCACGGCCGCCGGCAACAACTTCGAGCTTGCGATCGCCGTTGCCGCCGCCACCTTCGGGCTTGGATCCGAGGAGGCGTTCGCTGCCGTCATCGGTCCTTTGATCGAGGTGCCGACGCTGATCATGCTGGTCAATGCTGCCCGCATGTTCGAAAGGAGGCTTGCATGGCCAAAGAGGGCGGACGCACGGTGAAGATTGCCTTCATCTGCACGCACAATGCCTGCAGGAGCCAGATGGCAGAAGCGCTTGCGCGCGAGATTCTGCCCGCGTGGGCAGAGCCCTGCTCTGCCGGGACCGACCCGGCGCCTGTGATAGACCCGGGAGCTGCCGCAGAGCTTGCCAGGAGGGGCATCTCTGCCAAAGGCCTCCATCCGAAGCCCTTGTCTGCCATCGGCAAGGCCGATATCGCTGTCACGATGGGCTGCGGCGTCAGCTGTCCTGCGCTTCCCTGCACGCACCGCGAAGACTGGGAGCTCGAAGACCCTATGGGCGGAGCCCCTGAAGGCTATGAGGAGTGCGCTGACAGGATAGCCGAGCATCTCCGTGAGCTCAGCAGACGGCTCTGCCAGCAGCGCGCTGCAGCGGATGCCAGGATGCTCGCTGTCTTCAAGGCACTCGCGGACGAGAACCGGCTCGCAATCGTCCAGGCAATAGCAGACGAAGGCGAGATCTGTGCCTGCGAGCTCCTCGAGCAGCTCGATATCACGCAGGCCACGCTCTCGCACCACATGAAGGTGCTCTGCCAGACAGGGCTCGTCAGCTGCCGCCGCGAAGGCCGCTGGTGCCATTATTCGATCGATCCTGCAGAAGCAGGGATGCTTGCCTCCTTCTTCGGAGAGCTCAGATGTACGGCAGAGGCGCCCCGCTGCGTAGCCTCCTGCTGCTGAGCGGAAGAGCGCTGCAGGAAGAGATCCTCGACAGGAACGCCCGTCCGGTCCAGCTGCCGGACGGGCGTTCCTGCATCTTCATGCATCGGACTTCAGACGTACCGCTATTCGAACTGCAGCTCGCCGAGCCAGCGCTCAAGCACCTCGTCCGGAAACGCCACAGAAAGAAGACGTGCGCCACGTACCGTCGAGCCCGGTGTCAGCGCCTGGATGCGGGCAGGGCTGAATCCCATATCTGAGCCGCCGCTCGTCGCGAAGGGGACGATGATCTTGCCCGTGAAGTCATTGCCCTCGAGGAAAGAATCGATGACACGGGGCTCCTGTCCCCACCAGATCGGATAGCCGACGAAGATGACGCCGTAGTCCGCAAGATTGCGCTCCAGGGGCTCGAGCTCAGGCCGGCAGGAATCGTCGCCCATCTCGAGCGAGCTTCGAGATCCGGTATCGCCCCAGTTCAGGTCGGCTACGCTGTAGGGCACCTTCGGCAGGATGGGCACCGCTTCGCAGCCACGAATCCCAGCTATCCGGGCAGCCAGCTTGGCTGTAGTGCCGGTAGCCGAGAAATAGGTGACGAGTTCCTGTCTGGGCATGATGCCTCCCTGTGCCAGAGCTTCGGTGCGGATGCCGTGCTGATGGGCCATTCTTCGATCTGGACAATTCTATCGCGTCTTGCGAAACGGCGCGAAAAGCGTTTCTCTAGACGAGCTTTCCCTGGCAGTGGTCGATCATGTGCTGGATCATCTGCGCATACCAGCCCACAAAATCACGGGTCTCGGAGACGAGCTTGCCGTCCTTGAGCTCCTGGTAGCTCACACGGATCTTCTGGTAGCGCGTGACCTTCGAGACCGCATCCTTCGTGAGGCAGCCTTCCTCGGTCTTGTAGGGACGGATTCCGAAGAGGAGCTTCGGATTGTAGAACACATAGTCGAGCCCGTTGTCATCCGTCAGTGCGCAGACGGCCTTCGAGACGCCGATCTGGTTTGCTGCGAGGCAGGATGCATCCTCGAGCGAATCGAGGGTATCCACGAGATCCTGTGCGAGCGCTGCATCCTCTGCTGTTGCCGTCTCGCAGGGCTTGGAGAGGATGGCTTCGTCCTTCACGAGTTCCTTGATCATGAGCTGCCTTTCTGAAGAGGGATATGCTATCCCAGCATTCTTAAGTCCCTAGTATTGTACGCGGAACTTGGTGTCGTGCACGCAGGGCACCTCCCGCTCCGAGACGAGCCTGGCATCGATCCAGGTATTGCGGCTCTGCGAAAGGTCCTCTATCCCTTTCTTGTAGGCAGAAAGCTGCGCCACCGTCCCCTCGACCTCGAGGAGCACGTCTCCGTCGTCGAGGTTCTTGACCCAGCCCGTGACGCCCACAGACTGCGCAAGCATCTGTGCCTGGAAGCGGAAGCCTACCGCCTGGACCTTGCCGCCATAGCGAAGCTCGAGGCGCCTCTTCGGACCCTCTGCATCCGTGCCTTCTGCAAGAGATGCCGCATGTGCCGCTGCCGCCATCTCATCCGGTACCTGATTGACCTTCTTCTGCCGCTTCCACGGCCAGACAAATCCCATGGCTCCTCCTTGTCTCTGTGACCAGTATTCCCCATTGCCTGTATTGCAAAAAGGGGAGCAGCCCCGAAGAGCTGCTTCCCCGATGGAGCGGATATGTGCCTTGGACCTTTAGGCCTCCTGCTGGTAGGGCTTCTTCCAGAGGGAGAGGATGAGGCAGGCAATGACAGAGCCAGCGACGAGGGCGACGAGGTAGCCGACCGGGTTGCCGATGACGGCAATGACCCAGGCACCGCCGTGAGGAGCGGGGCTCGTGCAGCCGAAGGCTGCGGAGAGGGCGCCTGCAATGGCAGAGCCGATGATGCAGGACGGAAGCACGTGGCCGGGGTCGGCTGCTGCGAACGGAATGGCGCCTTCGGTGATGAAGGAAAGGCCCATGATGTAGTTCACGATGCCGGCGTCACGATCGGCCTTGGACCACTTGTTCTTGAAGAAGGTCGTGGAGAGAGCGATAGCGAGAGGAGGAACCATGCCGCCGACCATGACAGAAGCCATGATGATCTGGCCAGAGGTCGTGCCGGCCGTGAGGGCACCGGTGCCGAAAACGTAGGCTGCCTTGTTGAACGGGCCACCCATATCGATCGACATCATGCCGCCGACAACAGCGCCGAGAAGGACGATGTTCGTCGTGCCCATGCCGTTCAGCCAGTCATTGAGGCCGGTGTTGATGGCGCCGAAGAGCGGGTTCAGGACGAACATGACCGCACCGATTGCAAGCGTGCCGAGCAGAGGATAGATGAGCATCGGCTTGATGCCTTCAAGCGAGTCGGGCATATGGTCGCACAGACGCTCGATGCCGAGGACGATGTATCCTGCCGCAAAGCCGGCAAAGAGCGCTGCGATGAAGCCGCCGGAGATGCACGAAGCCGCTGCCGCCTTGGGGTCGGAGTTCAGGAGCGTGATGTAGGCAAGGCTGTAGCCGGTCTTGGCAAAGAGGCCGCCGACAAAGCCCGGCGCAAGGCCCGGACGGTCAGCGATGGACATGGCAATGAAGCCTGCAAGGATCGGCAGCATCATGCCGAAGGCTTCGCCACCGATGGTCTTGAAGAAGGCAGCTGCCGGGATTGAGGAGCCGTAGGCAGCAGTGCCGAGGCCTGGCTGGTCGACGAGGAAGGCAATGGCCGTGAGGATGCCGCCGCCGATAACGAACGGGAGCATGTGGCTGACGCCGTTCATCAGGTGCTTGTAGATCACGTGCCAGGTGGAGTCCTTCTCGCCCGGCGTCTCGGAAGCGGAGGCCGAGGTGCCCTCCTGGATCGGAGCCTTGCCGTCGAGGATGGTCTGGATGAGCTTCTCCGGCTCGTTGATGCCGGCAGAGACGTTCGTGGAGAGGACCTGCTTGCCGCCAAAGCGTGCACGGTCGACATTTTTGTCTGCAGCGATGATGATGCCCTTTGCATGGGCTATCTCGTCAGCCGTCAGGATGTTCTTGGCGCCGGCAGAGCCCTGGGTCTCGGCCTTGAGCGTGATGCCCATCTCCTTGGCCTTCTTCTCCAGGTTCTCGGCTGCCATGTAGGTGTGGGCAATGCCGGTCGGGCAGGCGGTGATGGCAAGGACCTCAGGGTATCCTGCAGCTGCCACTGCCTCAGGAGCTGCCTTGGCAGCATCTGCTGCCTCGCGCTTTGCCTCGGCGTCGTCGATCACGGACATGAACTCTTCCGGCGTCTTGGCAGCGCGCAGGGCGTCTGCGAACTCCTGGTGCATCAGGAGCTTCGAGAGCTCGGCGAGCATCTCGAGGTGCGCGTTGTTCTGGCCTTCCGGAGCCGCGATCATGAACATGAGGTCTGCCGGCGCATCGTCCGGTGCATTCCAGTCCACGCCGCCCGGTACCGTCATCGCTGCCAGGCCCGGACGCTTCACGGCTGCGGTCTTGGCATGAGGAATGGCGATGCCGTCGCCGACGGCCGTCGAGAACTCTGCCTCGCGGGCAAGGATGGCCTTCTTGTAGGCAACCGTATCGTTGATGTTGCCTGAGGCATCCTGGAGGGCAATCAGCTGGTTGATTGCGTCATCCTGGCTTGTCGCCGTGGCGCCCACCTTGATTCCCTCGGGTTTGAGCAAGTCAGTGATCTTCACGTTGCTCCCCTCTCTTGTCTGGGCACCATGAAGTGCCCCCTGAAGCGCCGGCAATGATGCCGACACGCTCTACCTATCTCGGCTGCCTTCCGGCAGGTCTGGCTACAGGGTCTTGAGCAGTGCCTCGACCTCTGGACGCGTTGCAAGCTTCGGCGAGAATGCGCTCGCAGATCCCGTGCAGACGCCCATGCGGAAGGCTGTGGCGTAGTCGCCCTTGCTCTCCTCGTAGCCCGCAATGAAGCCTGCGACCATGGAGTCGCCGGCACCGACGGAGTTCACGACCGTGCCCTTCGGCGCTGCGCTCTCGACGACGTCGCCCTTCTCCGGCACGAGGACGGCTCCTTCTCCCGCCATGGAGATGAGGACGTTCCTGGCGCCCATCTCCTGGAGCTTCCTTGCATACGGCACGACATCCGGCCTCTTCTCGAGCTCCACGCCGAAGATGGCGCCGAGCTCGTGGTTGTTCGGCTTGATGAGGAAGGGATGGTACTGGAGCACCTTCACGAGCAGGTCGCGCTCAGCGTCGACGACGATCTCGATGCCGCGGCCGGAGAGACGCTCCATGATGCGTTCGTACATATCGGACGGAAGCATCGAAGGAACAGAGCCTGCAATGACCAGGACGTCGCCAGCCTTCAAGGCATCGAGCTTTGCATAGAGCGCCTCGATGTCTGCCTCCTCGATCTTCGGGCCGATGCCGTTGATCTCAGTCTCCTCCTCGGCCTTGATCTTCATGTTGATGCGGCTCATGCCTTCCTTCACCTGGATGAAGTCGCACGTCGCACCGTAGGCCTGCATGCGGGACTCGATCTCGCGTCCGGTGAAGCCGGCAACGAAGCCGAGCGCGCAGGAGGCGTGTCCGAGGTTCGAGAGCACGATGCTCACGTTGATGCCCTTGCCGCCCGGCAGGACATCCTCATAGGTGACACGGTTGATCTCTCCAGGCACGAGCCTGGGCATCCGCACGATGTAGTCAATCGACGGATTGAAGGTGACGGTGTAGATCATGGGCGCTCCTCCTCTAGGTCCACAATGTTCTCCGCATTGCTATAGGCACTCTCGGGATCGAGATGGTCCGTGATGATGGAAGCCTGGTCGAAGGCTGCAAACGTGATGAGGGAGACCTGGTCGAACTTCGTCGCATCCGCAAGCACATAGGGGCTCTGCGTATGGGCGATGCTCACTTCCTTGACCTTGGCCTCGGAAAGCTCAGGCGTCGTGAAGCCGGCAGAAAGCGAGATGCCATTCGTGCCCCAGAAGCCGAGCGTGAAGTGCAGGCGCTCGAGCGAGGCGATAGCGTCCTCCCCGACGACTGCCTCCGTGACGGGCTTCACCATGCCGCCCAGAAGATACGTCTTCATGCCTTTGGCCAGAAGCGCCTGGGCATGGGGAAGGGAGTTCGTGACATAGGTCGCATGGGTCTCCGTCAGCGAATCGACAAGCATCATCGTCGAGGATCCCGCATCTATGAAGACGAAGTCCTCCGGATTCACGAGCGTCGCAGCGTAGGCGGCGATCCTCTCCTTCGCAGAGAGGTTCACCATGCGCTTCTGCGCGACCGGCGAGTCCTGGATGACCATATGGCGCTTCGGCGCACAGGCGCCACCGTGCACGCGCACGACCTTGCGCTGGCGCATGAGGGCATCGAGATCTCTGCGCACCGTCGACTCTGATGCATCGAGCGCTGCCATGAGCTCAGGGGTCGTGACGCTCCCCTGCTCCGCCACGAGCTTGCATATGAGGTCCTGGCGTTCTGTCGCGAGCATCTTTCATCCCTCTCCCTGGTTGCTGAAGACAGTATGCACCCAAAATCCGTCACTTTCAAGCACTAATCTTCATTTTCAGTGACTGTTTTTGAATGTTTTAGGAGGTGAACCCCGAAACCCGGTAGCGCTTCCAGCACGGCAGCAGCCCCTCCTTCCGCCGCATCCCGCCTTCGCCTACCATGGATGGAACAATATTCCAGAGGAGGCCGCGATGAACATCCAGATCTTCGGGACGAAGAAGAGCAATGATGCAAAGAAGGCAGAGCGCTGGTTCAAGGAGCGCCGCATCCGCTTCCAGTACATCGATATGAAGGAGAAGGGCATCGCGAAGGGCGAGCTCGAATCCGTCGCCCGTGCCGCAGGCGGCCTCGAAGCCCTGATCGATCCCGCCTGCAAAGATGGCTATGCCCTGGCCCTTGTGCAGCACACGCCGAAGGCGATGCTCGAAGGGGTCCTCCTCGAGAACCAGCAGGTCATCAGGCTCCCGATCGTGAGGAACGGCCGCCAGGCTACGGTCGGCTATGCACCTGATGTCTGGAAGACGTGGGAATAGCCCTCAGCCACAGACTCCTGTCCTGCGCGCAAGCGTGCCGAGACTTGCGGCAAGCTCTTCCATCTCTCCATTTTCGAGCCGCTCGTACTGGAGGACGAAGCGCGCAGACCCGTCTCCTCGATACGGCAGCTGTGCATACGAGGAGAGCGCTGCAAGCCCTATGCCGCACTTTCTGGCAGCTTCCACAAGCGCCTCTTCTGCTTCCTGTTCGCGTCCGCACCATGCGGGCTGAAGCCTGAGCGCAAGCACCATATGGAGGCCGGAGTCTGCCTCTTCGAGCTTCATGCTCTCCCCGAGCTCCCGTGCAAGCGCCTCCGCAAGATGGTCACGACGCTCCTTCACGAGCCTCCGGTAGCGTGCGACATGGCTCTCGTAGCTTCCGTCCTCGAGCATCGTAGCCAGTGCGAGCTGGTCGATCGTGCCGAGCGTGCCTGCCGCAAAGGACCGGAGCTCCTCGTAGCGCCGCGCTGCTGCAGGCGGAAGCACTGCATAGGCTGCACGCACGACCGGACCCAGGCTCTTCGAGAACGTGCCGATATAGATGACAGCACCCGTCGCGTCGATGCTTGCAAGAGCAGGAATGGGCCTTCCTGCGAGCCTGAACTCGCAGTCATAATCATCCTCGACAATGAGGCGGCCAGGCACCTCCGCAGCCCAGCCCAGAAGCTCATAGCGCCGGGAGATGCTCATGACACGGCCGGTCGGGAACTGGTGCGACGGCATCGCGTGCACGAGCTGCACATCCTTGCTCCTGATTCCTTCCATTGCGATGCCCTCTGCATCGAGCGGGACCGGCACCGCCCTCTTCCCTTCTGCCTCATAGGTCCTTGCAATGCGCGGGAATCCCGGGTCTTCCACGGCACAGAGGGAGCCTGCCGGCAGGAGCTGCGCCACAAGCTGGTAGAGCACCTGGGCGCCTGCTGCCACGACAATCTGGTCTGCCTCCACCCTCATGCCGCGCGTCTGAGCGAGATGCGTGGCTATCGCCTGCTGGAGCCTCGGCAATCCCTGTGGCGTGAGCGAAGAGAATGCCTCGTCGAGGTCTTCTGCCGAAAGGACATGCCGAAGACTCCTCTCCCAGAGGAGCAGTGCGCTTCTGTCGGGACGTGCTGGCAGATGCGATGTATCGATGCGGAGCTGCTCCCCCTCTGGGAGAGTCTTCACCTCTGCCTTGGGCAGTGCCTGTGCCGTAGCCTCCGGAAGCTTTCCCAGCCGCTCGACATAGTAGCCGCGACGGGGACGTGCCTCGATGTAGCCTTCTGCCACGAGCTGGGAGAGGGCTGACTCCACGGTGATGAGGGAGCAGCCAAGCTCGTCTGCAAGCTTCCTCTTGGAAGGCAGCTTCTCTTCCGGGGCAAGCTCTCCTGCCACGATTGCATCGCGGATGGTCCGGTAGAGATATTCGGAGCGCGAGAGCGTGCCACGGTCTGCGAGATCGAGAGAAAGCATCTGCTGGTCCTATCTATCTGCATGATCTGGCCTTGTTCTGGTCCTGCCAATTATATGTCTTCTGGCTCTAAACACAGAACCAGCTATCCCCTATCCTCGCCCGCATGCACAGAAGGCAGCAGAAAGGATGGACGATGGGAGCAAAGGGCCAGGAAGCAGGACCGGAGCGCGCAAAGCTCAACCGCGAGCTTGCGCAGATGCTCAAGGGTGGTGTCATCATGGACGTCACGACGCCCGAGCAGGCCAGAATCGCCGAGGATGCAGGGGCGTGCGCAGTCATGGCGCTAGAGAGGATACCGGCAGACATCAGGGCTGCAGGAGGCGTCTCCCGCATGAGCGACCCTGCGATGATCGAAGGCATCCAGAAGGCCGTGAGCATCCCGGTCATGGCAAAATGCCGGATCGGGCATATCGCAGAGGCACGTATCCTTCAAGCCATCGATATCGACTACATCGACGAGTCGGAGGTGCTCTCGCCTGCTGATGACATCTACCACATCGATAAGACGAAGTTCGCGGTGCCCTTTGTCTGCGGCGCCAAGAACCTGGGAGAAGCACTCCGCCGTATCCAGGAAGGCGCCTCGATGATCCGCACGAAAGGCGAGCCAGGCACAGGAGATGTCGTGCAGGCCGTGCACCACATGCGTCAGATGCAGAAGGAGATCCGTGAGCTTCAAGCCCTTCGGGAAGACGAGCTCTTCGAGGCCGCCAAGCAGCTCGAGGTGCCCTACGAGCTTGCAAAGAGCGTGCATGATGCAGGAAAGCTCCCCGTCGTGAACTTCGCCGCAGGAGGCGTCGCCACGCCGGCCGACGCTGCCCTCATGATGGAGCTCGGCGCAGAAGGCGTCTTCGTGGGGTCTGGCATCTTCAAGAGCGGAAACCCCGCCAAGCGTGCAGCTGCTATCGTCGGCGCCGTCACAGCCTGGCAGGATCCCGAGAAGCTTGCCTATCTTTCCCGCGACCTCGGCGAGGCCATGGTCGGCATCAACAAGGACGAGATCGAGCTCCTCATGGCAGAGCGGGGCAAGTGATGGGGACAGCAGTGCTGGCGCTCCAGGGCGCCTTCATCGAGCATGAGCAGAAGCTCGAAGAGCTGGGAGAGCCCTTCTTCGAAATCCGCGAGGAGGCAGACCTCAAGCGTCACTTCGACCGTCTGATCCTGCCGGGAGGAGAATCCACGGTGCAGGGAAGGCTCCTCAGGAAGGAGGGGCTCTTGGACCCTCTCCGCGAGCGCATCGAGGACGGCATGCCGACCCTTGCAACCTGTGCAGGCCTCATCCTTCTGGCCAGAAACATCGAGGACGACGTGGAGGATGGCACAGACCGGAGCGCCGCGCGCCCCCAGAGCCACTTCGGCACGCTCGATGCCACAGTCCAGCGCAATGCCTACGGACGCCAGCTCGGAAGCTTCCGGACCGAAGCCGAGTTCAAGGGACTGGGAAAGATCGGCATGACCTTCATTCGGGCTCCCTACATCAAGGAGGCAGGCCCGGACGTCGAGGTCCTCGCCGAGGTAGGTGGCCGCATTGTCGCCGTCAGGCAGGGAGCCCAGCTTGGCCTTGCCTTCCATCCCGAGCTCGAAGAGAACCTGGCCGTGCACGAGATGTTCCTTGCGCTCTGAAGCAGCGGCTGCATCCTCTGACGGATGCAGCCGGCATTCTGCCATGCCCCTTCCCTAGCCGCATCCGGTCCTCCGAGAGCTCCGACTGTACCTGGGGCACAGAATGAATAATTATTCAGTTGTTACACATATTTCAGATCTGTAGCAATGGATTTTCCGATTCTGTCCATCTCCGTAAACACTCAGATTCCGCTTTCTTCATCATTGCAATCGCCACATTTGTCCTCTACGCTATCAATTGTGTTCGATACAGGCGCTGACAGGCCCGCTGCTGGAGCGACAGCTCTTTCCTCCGGCGGCAGCTTCCAATAATATGCATATTATTGTATATCTTGTCAGTCCTTTCATCGAGTGGCAGGTTTGGGCTATGGACGGAGGAATGTATGGGATCTATCGGCAGCATGAGCAAGCCAAAGCTCGGATTTCTTGTCGCGGCAGTCCAGTTCCCGGCCCCGGTCGTCAACAGCCGGGAAGATATCGACCGCCAGGTCGCAAGCATCGTGCGCACGGTCCATGCCACCAAGGCTGGCTATCCGGGTGTCGAGCTCATCGTGTTCCCTGAGTACAGCACGCAGGGGCTGAATACCTCCAAGTGGCTGACCGACGAATTCCTCTGCGATATTCCTGGACCGGAGACCGACGCCTTCTCGAAAGCCTGCCAGGAGGCCGGCGTCTACGGCGTCTTCTCCATCATGGAGCGCAATCCCGACCCGAACAAGAATCCCTACAACACCGCAATCATCATCGATCCTTCGGGCAACATCATCCTCAAATACCGCAAGCTCTTCCCCTGGAACCCCATCGAGCCCTGGTATCCAGGAGACCTCGGCATGCCGGTCTGCGAAGGTCCTGGCGGCTCGAAGCTTTCCGTATGCATCTGCCATGACGGGATGATCCCCGAGCTTGCCCGCGAAGCTGCCTACAAGGGCTGCAATGTCTATATCCGCATCTCCGGCTACAGCACGCAGGTCAATGACCAGTGGATTCTGACCAACCGCTCGAATGCCTGGCAGAACCTCATGTACACGGTCTCTGTCAACCTCGCAGGCTACGACAACACGTTCTACTACTTCGGCGAGGGCCAGATCTGCAACTTCGACGGCACGACGCTCGTCCAGGGGCAGCGCAATCCCTGGGAAATCGTGACGGGCGAGATCTACCCCGAACTCGCAGACAATGCCCGCCGCACCTGGGGTCTCGAGAACAACATCTACAACCTCGGCCACCGCGGCTATGTCGCAAAGCCAGGCGGCGAGAGCGATTGCGGCCTCACCTACATCAAGGACCTCGCAGCAGGCAAGTATCATCTGCCCTGGGAGGACGAGATCCAGATCAAGGACGGCTCGATCTACGGCTATCCGACAACGGGCGGCCGCTTCGGAAACGACTGAGCATATCTTCCACCGAAACAGCTGGGGACTCCGCACCTCATGAACTGCACCACAGAACCTGGCACAGAAGCCTGCGTTCCGAGAAAGGCAGCCCATCGTGGTGCGGAGCCCTCTTGCATGGTTCTGGAATATGCCTGCCGTTCTTCATGCTTTTCTTTTGGCTCTGTTAAACCACAATTGACATAGCTTGACTTCGCCTCACACTGTAGCTACAATGTAGCTATGCTAAGGAGGTGAAAGATGGGCTTCTTGGACGGCATCCGCGCCGCGCTGCAAGC
>Ga0214927_100260_pt1 | contig 14876 bp, 10 predicted proteins | sample Stichaenrichm16X_FD_168612 | JGI IMG/M metagenome (GOLD analysis project Ga0214927, IMG submission 168612) | Xylose enriched microbial communities from anaerobic bioreactor in Madison, Wisconsin, United States - 16X | ecosystem: Engineered > Bioreactor > Anaerobic > Unclassified | place: USA...
TGTAGTAGCTGAAGATCAGCAGCGTCCGTCCGGTGAAGGCCAGCCAAAAGTCACGCGCGTTGTGCATTGGAGGACGGAATGAGGCCAAGAATTCCTTAAAGCCGCCCTCGACTGGTGGCAGGTCTTTGGAAGATTTTTCCCGCGGCCAGACAACGATTGTGGCAATTCCGGCCAGGCCCATCAGAATGCCGGCCGTCGCAAAACCAGGAATCTGAATCGTAATGAACTTGGCCCCGATCAGCGTCCCTAATGAAGAGCCGACCGTCGTCCCAGCCGAGTTGAACGCCGACATCGTAGCCCGCATGTCGTCTGGCACCCGGTCAGACAGGGTGGCGATCACTGGTGCCAGCATCATGTTTAAGCCAAACATGCAGACACAGTAGATGATCCCAATCAGCCAGGCGTTGTCGACGACCCCGATCAAAAACAGGGTTACGCCGGCTAGGATGGCACCCCAAAAGATCCAGGGCGTCCGACGGCCAAAGCGAGAACGCGTCCGGTCAGACAGATTCCCAAATAATAAGTTGGCGACCAAAGAGGCAATAGCCGTGGCCGCGTTGACATAGCCAAAGATGGTCGTTGAGGCAGCCTCGCCGGCAATGTCGCGCAGGTGTTGGGGCAGTAAAACGGCCGAAACGATCGCCAGCCCAGTCATCCAAAGAATGGCACAGACAAAGAAGCCGGCCGTAAAGCGGATGCGCCCGCTTTTGCTTAATTTGATTTCAGGCTTTTTAGCAGTATCCATAGTTGTCATCCTCTTTTCATGATCTTAACTTCCCATGGTGCCATTTCGACTTTTTGATCAGCTTGAACCGAAGCATCAGACAACAGTTCAGTGGCCACAAATGGCATGATGAATGCTTGATTTTCATCTGAATAATTAAAAATAAAATCAATCTTTTCTGCCTGTTCATTGATGCCGCTCTTAATGATCAATGGGAATTGAGTCTGATAGCTGCCAGCCAAGCCTAATACGGCAACGATATGCTCAACTAAGCGCGCAACGACCTCTTCATTTGGCCAGCAGCCCAGATACCAGGTCATCCCTTTGCCAAAATTGTTTTCAGTAATTGCCGCATATGACTTCCAATGGTGATCATAAGTAGCTAAAACCTTCGCGCCATCAGTTTCCAAAAGTTCAGCCCAATTGCTGATCTGACCATCGACATCCTTAAAGACGCCAGAACTGTCAGCTAAGCCTTCGCCATTCGGGTCGACAAACATTTCATAATGCGCGCCCACAGCTTGGCTGATGATGCCCGGCTGCCGAGTCGTTCTAACCTTGACGTGTTCGTTGGCAACACCATCTTTAAACGTGTAGAGGACATGGCCACCATTTTCAACGTAGTCATTCAGTTTCTGTAAGAACTCATCAGTTGCCGTGTAGAGCATCGGCACGACCAGTAGATCATACTTAGCCGGATCAATCAGCTTGGGATCCAAGACGTCAGTAGCGATGTTTTGACGATAGAATGCATCATACAAGCGACGAAAAACATCATTATATTTAGTGTCCTCGCCAATCCCAAATTCCATCCATGGTCCAGAAGCTGCCGTCAGACTGACATTATCAACGACAAAAGCAACCTTAGCCGTGCGTTTGAGGTTGATCAGATCAGCTGATAGCTTTTGAAAGGCCGCCCCAACTTTTTTGGCTTCGTTATAAACCGGGTTCGGCTGGAAATCATGACTCAAAAGGCCTTTCCAATAAGTCTCAAACGAATTATGAATTGAATGCCAGTGCCAGTATTCAACCATATTGGCACCACTGGCAACATGTGAAAAGGCCAATTGGAAAAGCTGTCCCGGATATGGCGTCCAGGTCTTAAATGCCTGAGCCTGTGTTTCTAAAACCAGATAGTTCTGCTGCTTGATTGAACGAGCAATGTCGCCAGCAAACGAGATTTCGGCGCCTGTCAATTGGCGTTGGGAAGGATGGTAGACGTCAATCCCTACTACGTCTAAAGGCTTGGCAGCCGCGAAATGATCAACACCAGGCTGGACACCGTATGAATAGCCACGCCATTCAAAATCAAAGTTATGAGTAATGAATTGGTCATCATGCGTGTATTCACGGACAATTGCCGTCTGCCATGCCAGATAATCGGTCACCAGCTGGCGTTGATACTTGGCAAATTCGCCAGCCAGACTGCCATTGATTGTTCCATTAACGTTTGGAAAGTCTTCCCAGGCATTAATGCGATTTGACCAGTAATCCAAGCCAAATTCAGCGTTCAAGGCATCCAGGTCACCATTAAATTCTTGCTTTAGATAATCGACAAAGCCGGCCTGCACGTTACAGCTGGAAGTCCCATAATGCTTAGTCTCATTATCGACTTGATAACCGATCACGTTGTCGTATTCACGCGTCACCAGCATCATTTGACGAATGATTCGCTCAGCATAAAAACGGAAAGTCGGATTGGTAATGTCCATAATCTGACGAGCACCATATGGCAGACGATTTCCCTGCCGTTCAACCAATACATCCGGATATTCTTTGGCCAGCCAGGTTGGGAAAGCATAAGTTGGTGTCCCAACTATTACTTTCATACCATTTTTATCCATTTTATCCAGAGTATAAATCAATTTACTAAAATCAAATTCACCATCATGCGGCTCATAAGTGCTCCAAGTACTTTCACCAATCCGAACCACATTGATCCCAGCTGCCTTCATCATTTCAATGTCTTGATCAATGCGATCGTACGGGAGATATTCGAAATAGTAGGCAACTCCGTATAACAACTGTTTCATTTTTGCATCCCTTTCTGCTACAATTTAGTAAGCGATTTCTTAAAGCTGATGCCTATATTATGAAAGCGCTAACTGAAATAACGAAGGGCTTTTACCATGAAAAAAATGTCCCTTTTCCACGAAAGATCATTTATACGGATAAATTGTTCATTTTCGAGGTATAACCAATGCAAAAATATCAATCAAAAATTCTGCAAAATGCAATCCGCCTGCCGGCCATCAATTGGAATCTTTCTTTTTTCGGCGGCCACTTTCAACACGTCAATACTGGCTGGCATGTTGGCATTGAACAGCATCTGGCTTTTGAGGTGATTCAGATTCTCTCAGGCCAAGAACGCGTCAACCTGCATCGCAAGTCCTATCTGCTGACAGCTGGCGATATTCTGATTATTCCGCCCAACTTGGCCCACGATATTACCTGTGTCGAAGAGATGGACTATTTCAACTTTCACTTTGACCTGGATGACGCCGACTTCATTCGACTGTTGATCGAAAACGGCCTAATATATTATCCAAACGCCACTCAGCAAAATATGGCCCTGCAGCCCAGTCTGCAAGCACTAAATCAGTTGGTTGACCCAGCTATGGACTATTCATTTGAAAGCAAGCTCTTGATCCAGCGCTATCTCACCGACTTTTTGCTGGCCTTGATTCATCAGACCAACACGCATTCATCAGCCTATAACCTAAATCAGCTGTCCTATGCCTCATCAATTGCCAGTGAGGTTAAAGAGCAGCTCGAACTGCAGATCCACGTTTACCTGACTGAGGGGATTGATCCGCGCGAGGTTGGCAGATTGACGATTGAGCAGATCATCAGCACGTTGCAGATCAGCCCTAGCTATGGCTTTGAATTATTTAAAAGCGTCTATGGCAAGTCGCCGCGAGCCTATCTTTCTAAGCTCAAACTGCAAAAAGCCCAACAGCTGCTACTGATGCCCAAGCTCTCAATCGGTGAGATCAGTACCGCGCTGGGTTACCAGGAAGCCTCACATTTTTCCCGTCAGTTCAAGCGCTGGTGTGGTCAAACGCCAATGCAGTACCGCCAGACTGCCAAGAAGCATTCCCAAGAACAAGCCAAATAAAAAAGGATCGCGAATTTTGCGATCCTTTTTTATTGATGTTTGATTAACTAATCCAGCTCATTTAGTTTCTGCAGCAGCTCATGAACCGTTTCGGCATCAATATCCGCCATCGTCAATGAACGCAAGGGGATATTGGCAAAAACCGGTGCCAGTTCAGGTGACATCAACTTGTCAAAAGTAGCTGTCAGACCCATTTCAGCAATAATCTGCTTGATTCGTTCATCAGCATTTTCCAGCAATTCGCCAACGTAGGTCTCATCGGTAATCTTACCAAGCGGATTCGTCCCAATCGTCAGCTCAAATTTTTGCCGCAGCCGAATGTCACGTGACGAGCTGCCGACCAAGATCTCATATTGACCGTTATCGGCTTCCCAAGTTTCATTTTCTGGGTTGTACCAGGCAAACGCGCGCCGCGACAGCTTAACGGTCAGGTGCTTGGTCTCGCCGGGTTGCAGCTCAACTTTAACGAAGTCGCGCAGTTCATCAACCGGCATGATCGTCTGACTGGCGTGGTTGGCCACATAGATCTGAGCGACTTCCTTACCTGCCTGACTGCCTGTGTTTTCCAGATCAAAGCTGACTGCCACGTCATCGCTGTTTTCATTGATCGTCAGGTTTTGATAGGCAAACGTCGTATAGCTCAGGCCATGACCAAACGGGAAACGCACGGCCAGCTGCTTGGCATCATAGTAGCGGTATCCCATTAAAATGCCTTCTCGATAGACCTCATGCCGCCGATCCTTGCCAAAGGTTGGATAGGTTGGATTGTCGGCTAGTTGCTTAGGGAAGGTTTCCGAAAGCTTGCCAGAAGGATTGACCTTGCCAGATAAAATATCCCAGGTAGCCTCACCAACGGCCTCACCAGCCAAGTAGGTTTCAACAATAGCAGGTACTTTTGGCTCCCAAGGCATTTCAACAGCTGAGCCATTTTGCAGCACTACAGTTACGTGTGCATTGACCGCCAATAGTTGATCGATCAATTGATTTTGATTGGCTGGCAGACTGATTGATTTCTTGTCAAAGCCTTCTGATTCCATCGCTTCAGGGAAACCAGCAAAAAAGACCACTTGATCGCTGTTTTTGGCCAGCTCCATTGCCGCTTTAGTCAGCTGTTCATCCGCTTGATCGCTGTCTAAACGATAGCCCTGTGCATAAACGGCATGAGCAGGCATTGCTTCTTTTGGCGTTACAACGCGATGAGCATTGACATGCGAGCTGCCGCCACCTTCAAAACGCGGCTTTTGGGCCAGCTCGCCGATTACTGCCAGTTTGGCGGAATCACTCAATGGCAGCTCCTGATTTTCATTTTTCAGCAAGACGATACTGTCATCAGCCAGCTGGCGGGCAAACTCATGCTGAGCTTCCATATCATATGCTGGCGCTGGCGTCTTTGGATGACCATAACGCTCAGCCATTTCTAAAACGCGCAGTGCAGAACGGTTCAGCGTTGACTCTTGAAGACGGCCCTCTTTAACGGCTTGAATGATTTCTTCTTTTGAGGCATCCCCCTTGCCCGGCATTTCCAGATCTAAGCCAGCCTTGATCGCGGCCGTATGATCAACCACGGCACCCCAGTCTGACATGACCAGACCTTGATAACCCCATTCGTCACGCAGAATGTTAGTCAAAAGGCGCTGGTTTTGCGATACCTGAACGCCATTAAGCTTATTATAAGAGCACATGATCGTGGCTGGGTGCGCTTGCTTCACGATGCGCTCAAACTGTGCCAGATAGATCTCACGCAGCGTTCGTTCATCAACATCTGATGAATTGGTAAAGCGCTGATCTTCACGGTTGTTGGTGGCAAAATGCTTAACGCTGACGCCAACCCCAGTGCTCTGAACCCCCTTGACGTAGGCAGTTCCCATCCGGCCGGCCAGCAGCGGATCTTCAGAGAAATATTCGAAATTACGGCCGGCTAATGGACTGCGCTTGATGTTGACCCCAGGCCCCAGCAGCACGCCGATTTTTTCAGCACGGGCAGCCGTTCCCAACTGTTCGCCCAGTTTTTCCAGCATCTGATCATCAAATGAGCTGGCGGTCAATGCCGAACAAGGAAAACATACGGCTTCGATACTTTGATCCATAGCACTGTGCACGTTGACCTGTTTACGCAAGCCAGAAGGACCATCCGTCATCAGCATAGGATCCATTCCTGAAACCTTGGCCGTAAACCAAAAATCCGTTCCTGAAACCAGGTCGGCGCGTTCTTCCAGCGTCAAGCCCTCAACAAAATTCAAGTCTACTTTTGTCATACTGCTACCTCATTTTCAAAAATATTTGCAACCGCTTTCTGATGCCATTATAATGTTTTTCAAAATCTTCGCCTATCTAATCTTGCTAATTATTATCCTAAATTGCGTTTATTGAGGTGGATCATGACCGAATCATTAAAATTTCTCCAAAACATGCAGGAAATCACTCAACTGGAAATCGATCAGCTGGATGCAGCCGGTCAGCTTACCGATGTCTGGAACCGGCCGGCAATTGTCAAGCTGCCTGAGTCATATCTAAAAAAACTAGCTGCTGCTTCATTTACACCTGGAATTTTTTTGCTGGCGCCCAGTTCCGTGATTAGAGGCGCCTTACTGGTTGATTCAAAACATCGGCTTTTGATCTGGCAAAACCTGCGCAGCTGCACTCAGCATCATTTGGAGCAGGCCGGCAGCGCCATCTGGTTCGGGCTCAACCAGCATTGGCCAAAAATTCATAAAACATTTGAAAACGAGCTGCCATTACCAGAACATATTTTAGAAAACCATAACAGCTATGAACTGGAAAAACAAATGCTGAGCGCGGTTCGTAACGGCGATGACTCAAGCTATCAGCATTATTTCCGTCTTTTAACCAGTTCAGGGGCTTTTGGTCAGGTTGCCAAGGATCGGCTGCGCAATCAAAAAAATCTTTTGATCTGCCACATCACTTTACTGACCAGACAGGCAATTGAAGGCGGTCTTGCCCCCAACGAAGCGTTTGCTCTTTCTGATCAGCTCTGCCAGCAGGTTGAGAGCCTGCAGACGATTGAACAGCTAAACGCGCGGCTGCAGGCAATTGGTCAGATCTTCATTCAGCGCATTCAAACAACTCGGCAGGCTCAGAATAACAAAAAGGGCCTGCTGACGCAAAAAATTGAGGCTGCCCTTCGTGATCACTGCGGCCAAAACTATTCTTTGGATGACCTGGCTCATGATCTGCAGCGCGACAAATATTATCTGGCCCATCTTTACAAGCAGGAAACCGGCCAAACGATCAATCAATACGAGAACTCATATCGAATCAGCCGTTTTAAATCCATGCTGCTCTGGACCGATCAGCCAATTACCGAAATTGCTGCCGTCCTTGGCTTTGCAACCCCCAACTATGCCTCGCGCTGCTTTAAAAAAATCGTCGGTATTGCACCGCAGCAGTATCGCCAGCGCCACCAGCTGAAGCTTTTACAGCAATAAAAAATACCTTGGGCTAATATTTTGGCTCAAGGCATTTTGATTTATTCAGTTGCTTTTTCCGCTGCCGCAACCAGTTCTTCAAGCGATTGACTGCCGAAGATCACTGGCCCGTCATTGATAATCGTAGCCGGTACGCTCATAATCTGCCGTTCTTTTCTTAAAGCTGGGAAATGCTGCAGATCAATCATCGTAGCCGTGATCCGCGGATTAAGCGAAGCCATCCGCTGACAGGCTGCCACGACATCCGGGCAGAAGTGACACGTTAAGGAGACCCCAATCTTAATGTCAGTCGACGGCAGCTTTTTGATTCGTTCAGCCAGTGCCGGCTCAACGCTTTGACCCGGACCGCCCACATTGTAGATCCCTAAAATCAGTGACGTCAATTCATGACCAGTTGGTACGCCGGCATAGTGCAGACCTGTATCGGTATCATCAACGACCAGACGCAGCTGCGGCGTGTAGACCAGGCTGTCTGGTGCGGTGGTCTTTTGAATCTTGAGGTGATCATTAAGCTTTACCAGTTCACCAATAAAGCTGTCCATTTCTTGGCTCAATGCCGTATCGTCTTCCAAAAGCTGCAGCGTAACGTCTTTGGTCAGCCGACTAAAGACACCCTGCATCTGAGCAACCAGGTCTGGTGTAAACCAGTCGCCAGTATGATGGGCAACCGGCTGTTCGCTTTCAACCTGTGAAGTCTGACCAACCGTAGCCGCTTTAGGAACTTCCTTTTTAACATGGATTGGGATCCCTAAACGCTGCTTTTGTTCCGTCACGTATTTTTCTGCACTGGTAGCTGCTACTGCTCCATCAGCCGCGGCAGTGATAATCTGACGCAGCTGCTTGACGATGACGTCGCCTGCTGCATAGACGCCAGGCAGATCGGTTGCTCCGTTTTGATCAACGTGAATATAGCCGCGCTCATCCAGGTCAACGATGCCCTTTAGCTGTTCAGTAACTGGCTGGGTACCAACATAGATAAAAACGCCAAAGGTTTGATCACCATCATCGAGATGGTAGACCGTTTCCTCGCCAGTTTGGTTATTGACCATCGTCAGCGATTTCAAGTACTGATCACCATCAACGCGCTTGACCTCAGTATGATACAAAACGCTGACTTTTGGATTGTCGAGGGCCCGCGAAGCCGTTAGCGGCGCGCACTTAAAATGATCACCCCGTACGAGGACCGTCACGTGCTTGGCAAACCGCGTCAGATAATCGGCTTCTTCAGCGGCTGAGTAGCCACCGCCAACGACAAATACCTGCAGCCCGCTAAACAGCTCGCCATCGCAGGTTGAGCAGTAGGCCACGCCGCGTCCGCGAAACTCTTCTTCGCCTGGGAAGCCAACCTTGCGTGGACTGGCGCCCATTGCCAAAATGACGCTGCGGGTCTGATAGATGCTGCCACTTTTGCTCGTCAGCTTTTTAACGTCGCCATCAAGCTCAAACTTAACGATATCGTCTTTTTGAATCTTGACGCCAAAATCAGCGGTCTGCTGCTGCATCTGATTCATCAGCTTGGTGCCGTCAATGGCCGCATTGCCGGGATAGTTGTAGACCGTTGAAGTCGTGGTAACCTGACCGCCGACCGTGTCCGCCTCCAAAATCAAGGTGTCCAGCGTTGCCCGGCCAGCATAAATGCCAGCAGTCAAACCTGCAGGCCCGGCACCCACGATAATCAGATCATAAATATGTTCTGCTGCCATTTTAATCACCTGCAATCATTAAAGCTTGCCGACCAGATCCAGACTTGGCTTAATCGTATCTTGACCCGGCTTCCAGTTAGCTGGGCAGACCTGATCGCCATGCTCACGAACGAACTGAGCCGCCTGCAGCGTCCGCAGAATTTCTTCAGCGGAACGACCAATCCCCATGTTGTTGATGGTATATGATTGAATCTTGCCGTCTGGGTCAACAATGAATACGCCACGGTAAGCCTGTCCCTCGTCTTCATTCAAAACGTCAAACATCCGCGCCAGTTTACCGGCTGGGTCGGCCAGCATATGATACTTGATCTTGCCGATTTTTTCAGATGCTTCAGCCCATGCCTTGTGAACGAATTCAGTGTCTTCTGAAACAGAGTAGATTTCCGCGTTGGCCTGCTTAAAGGCTTCATAGTTATCCTGCAGTGCTTCCAGTTCAGTTGGGCAGACAAATGAGAAGTCAGCTGGGTAGAAGAAGAAAATGCTCCACTTGCCAATAACGTCCTGCTTGGTTACATCCATCGTTTCGCCATCTTGATAGGCACGCACCTTAAAGTCTGCGATTTCTTGACCGATAAAGTTCATTATAATCCTCTCCTTTAGTTTAGAATGATTATCAACTACAACTATAATTTAACACTTTTACCGCTCAATGTAAATCAAATCACTTTTAATTTTGCAATTGCTTTACTTTTTTAGATTTGTTTTTGAAATCGATAACCAAAACGTGCTCTGCCCATTAAAATGCTATCAAGTTTATTTTAGCAAGTTTTATTTTCTTTGGAAAGCGGATACAATATCATAAGCTAAAAGCAGGAGGAATAAGCATGCAGTTTTTTGAAGACGGCTATCTGCCAACAATCAACACTACTTTTTCATTTTTTGGCGGCCATGCCGAAACCGTCGAGCCTGGCTGGCGCTGGCCAACTGAACACCACCCAGCCTTTGAAATCATGTATATCATGGATGGCGCGCAAAGAACCGTTACCGAATCAGCAGAAAAAATCATTAAAGCCGGCGAAATGATGATCATTCCCATTGGCATGGAACATACCAACTACTGCTGGGGCAATGAACCAATGACCTTTTTTACCATGCATTTCAACCTTGACGACCCGGCAATCAAATATCTGCTGGTGAAAAACTTTACCAACCAAATTATTGATCAGACCGCTCCTTACTATAACGAACTGCGCCAATCGCTTGAACAGATCATCAGCATCATTGGTACTCACTATTCATTAAGCGACCGGCTGACGATCGAACTAAACACGATCAACGTGATTGGAACGCTGATTCGCCATCTGCATGCCAATAAAGATCAGTTGCCCAAGCAAAATGAAATCGACCATTATGCTTTGTTTCAGCAGATTTCAACGCGGATTAAAGATGAACTCAACGAACAGATCTTTAATGCGCAGATTCCTAAGACGATCTCAATTGCCGCGATCATTGCCGAGTTTCACATCAGTCAAAGCACCGCGCTTCACCTTTTTAAGCAGTACAGCCAGCAGTCGCCGCAAAAATATCTGCAGAGTCTCAAGATGCAGATTGCTAAAAATTTACTGCTGCAGCCTGATTTGAGCATTAAAGAAGTAGCCTACAAATTAAACTACTCATCACCAGGTCATTTCAGCCGTGAGTTCAAGCGATTTTTCGGCATTACGCCAAGGCAGTATATTCAATCGCAAAAAGCATAGCATCCGAATTTGGGTAAGTTTTTAACGAAACTGCCCATTTTATTTTTCTTCTGCAACCGCTAACATATGGCTTGTAACCGCTTCACAAAAAGTAAAGGAGGTTCCTTCGCATGGAACAAGACAAAATCAAAGGGGTCAACCTGGGTGGCTGGCTGGTCCTTGAAAAGTGGATGGCACCACATCTGTTCGATGGCACCAATGCCGACGATGAGTATTACCTGCCCCAGGAACTCAGCGAAAAAGAATACCTGGCCCGCATCACGCAGCACCGCAGCAACTTTATTACCGAAGCCGACTTTCTGCGAATTGCCAGTGCCGGCTTCAATCTGGTTCGCATTCCGGTACCATACTTTATCTTTGGCGATCGCAAGCCATTTATTGGCGCAATTGATGAACTGGATCGCGCCTTTAACTGGGCTGAAGCTTACGGACTCAAAATCTTAATTGATCTGCATACGGCTCCTGACAGTCAAAACGGTTTTGACAACGGCGGGATCTCTGGTGTCTGCAAATGGGCCCAGGAACCAGCTGAAGTCGAGTTTGAGCTTTCCGTTTTAGAACGCCTGGCCAAGCGCTACCACGACCGCACCGCCCTTTACGGCATTGAGGTCTTAAACGAGCCGGCCACGGAAAAGATGTTTAAGTCCATGACGACCCGCTACCTGCCGCGTGATCCCCAAAAAGCCGCTGGCAGTGCCGCCATCACGTTTGAGTTTTTATATGACTTTTATCAGCGGGCCTATGAGATTTTGCGGCCCATTCTGCCTAACGACAAGGTAATCATGTTCCACGATGGCTTTGATCTCAGCAAATGGCATGCCTTCTTTACCGAAAATGATTTTGAAAACGTGGTCCTGGATACTCACCAGTATTTGATGGTCGCTGAAATGGAAGGCGCTGAACTGAATCCAACTGCTTATGAAAAAGCCATGAACAAGATTGGTGATCAGATTGCCGCGGTTAACGAATACGTTCCGGTCTTTGTCGGCGAATGGACGCTTTTCAATTCCTACACGGCCGGTATCAACACCCAAGGCGGTATCAATCCAACTCAGCAGGAATTCAAAGGTGCCAAACATTTGGATCCAGCTGAACTGGCCAAGGTCTACCAAAAACTTTGGCAGATTCAAGTTACCAACTGGAATCGCGGCATCGGCTACGCATTTTGGACCTGGAAGCTCAACATCGACACGATCAACGAACCAGCTTGGTATGGCTGGGATTCGTGGGCAGCCTCACGAGCACTGGATCGTCACTGGATCAATCCAAAAGATATTTAATAATTTGTGAAAGGAAGCCATCTCAATGAGCTATACGATTAAAAATCCGGTTATTCCCGGTTTGGCACCCGATCCTTCCATTCTGCGGGTCGGCGAAGACTATTACATTGCCAACTCCACTTTTCATTGGAATCCTGGTATTCAGCTGTTTCATTCGCGCGATCTGGCAAACTGGAAACTGATCGGGCAAGCCTTAAAAGATGATTCTACGATTGATCTGCGCGGCACCAGCACGCCAGCGGGCATCTGGGCGCCGCATCTGTCTTATGACCCCCAAAGCGGACTGTTTTGGATCATCTTTTCACAAATGATCAACATGGATGGCCGCATGTTTGACACCAACAACTATGTCATGCACGCGCCATCAATGAACGGGCCGTGGTCAACTCCTGTTTATATTGGGTCAATCGGCTTTGATCCATCCTTGTTCCATGACGATGATGGCCGTCACTGGGTCGTCACGCTGGAATGGGAGACGCGGTTTGGCTATGAGCAGCCAGGGACCATCGTTTTAGAAGAATTTGATGCCGAAAACGAAAAACTGTTTGGCCCAAGCTACCGACTCAGCAAGGGCGGGACCGATCGCGGCTGCGTGGAGGCACCACACCTGTACAAGCATGATGGCCGCTACTATCTGATGACGGCAGAAGGCGGGACCGGTTTTGGTCATGGCGTTGTTTTGCAGCGGGCTGATCAGATTACGGGACCTTATGAATCTGACCCCAACAATCCATTTATCACCTCAACGCCTTACTACTTCTTCCGCAAAAACGATCCTGATTCCAACCGTTTTGACCTCTACAACCCTGATGCCCCGATCCAAAAAGCCGGCCATGGCTCGCTGACTGACACGCCCAATGGTGAATGGTACGTAGCTCATCTGATGTCACGACCAATGCCTGGGCTTAAGTCAACACTGGGTCGTGAAACCGGTCTGCAAAAAGTGGAATGGACAAAAGACGGCTGGTTAAAGATGGCGGACGGCTCAACGCTGGCTAAGGATACGACTCCTGGGATTTCTAACGTGACCCCCGATCCGACTATGAACGATCTGGGCATGGAAGATCAGTTTGACGGCGCAGAATTAGACGTGCATCTGCTTTCGCCATATCGTCACGCAACCGAAGACTGGGCCTCATTAAAGGAAAATCCTGGCAAACTGCGGCTGCATGGCGGTCAATCATTCTTCAGCCGGTTTGACGTTTCGATTCTGGCTGCTCGAGCCGACAGCTTTGTCTTTGACGCTGAAACTAAACTTGACTTCAAGCCAATTCACTTCTCACAATCAGCCGGCTTAATGCTTTATTACGACAACAACAACTGGCTGTTTTTACGCAAGTCAATTAATGACGAGACCGGCCAAAACTTTATCGATATTCTGCAGGCCAAGCAAGGCAAGCGTACCGATCTGCAGCGCGTTAAGCTGACGCTGCCTGCCGATCAGACTGCCGTTGCCTTTAAATGCCACGTCGATCACCAAACGGCTCAATTCAGCTATCGGCTCAGTGATGATCAGTCCTGGCAAAATCTGGGTCCGGCACTTGACATTACCTTTATGTCAGATGAGGCCATTGACGGCTTTACTGCCATGATGGTCGGTATCGGGGCCTGGGACGCCTTTCGTCATGAGTCATATGCCGATTTTGACTACTTCAAGGTTGTCAGCCAAGACAGCCGCGGCGAACATTTTGATGGTTTGCAATAATCATCTGAAATAACATCGTCGTCTGACTTTCCATGGCGCAGCAATCGTCATGGATCCAGCAATTATTTTTGATTATTTACCTTGGAGGTACCATTATGGATACTGCTAAAAAACCAGAAGAAATCAAATTAAGCAAAAGCGGGCGCATCCGCTTTACGGCCGGCTTCTTTGTCTGTGCCATTCTTTGGATGACTGGGCTGGCAATCGTTTCGGCCGTCTTGCTGCCGCAGCACCTGCGCGACATTGCCGGCGAGACTGCCTCAACGACCATCTTTGGCTACGTCAACGCGGCCACGGCCATTGCCTCTTTGGTCGCCAACTTATTGTTTGGGAACCTGTCTGACCGGACCCGTTCCCGGTTTGGCCGCCGGACGCCCTGGATCTTTTGGGGTGCCATCTTAGCCGGCGTAACCCTGTTTTTGATCGGGATCGTCGACAACGCCTGGCTGATTGGGATCATCTACTGTGTTTGCATGTTCGGCTTGAACATGATGCTGGCACCAGTCATCGCCACCCTGTCTGACCGGGTGCCAGACGACATGCGGGCTACGATGTCGGCGTTCAACTCGGCCGGGACGACGGTCGGCTCTTCATTAGGGACGCTGATTGGTGCCAAGTTCATTACGATTCAGATTCCCGGTTTTGCAACGGCCGGCATTCTGATGGGCCTGGCCGGAATTGCCACAATCGTTGTCTGGCCGCAGGAACAGTCTTCCAAAGACCTGCACCAGTCGAGGGCGGCTTTAAGGAATTCTTGGCCTCATTCCGTCCTCCAATGCACAACGCGCGTGACTTTTGGCTGGCCTTCACCGGACGGACGCTGCTGATCTTCAGCTACTACATGATCTTAAACTACCAGCTCTACATTCTGGAAAGCTACATTGGCCAAAGCAAGACGGCCGCGGCGGCGACGATCTCCATCATGTCGGTAGTCACGATGGTCGTTGCCTTGATTGGCTCTTTGACTTCAGGCGCGATCTCAGACAAATTGGGCCGGCGCAAGATTCCGGTCAACATTGCCTCGCTGCTGTTGGCAATCGGCTACCTGCTGCCATGGGTCATGAAGACCTCGTTTTCCATGATTCTGTTTGCCGGTTTTGCCGGGCTGGGCTATGCCGTTTATGGTGCCGTTGACCAGGCCTTAAACGTTGACGTCTTGCCAAACAAGGAAGAAGCCGGCAAGGACCTCGGGATCTTGAACAT
>Ga0214927_100264_pt1 | contig 14587 bp, 13 predicted proteins | sample Stichaenrichm16X_FD_168612 | JGI IMG/M metagenome (GOLD analysis project Ga0214927, IMG submission 168612) | Xylose enriched microbial communities from anaerobic bioreactor in Madison, Wisconsin, United States - 16X | ecosystem: Engineered > Bioreactor > Anaerobic > Unclassified | place: USA...
CTTGTCGGGACCAAAACCGCAAATTGGACACTTGAAATCCTTGGGCAAGACAGTAGCAGGAGTTTCATAGACATATCCACAAACCGTACAGCGAAAATGATGCATATTGGCTTTATCTGCAACCTTAGTGACCTTTGTAGGGTCAGCCCCAGCAATATAAGAGGAGGCCTTCGGCGGAGTTTTTCCCTTAAGGACAGAATGGTAGTACTCATACGTTAAAGGCTTGTCATCTGAAAGAACCTCTGCATCAGTCATCTCGCCTATAAACATCAGGTGAGTTCCCACGTCAACCGTCTGCACAGTGGCACATACAATAAGAGCGCATGCCCCTTCAAGCGTATAAGGGTCGAACATGCTAGAAGTCTCAGTCTCGATGCCATCAAACTTGTTGAAATCACGCGAGCTCTTAAATCCAAACCTGCCAATGAGCGGCATGTCCGCCTTTTGAGAGAGAACGGTTAGCGTGAAATGGCCGGCTTTTTTGATTACATCACAGGTATAGTTCTTTTTGTTAACGGTAACAGCTAGCTGCAGCGGCTCACTTGTAACCTGCAGTGCCGTGTTGATGACACATGCGCCTGTGCGCTCTCCGTCAGTCGCTGAGACTATATAAAGTCCAGACGAGAGTTTAAACAAAGCCGTCTTATCCATAGCGAGCGTCCCCTTCTGGCAGGCCAACCCCTCTGTCTTACCGCTTACCTACTCCTCTACCAGCTCAAACATATCCGGACCAACGCCGCAGACAGGGCAGACGAAGTCTTCAGGCAGCTCGGGCGTATCAATGGTAACCTCATAACCACAAACAGTGCAACGGAATGTATAGGTCTTCTTTTCGTCAGACATACAAACCCCTCCTGAAATCGAGTCTCTCCACACGCCTATTTGACGTGTCAAGAACAGTATACATGAGGAAAGGAGCCATACCCATGCCTTTACACACAGGCGGAGGAAGCAAAACTGCTAGCGACTGCGTTCCTTGAGCGCACGCTGCACGTCACGATCTGATTGACGGCGGGCTAAATCGCGCCTCTTGTCGTAGAGCTTCTTTCCCCTTCCGAGGCCGATCAGAAGCTTGACGCGATTGTGATCGTCAAAATACAGCTCAAGGGGCACTACAGAAAGGCCCTTCGTGCGCAATTTAGTATCTAGATACGCAATCTGGCGACGATGCAGCAAGAGCTTACGGCGGCGGTCCGGATCCACATTCCAGATGCTGCCATGAGAGAAAGGATGAATGTGCACACCAACGAGCCAGAGCTGACCGTCACGGACGATGCAAAACGAATCGCTGATCTGGCACGGCAACTCGCGCAGGCTCCTGACCTCAGTGCCCGTGAGCACAACCCCAGCTTCATAGGTCTCACCAATTTCATAGTCATGGTGAGCCTTGCGATTGCGAGCTATCGTTTTCTTTTCACGCCGAGGCACAGGAGCCGCTCCCATCAGAACCCTTGCTATCATGTGTGGCCTTTGAATCTACATCATCAGCACGTATAAGTTGCAAAAGCGCCATTGCTGCGCTTTCTCCCACCAAATCCCGGGCCCGCACCGTCAGCTTTGTGGCGAGATCGCGCTCGCCGACTCCGGCAGCATCGGTGGCGCACATCAGGAGGCAGATAGCGATTTCGGCATTCGCCCCATCAGGCAGGCCCTCCTTGCCGAGAAGCTCTTGCGTCTCAGCATCACTTACTTCGTCTGGATCATGGTCTGTGCCCTTTGACTCCTTTAGGGCTGCCTCTAGAACCGAGTCGCCTGTCTCAAGTCTGCGCCCTGCGCGCAAGGCGGCTGCAGCCACACGGGGCTTTTTCGTAGATGCAAACCAGTTAGCGAAATTAGCGAACGCACGGGCCAGGTGCTTAGCGTCGCTTGCGCGCTCAAAAACTGAATAGGTCAACGCAAGATATTCTTTCATATCCCCGGAAACTCGATAAAGGTCAGCAAGATTCAACCGATGCTCGCAATTCATGGGGTTCCAGCGTATCGCCTGTTTGAGAGCGCGCATTGCGCCATCATAGTCACCGAGATGCACCTCGGCTAGCGCAAAATCCCCGTAAAGGCGTTCAAGGGGCTCGCCGATATCACGCAGCTCGCGTGGATCTGACTCGACACGATGATACGCCAAACGCTCAAAGATGGTTGGGAAATCGAACCATTGCACCTCGTCAGTAGTGGGGCAGTTGCGGTCGACGTATTCTTCTGCATCCTCAGCAAGGCGGGCAAGCAACTGCTCAGCAGGCTCATCTTGGCCCTGCAGCAGCAAGCCTTCTGCTTGGGCTAGCTTGTCTTCCATCGCTGTCTCTGCACTCATCATGCTCCCCCGTACGTCAACTGCCACTTTATTGTAACGTACCCAAATCTAAAGCCACACGCTCTAAACGCCGAAATGTCCGGCAAACTGCAGATATCTATAAGAAAGCACTGGTTGAACGACCTCATGCCGTTCAACCAGTGCACAGGCGCAACTACCAGCCTCGGAAACACCATTGACCACATCAAAGCGCTACGAAGCTATGCTTCCCACTGTTACACAGCCGCTTAAAACTTGAGGAATATTTCACGGGAAGCACCACATATCGGGCACTTCTCGGGAGCATTGCCGACAACGGTATAGCCGCACACAGGGCAGATATAAATGGTGCCAAAATCAGCATCTTTGCCCTGCTTTACAGCATCAAGCGCTTGCTGAAACAATGCGGCATGCTGCTTCTCAGCCTCCAAAGCGCCATGGAATGACCTCTGCGCCTCCGGCTCGTCTTGGAACTTAGCCGCGTTGAGGTAAACCGGATACATCTGCTCTACCTCACCGAGCTCGCCCTGTATGGCGCCCTTGAGATTTTCTTCCGTAGAGTTGTATCCGAAGACGCCATTTGCCGTCACGGTAGCGCCCTGCGTCTCGCCATCAATCGTACGGAAATGGTTTGTAGCATGCACCTGTTCAGCGGCAGCAATAGCCTTAAAGAGACGGCTCACATTTTTGAAGCCCTCCTTTTCGGCAACATCTGCCCAGATCAGGTAGCGCATATGTGCCATGCTCTCCCCCGCATATGCTGAATGCAGAAAATCCGAGGTCATAGAATTCTTAACTGACATTTTTCCTCCATCCACTGCGATTTACACATATTCTTCTATAAACCGATCCACTAACGCTGGATCTGTTGTCCTTTTAAACAGCGGAGGTCCGCTTTTGAGCGTCTCATTGCGCTCATGGAATGGCACACGCATGGCTCTATAAAGAATGCCGAGGGGGATCCTCTCACCAAACTCTGACGCCGCTGATAGGGCGGCCATGCGATCAGAAGGATCATATGAGCTGTCCAAGTCATAGACACGCTCATTATACCAAGCGTACGTATTAAGCTTATTGAAGCTCACACAAGGCTGCAAAATGTCAACCAGCGCGTATCCCTTATACGAGATTGCCTCCTTCATCAGCTTGACAAGCTGGTCATGATGGCCGACAAAACCACGAGCGACAAAGCCGGCTCCCGCTGCAATCGCAATTGCAAGTGGATTAAGAGGGTCGGCCATGTTACCGTCTACTTGGACGTCTGTTTTGATTCCGAGCATCGAGGTCGGAGACGCTTGACCCTTGGTGAGACCATATATCTGGTTGTCATGCACGAAATGCGCAAGGTTTACATTGCGGCGGATGGCATGGATGAAGTGACCAGCACCCTCACCATATGAGTCGCCATCTCCGGTACTGACAATGACCGTGAGGCGCTCATTGGCAATTTTTGCTGCTTCAGCAGCAGGCAAAGCCCTTCCATGCAGTCCGCAAAAAGCATTGGCATTAAGATATTGGGGGATCTTTGCAGCCTGCCCTATGCCAGCTGCAAGCAGCACCTGACTCGGCTCAAGATCTAATCCCTCCAGTGCTTCTTTCAAACAAGCCAAAATTGAGAAATTGCCGCAGCCGGGACACCAAGCGGTTTCAGAGGCACAATAAAACCTTTCTTCCCTGACGCTATTTGCCTGAGCGCTCATCTGCTATCAACCCCCTCCCGAATACGTTCCGCAACTTCTTCTCCAGAGATCTGACGCCCATCATATTTGAGTATGCGAGCATCGCATACGATGCCAGTTTCGCGTCGAATAAGCTCTGCCAACTGGCCCGTCGCATTTTGTTCCACATCAATGATGCGTGACGCTTGCTTGCTCTTGTCAAGAAGCAAGCGCTGAGGCAACGGATAGACATCGCCAAACACTAAGGCAGCATAACGGCCTTGCTTGTCCTCATTGAGAAGACCTACTGCCTCTGTCAGAGGTGCCCACATTGATCCCCAGCCAATAAGCAACACATCAAAGCCATCAGTACCTATGAAGGCAGGCTCCTTGAGCTGAGTTTTGATCCCGTCAAGCTTACGCATGCGTTTATTAACCATCTGAACGCGCACCCGGGCTGACTCGGTGATATGGCCAGCTTCGTCATGTTCGTCGCTGTCAATTACTACGATGTGTCGTCCATTCCCGGGAATAGCCCGTGGCGACACACCGCTGTCAGTGTCGCGATAACGAAGGTAAAGGCCCTTTTGGTCGACCTCGTCCCCTACAGGCGCCACAGAGACTCGCTCTGGATCGAGACGAGGAATTGTCCAAGATGAATCCCCAATATATTGGTCGCTGAGAATAATGACGGGCACTTGGAAGCGCTCAGCCAAATCGAAGGCGCGCATGGTTTGGTAGAACGCGTCCTCGCCGCTGCGTACGGACAGGACTATTCGTGGGAACTCCCCTTGTGATGCAGAAATGGCAAACAGAAGATCACTTTGCTCAGTGCGTGTGGGCAGGCCAGTCGCCGGGCCTGGACGCTGCACGTCGACGACGACCAAGGGTATCTCCGCAATGCCAGACAACCCGAGAGCCTCTACCATGAGAGAAAATCCCCCGCCGGAAGTTCCCGTCATGGCGCGAGCTCCCGCAAACGATGCACCTATTGCCATATTGATGGCCGCTATCTCATCTTCAGCCTGCTCGACTACCAACCCCACCTCATCGGCCTTAATCGCTAAAGCTTCCATCAGAGGAGTCGCCGGAGACATAGGATAGGCCGAATAGAAGCGCAATCCAGCCGCTATCGCGCCTAGAGCCATCGCTTGACTTCCTGAAATGAGCAGATCGCCCGCATGTGTCCCTGTCAAATGAGGAAAACGCTCGCGAACTGCCTCAAAGCCTCTCCGCGCCGCTTTTTGGTTGATTTCGAGGTATTTTGGCTTTATGGAAGCAGACAATGCGTTGTCAATGCCCTCCAGAGGCTCTCCGAACAATTTTAGTATCGCCCCTGTGGCTATGCTCCCGGAGACACGGGGATTGCCCAGCTCCTTTGCCATGGAATTCATATCGATAGCAATGACACGAGGATCGTCCGCCTCAATCGAGCTGTCACAAAGAATGAACCCATCAGCTGAGAGCTGCGAACGATGATCTTTGATAGTCACGCTGTCAAGCGCAACGATGCCATCCAAATGATAGCTATGGCCAAACACGCTTTCGTTGCCGAAGCGGACCAAAGAAAAATTGTGTCCCCCTCTGACGCGTGACATAAAGTCTTTTTGAGTGAAAACATTGTATCCAGAGCGCTTGAGCATCCGCTCAAGAACTGCAACTGTGGTCTCTATGCCCTGTCCTGCTGCCCCGCCAATCAATATATTATACATAGCGGTATCCCCTCACTGCTATTCATTAACGCCGAAAGCTAAACCGCGCAATTATGGCGGTCTCCCTTACTCGACATTCTTGGATGCTCGAGGTCACACTCATTTTCTTTCTACCCGTTTTTCAGACTTTGTATACAGCGAATTTTGGCCCGTTGCTGCCTTCAGACGAGGCGAAACATGGCAATTTTTTCACTTGTAATTAAGCGCTGACGATGTGCATATAGCGCAGCATCGCCTCAGCTGCTTTCTTGGCTCCTTCAACCGCATGGACCACTGTTTTCGGGCCAGTTACCACATCGCCTGCCGCAAAGACGCCGTCGACTGTCGTCATGCTGCTTTTGTCTACCTTGAGCGTGCCGGCGTCCGTTGCTTTAAGACCCTTGGTCGTTAAGAGAAGCTTATTTTTGGGAACCTGAGATACGCAGAAAATCGTCGTGTCACAATATTTTTGTATTTCTTCGTCACCTAAGCCAACAAACTTCCCTGCCTCGTCCAAGACGGACTTGCGAAAGAGAGGTCCACGGTCATTGACTGACTCTACCGAGAGACCGTATTCGATATCAGCGCCATCGAGTTCTGCAAGCTCCACTTCGTCCGAGCTTGCAGAGACACCTCCCCAATTCGAATAGAGCGTAACCTGGTGGGCACCTCTGCGAAGAGCTGTCCTCGCAACATCCATCGCGACATTGCCAACGCCTATGACGGCAACGGTCTCGCCCACGTCGCAAGACCCCGGATTCACGAGATAGTCAATTCCGAAATATACATTGCCACGAGCCTGCCCCTTAATGCCCAAGGTCCTCGCACGCCACGCGCCTGTTCCTACAAACACGGCATCATAGCCATCACGCAGCAGATCGTCGATCTTAAGCGCGCCTCCAATCGTGGTCGCAGTACGCATCTTGATCCCAAGAGCTACAAGAAGCTCGCGGTAGTTCTCAACATAGCGCCTGGGAAGTCTAAAGTCAGGAATCCCGTACTCAAGAACGCCACCAATCCTTGGCTTCTGCTCAAAAATCGTGACCTCACATCCTGCCAGGGCAAGCTTTATGGCAACAACTATGCCCGCAGGGCCAGAACCGATGATTGCCGCACTATGCCCGTTTGGTGCTGCCTTTGAAGCGGCGATCTTTTGGGTGTTTCTTTCGAGGTACGATTCAGAGACATAGCTCTCAATGGCAGAGAAGTGTATGGGCATCCCTTTTTTGCCCTGGATGCAGTGCCCTTCGCATTGGTTGGAATGATTGCAGACGACTGCGCATATGGCGCTCATTGGATTGTTATCAAAAAGAGTTGCCCCGGCTGACTCAAGATCACGGTTTTTAAACATTGCAATGACTTCGGGAATCGGCGTATGTACAGGACAACCTTCCCGGCAAAGTGGATGCCTGCATCCAAGACACCTGTTGGCCTCTTCAACGATATGTAACGCCATAACTGTCCCTTCTTCGTACGGCTGAAGTGCCAGACGTCTCAGAAGCCCCGGCGTATCCCCTGCCAAGCGAGCTAAGAAGAACGCTTACAACATCGTCGGCCGAGCTTTGGAAAAACTGACTTAGCACCCTCTAAGATACAGCCTCTCCGGATCTCATATATGTAGCTTCAGTGTTCGAATCGGCAAGACCCTAATTGCCGTTGCCTATGCGCTCCAAAATTTCCTTGAGCTTTCCTAGCATCGTGTCAATCTGTTCTTCAGTGATGACAAGCGGGGGAAGAAATCTCAGTATCGAATCACCGATATGGTTGAGCACCAACCCCTCGGCCAATGCAGCATCGACCACGTCGCCAGCGATAGGGATATCAAGCTGCGCCCCTCTCATGAGCCCTTTCCCGCGTACTTCACTTACGTGCGGGAGCTCCGTAAGCCCATCTGCCAGATGTTGCCCTACGACAATGACATGCTCGCCGACGTTCTGTGAAACAAGGGTCTCAACGGTAGCGCGCCCGGCAGCTGCAGCAAGGGCATTGCCCCCAAATGTCGATCCATGGTCTCCCGGGCCTAAGAGGTCGGCAACCTGGATACGAGCGCTGACCGCCCCCATAGGAAAGCCGTCAGCTATACCCTTGGCCTGCGAGACGACGTCGGGCTCAATACCTGCTAGCTGGAAGGAAAAAGGCGCTCCGGTTCGGAAAAACCCGGTTTGTACCTCATCGATAATCAGGATGAGCCCTCGATCGTCACAGATTTCCCGCACTGAGCGCAGATAGCTGTTCTCGGCAGGCCAGACACCACCTTCACCTTGTATGCACTCGAGCATGATCGCGCAGGCACCTTGCTTGCCACCCTCAGCAAGCACGTCAAGTTTGTGCTCCAAAGCCGACACATCATTGAGCGACACGAAATCAAAGCCTTGGGGCATGGGCAAAAAAGTCTTATGGAAGGCGTCTTGGCCAGTTGCCGCAAGCGTTGCTAGCGTACGTCCATGGAAGCTCTTCTTGGCGCTTATAATTGTAGAGGCACCCGCGAGGTTCTTTTCCCCCCAGCGCCTTGCAAGCTTGATCGCCCCTTCATTTGCCTCTGCTCCGCTGTTGGCAAAAAACGTCTTCCAACGGGTAGAAGTCGACCCAACGACATGTCCCATAGCATCTGTCGTAGTGGAGAGCAGGTCAGCTATGCCATGAGCAAGCTCTGAGCGATTCTCGACATAAAAATAATTTCCAACTTGCCACACACGATCGATCTGTCTATGAAGAGCCTCTACAACCGCAGGATGGCAATGGCCGAGACTCGCGGCTCCTATACCCCCCAGAAAATCGAGAAAATCACGTCCCTCGGAGTCGGTAAGCACAGCGCCGTGCGCTTCGACGAACTCCACTGGCAGGCGTTGGTAGGTGCCGATGAGGTATTGGGAATCGTCATGAATAAACGGTGCGTCCGTATCAAATTTGTACATGGTACTATCCCTCTCTGTGGATTTCAGTCCCTATGCCTTCGTTGGTAAACATTTCAATCAAAATTGAGTGCGGAAAAGTTCCATTAAGGATAGTAACTTGTCCTACGCCTGAATCTATACTCTCAACCGCGGCCGCTATTTTGGGAATCATACCAGATGAAAGCTTCTTTGAATGTACTAGAGACTTTGCTTCGCTAACGCTCATTTGAGCTATGAGGCTATTCTTGTCAGCGAAATCAGCATACAGGCCATCGACGTCAGTCAAAAAGAAGAGCTTGTTGGCATGAAGGGCAACCGCAATTTGGCTCGCCGCAAAATCCGCATTGATATTGTACGCACCATCTGTGCCAAATCCTACGCTCGCAATGACCGGAATGTAATCAGAGTCCAGCGTCTTTTGAATGAGGTCGGCATTAACCTCACGCACTTTACCAACCCGGCCCAGTTCCGGATCGAGTTGCTCAGCGCGCAATATGCAGCCATCTGCCCCTGTCAATCCGACCGCATAGCAACCGAGTTTGTTGAGGGACTCTACAAGCGTGACATTTACTTGGCCAACCAGCGCCATTTGAACTGCGCGCATCGTCTCATCATTTGTGACACGCATCCCATTCTTGAAATCCACCCCAAGGCCGAGTCTGCCCATAAGGCGAGAGATCGTCTTGCCACCCCCATGCACCAAGACCACACGCACTCCCATGAGCTTGAGAAGCAGAATGTCCTCGAGCACCTTGGATCGCAACGCAGCGTCTTCCATGGCTGAGCCGCCATATTTCACGACGACGGTGGCTCCGGACCATTTCCTCATCCATGGGAGCGCCTCTACAAGGACCTCGGCTTTACGCAGGGCGACATCAGTTGTCTTTTGCCTGATTTTCGGCATATCCTCTGTCTTTCTCGCTGTATTCCAATAAGCATCGTCTATTTCACGCACCGACAGGTTAAAAAGCAGCTAGGTGCGATACTCTCCATTGATCCGCACATAATCATGTGTAAGATCGCAGGTCCACACGCGCGAATGGAACGTGCCCATCTTCAGCGATATTGCTATGGGTATCTCGTCAGCTTTAAAACGACGGAGCATATCTTGCTCGTCCATAGGCACGGGCAGGCCTGAGCGCAGCACCGGAACACCAAGAAAGTCGATGTCCACGTTCTTTTGATCAAAAGCTACACCACATTTTCCCGCGGCAGCCGCAACACGACCCCAATTGGCGTCATGACCAAAGACGGCTGTCTTCACAAGCGGGGAGTTCGCGATAGAGCGTGCAACTTTGTCCGCATCGTCTTGTGAGGCAGCCTCCAGCACGTCAACAGTGATGAGTTTGGTCGATCCCTCTCCGTCAGCTGCAATGTCGCGAGCAAGGCGTTCGCATATCTCCCGTATCGCTGCGGAAATCGCAGGATATGCTTTAGAACCCACCTCTATCTCCTCACACTTCGCTGCACCGGTTGCAAGAAGAAAGCAGGAATCGTTCGTCGACGTGTCTGAGTCAACGGTAACTTTGTTGAAGGTCGCCTTGACTGCGGCCCCAAGGGCTAAGCGTGCGGCTTCGGCAGTAAGCGGGGCGTCGGTAGCAATGACCGCAAGCATGGTAGCCATATTGGGCTGAATCATGCCGGATCCCTTTACAAAGCCCCCGACATGCACGGTGGAGGTCGCCCCATCAGAAGAAGCAATTTGTCTCTCAAGAGCACATTCTTTTGCGTGTGTGTCAGTGGTCATCACGGCCTCAGCCGCATGGTGTGCGGCATCGGCCGAATGCTCGAGAGCGGCAATGACTTCAGGTATGCCCTTCTCAAAAGGTCTCATCTCTAGGGGGACCCCGATGACTCCTGTGGAGGCAACAAGGACCTCCTCAGGCTCGCAGTGGAGCGCCGTCGCAACCATCTGAGTTGTTTGTTGCGCGATCTTAATTCCTGCATCCCCTGTCGCCGCGTTGGCGTTGCCAGAATTGAGAATTATGGCACGTGTACTCCCATGTGCAGCATGGGCTCGAGATACTCTCACGGGAGCGGCACAGAAGCGGTTTTGTGTAAAGGTGGCAGCACAGACACAGACGCTATCTGCTGCTACAAGCGCGAGATCACGCCGAGAGGGATCATGCCTAAATCCTGCGCTTATACCAGCAGCACGTATGCCGTCAGCGGCACAGACACCTCCCTTGCAGCTCTGAAACCCAAAAGAGGAAGCCGTAAGATCTTGGGATGGCACAGCCAAGGGTGTATACGTCATAGGGACGTCTCCAATCAGCAACCGCTCTCAGTCCTTTTACAAAAGCGGCTTAGATTTGTATGAAAGGCCATTTAAGGGAACGTGCCTCATACCTCATATAACAGGGGCTGCTACGTCTATGCCGGCCATCTCGGGAAGGCCGCAGACGATGTTCGCTGCTTGGACAGCTTGTCCTGCAGCTCCCTTGCCGAGGTTGTCGATTGCGCAGGAGACGATAGCCATATGATGTAACCTCGCGTCAAGCGCGAGGCCTATCTGAGCTCTTACGGAACCAGCAACAGACCCTGTACGAGGCATGTTGCTGTAGGCAAGCACGCTAACTAACGGTTCGGAGGCATATCGTCGCTCATAGATCCTCTGTAGCTCATTCTGAGTGACGCTTTCGTTTACCGGAAGGTACACCGTTGCAAGAAGGCCTCTTGTCAATGGCGCAAGATGCGGTGTGAAAACTACAGAGATAGCACGGCCAGCAACTTGGCTCAGCGTTTGTTCCATCTCAGGTATGTGACGATGGCTGGCTACCCCATACGCCTCAACTGACTCGTTGGCGTGACAATAATGTGTGCGCGCAGATGGAGCGCGCCCTGCGCCAGAAACACCAGAGATCGCATCGGAAATCACAAGGTCTCCCTTTACGACGCCAGACTCAAGGGCAGGCATACAAGCGAGAGCAGTTGCCGTGGGATAGCATCCTGGAGCCGCCACGAGCACCGCCTCTCCTTGTTTATATCGGACAGAGAGGGCTTGGAGCTCCTTTCGATTGAGCTCTGGCAGACCATAGACCGCCTGCGTAAGAAGGTCTGTGGATGTATGCTTCGCTTTATACCAGCTTTCATATATGTGAGGGTCCTTAATGCGATAGTCTGCCGAGAGGTCTATCACCGTAACGCCACGCTCAATGAGAGAGGGAGTAAGGGCAAGCGAAGCCGTATGCGGCACCGCGAGAAAGGCGATATCCGCGGCAGAGACAATGGCATCAGGATCAGGAGCAGACAAACTAATATCACTTATGCCGGAAAATGCAGGATATACCTCTGAGAGCGGGGTTCCAGCGGCCTTCCGATCGGTTGCGAAAGTCAACTCGAAGACAGGATGCCCTAGCACAAATCGGCATACTTCTGCTCCCGCGAATCCTGTGGCCCCAACTACACACACGCGGATCTTGTCATGACTATTCATGCCGTAAATCACCATCACAATCGAATAATATTCGATATCTATACATATAAATTATTGTTTTGTGTGAGCATAATAGCATATATAGCATTAGTTGCAACAAAAAAATGCATAAATTTGTTTGATTCACATACACGGCTTGACAAAGCGATAAATGCATCGCAAGCAACGAGTAAAAAGGTTCCGCTGCCTATCCAACCGAGCAAGCGCACCTTGACTCAATCTAGCGTATGAAATGTCATGCCATCTTGAAAAAAACCTATATCAATATGTTTAGATGCAAAGTAGTCTCTCACTACGCTGCGGACATCATCGTCCACTGGAGAAAATCCGTCTGCTGAGCGTAGCTCAAACACTTGGGCCCCGCAGGTATCGTGCAGGTGTACTTTAAAAGCATAATGCCGTGAAGCCAGCAACTTGTTGACGTCGACTATGTCACCTATGGGTATGATCGGCATTGTCTTTGCTTGCTCTCAAGAGAAAACTACCTTTTCGGAACTCCTGTGCTGTGAGATTAGTTTAACTATATCATGCCACGCTTTCAGCAGCATATGGGGCACCCCTAAGTGCCATCGCGAATTGTAACGACAGCTTGCTACGAGATGCCCCATATAACTATCCCATGCCTTGTGGGCTACAAACTCTCAGGCGATATGCCGCACGTCTCTATTTCCTTAGCAGGTCGAATCGGTCCGCGTTCATAACCTTGTTCCAAGCCTGCACAAAATCTTTGAGGAATTTATCTTTTGCGTCATCGCTCGCATACACTTCCGACAAAGCTCTCAATTGGGAGTTTGAGCCGAATATCAGATCAACCCTTGTTGCAGTCCACCTCTGCTTGCCAGTGCTCCTATCGACTCCGACAAAGAGATTCTTATCGTCTGTAGGCTCCCACTGCGTGCCCATATCAAGTAAGTTGACAAAGAAGTCGTTGGTCAACGTTCCGGGCGTATCTGTAAACACTCCGCATGTTGAGTCGCCATAGTTGTTGCCTAGGACCCTCAGTCCGCCAAGAAGCACTGTCATCTCAGGCGCAGTCAATGTCAGCAGTTGGGCTTTATCCACCAAGAGTTCTTCCGGGCGAGAGGAAAATTTACCATGGAGATAATTTCTGAAGCCGTCATAGTGAGGTTCAAGCACCATCATGAACCGCTTGTCAGTCTGCTTCTGCGACGCATCCATGCGTCCTGGAGCAAACGGCACCTCCAAGGTAGCACCTGCTCTTTGAGCTGCGATTTCAATACCGACTGCGCCACCTAAGACGATTAGGTCCGCCAAGGAAACTTTCTTTTCTCCAACACTAAACTGCTGCTGGATCTTTTCATAGGCTTGAAGGACAACCCGCAGCTTCTCAGGCTGATTCACCTGCCAAGATATCTGAGGCTCGAGCCTGATGCGAGCGCCATTAGCCCCTCCCCTTCGATCAGAGCCTCTAAATGTCGATGCACTGGCCCAAGCTGTGCTCACCAGCTGAGAAACCTTCAGACCAGTTGATGCAATCGTCTGTTTCAAGGCCGCAATGTCGGCATCATCAATGAGATAACCTTCTTGCTTTGGTACGGGATCTTGCCAGATGAACTCTTCCTTAGGCACATCGGTGCCAAAGTACAGCGTCGTAGGACCCATATCACGATGCGTCAGCTTGAACCAGGCTTTCGCGAATGCATCATGGAACTTTTCTGGGTTGGCATAGTAGTCTTTAGCGATCTTTTCATAGGCAGGGTCAAACTTCAAAGAAAGGTCGGCTGTCGTCATCATTGGCCGATGCTTTTTCTTCGGATCAAACGCATCAACCACCATGTCTTCTTCGTCAACGTCCTTCGCCAGCCAAATGTAAGCTCCCGCGGGGCTCTTGGTCAGCTCCCACTCATATTTAAAGAGCACCTTGAAGTAGCCCATGTCCCACTTTGTCGGATTGGGCTTCCATGCGCCTTCGATGCCGCTTCCAATGGTATCTTCTGAGTTTCCCTTGCCGAAATCGCTCTTCCAACCTAAGCCTTGGTCCTCTATCGGCGCTCCCTCTGGCTCGGGGCCCACATGGCTTGCCGGTGCAGCTCCATGGGCCTTTCCGAAAGTATGCCCCCCGGCTATCAAGGCAACCGTCTCTTCATCATTCATGGCCATACGGCTGAAAGTCGCCCGCACATCCTTTGCTGCAGCTACAGGGATAGGCTGGCCATCAGGGCCTTCTGGGTTGACATAAATTAAGCCCATTTGCACAGCGGCAAGGGGATTGTCGAGCTTGCGATTGCCAGAGTAGCGTGAGTCGGCCTTATCACTTGTGGCCAGCCACTCCTTCTCTGAGCCCCAGTACACGTCCTCCTGTGGCTCCCAGACGTCTTCTCGGCCACCTGCAAACCCGATCAGCTCGCAGCCCATAGATTCGAAAGCGCAGTTGCCCGCCAAGATCATGAGGTCTGCCCACGAGATTTTCTTACCATATTTTTTTTGATCGGCCACAGCAGCCTTCTGGCCTTATCGAGGTTGATGTTGTCCGACCAACTATTGAGGGGCGGGAACCTCTGTGTGCCATCCCTAGCACCGCCACGCCCGTCCATCGCACGATATGTCCCTGCGCTATGCCAAGCCATCCTTATAAATAAGGGACCATAGTTGCCATAATC
>Ga0214927_100266_pt1 | contig 14506 bp, 10 predicted proteins | sample Stichaenrichm16X_FD_168612 | JGI IMG/M metagenome (GOLD analysis project Ga0214927, IMG submission 168612) | Xylose enriched microbial communities from anaerobic bioreactor in Madison, Wisconsin, United States - 16X | ecosystem: Engineered > Bioreactor > Anaerobic > Unclassified | place: USA...
ATACGCGCCTGCGCTACACTCTGTCTGCATCGGGTTCGTTTATTGCTTATGAAAAATTCTTTTGTGCAAAACAGACTTTTTCATAATCTAACCCGATGTACAACCCTTCTGTGAGATTTCCGCGTCGTGGCTCTGGAGCGGGAGTCTTCTACGGTGGATATAGCCTTGGGATGAAATATCTTGTTGACGGCCTAACTGTGAGTGGTGTCGGCGGTTTTCAGGAGGATCGACTTAATACAACGGGCTACCAGCGCACCGAAGTTCTATACGGTGCAAATGCCTTTGACTACGCAGCGACATCACTGGGTGGTGGAATTAACTTCATAACCCACACAGGTGTCTCCGCGCCCGGGTTTATGGCACATTTTGAAGCCGGAAGTTACGGCACTTTGAAAGAACAGGTTAGTCAAGGCGGGACTTTTGATCACAAGAAGGGAGACTATTACGTCACGGCTGCACGCACCAATCGCCAGGGCTTTCAGAGTTATACTGCTATGTACCGAACGGATGTGGTGGCCAATGTTGGTTATCATTTTACCGACAGACTTTCTGCTCGTCTCATCTTTCGATGGGATGAAGGATTCGGTCATTACGGTGGTTTGCTGACCAGGGAACAGCTCAGAAAAACGCCCACCATTAACCCGAATGACTGGGGCGGTCGTCCAACCCGCAGTTCAATGCTCGGATTTAAAACGGACTATGTTTTTGATGATAACTCCAAACTGGAATATGGCATTACATGGAATGACTACCCTCTTTTCAATGGAACCAATACCAAACAGTTTAACTTATGGCGCTCAACCGACATCAATAACTCTCTTAAATATAATAGGAAGGACAGACTCTTCGGACGAGAAATTGATACCAATTTTATTCTGAGCGACGTACATATGGTATCGGGAGATTCCCGTTATTATACGTCGTCGGTTCTTTCCACGACCTCGAACCGGGAAGACTGGACATTACATCAACGCGTCAAATATGGCGGCTCTCACGATTCCGTTTTCGCTTTTGGTAACAATTTTAATCTTTTCAAAAATCTTTGGCTTACGAGTGGATTTTCTGTTATTTGGGTTGACCGGAACATACGCCTTGTTGATCGGCTTGTTCCCAATGCTTCTTTGCAAAGCAGAGAACACTATAACAATGTCTTCATCACACCGCGTGTTGGGCTACTCTATAATATAAACCCCAATATAGATGTATTCGCAAACTTTAGCCGCCTAATAGATCCGCCTGTTACATGGAATTATCATAACGTGCAGGGTGGCAGTCCCTATAATGATACAGGCACAGTAGGCCCGCTCAAAGCACAACGCGCCAATTCTGTAGAAGTCGGCATACGAGGACGAGTTGGTCGTTTTGAAGGCAATCTAACACTTTATCGGACGTGGGTCCGTGACGAACTCCTGACCGTTGTCGTGCAGCGCGCAACCAATACAACAGCAGAAATCACAGCGACCTCAAATGCCAGCCCGACCATTCACCAAGGGGTCGAGGCCGGCTTATTAACGCACCTTATAGATTCCCATCGTTATGGCACTCTGGGATTTCGACAGGCGCTAACAGCCAATGATTTCCACTACCGTCATGATTCGGTGTTTGGTTCCAATAGGTTACCGTCGTTGCCAATCTGGATGTACCAAGCTGAGCTGCAATATACTCATCACTCGGGTTTTTACGCAAATTTCGATTTTCGGTCTTCCTCCAGCTACTACGTGGACTATGCCAATACATTGAAAGCCCCCAGCTATGGTATATTTGGTCTAAAACTTGGGTACGAAGCTCCTTCAAAAAAATGGAGTACATTTCTCGATTTTCGAAACCTAGGCAACAAGCATTACGCGACTGCAGCCTATACGGCCTATAACCTTGGCGGACGAGATGCTGCAATGTTCTATCCGGGTGATGGATTTAGCGTATTTGGCGGCGTAACGGTCCGCTTCGCCGGACTGGGTCGCAATCTATAGGTTGGAGCGTTAGAGAAGCCCTTTTTGTGGCTTTAGTGGAGTTAATAATATCACTATGTTAGCCATCGCACCCGTGCGCAAAAAAGACTTCTTAGCCCCCCCCCTCCGATATTCAGGCATCCATTTCGGCGAGAAATTGAATTTCTCCCTGAAAGTCTGCCATCATGCTCGCCTTTTCCTCATCAGAAAGCCATGAAGCCTCAATGGCCCGGAGAGACATCCTCATGACTTCTTCCACGCCCAGTGACAGAATTCGCGCCATTGTCACGTAAGTCGTGCCGATATCTGTCCCAAACATCGGAGGATCGTCCGTACAAGGAACAAGAAACAGACCCGCATCATGCATCGCTTTCAGCGATGCAGCCCGCTTTTCCATGCGCTGCGGCACACAGGTATGAGAGCATACCGTAAACGGCACACCTTGTTCCCTGCATCGACACGTCAGAGCCGGGTCAGCCAGAATATTATAGCCATGATCAATCCGGTCACAGCCCAGAACATCAAGGCAAGTTTCAACATTGCGTGGCGGCGCCTGTGTCAGCGTCTGATTGTCCTCACAGGCATGTGCCGTGCAACGTAGGCCGGCAGACCGAGCCAAAGCATAGGCCCCCTCGAACAACTCTGGCGGTCCTTTGAATTCGGCACAGTCCATTCCGATCCCTATGACCTCCTCCCGCCGATGGGCGAGAACATCCCTCACCATCGCTATCGCGACCTCCGGTCCCAGTTCGCGGTTGATGGCAGGAATCAGGCGCCCGGTAACGCCGAACTCCTCTTTCGCCTGGCGAAGACCATCCACAAAACCATCCACCATTGTCTCGTAACTGACGCCGTGCGGGTAATGGTAATCTGGGCTAAAGAAAAACTCGGCGTATCGCAGGTTTCCTTTCAGATACCCATCCGCAAGCGCCTCGTAAGACACGCGAGCAAAATCGTCCCGTGTGACCATGCAGCGGCCTATCACCTCAAGCCGCGACAGAAAATCGTAGAAATCCGTAAAGGCATAGAATTTATCTGGATCCGTTACCGGCAGCGCAACATCGTTCTTCGCTGCAAGAGCAATAACGGTCCGCGCGCTCAGAGAGCCTGCCAGATGACAGTGAAGATCAATCTTCGGAATTGCTCTTATAATAGCGTCAATGCTCATAATAGATCTTTCTTATTGTGAACACGCACGTCACTCCGACTGCGCCACAGAGGACAAAACACGATGGCACAGTTGACCAGAAAGCCGATTAGCCCCGGATTGATACCACCAATAGACACCCCAGACGCGAACAGTGCGATAGCAACGCCTGCCCCCGAAAAAAGCCCCAGCCCCGCGATCCGGGCCGAAACGGGCCAGCCAGTCAGAATCAGGAACCACAGGGAAGCAAACTGAATTCCGACATAACCACTGAGGTTCAGAGCCGTCAGCATGATCGCGGGAGCATGCGCGGTGGCGACCAGCGCCAGCACGAGAAACAGAATAACCGCTAGATTGATGGCCCTTTTAGGATGCCGACGCCCCAAGCCTGGTGCGATATTTCGCGTCATCATTGCTGCGATGTTGAGAGAGGTCGCCGCCAGAACCAGCAACCCGGCCAGCAATGCGCCCGCTGCTGCCAGCGCCACGATCCACGATGGTAGCAGTACGGCGGCGACATGGAAAAACACGGTATTTGGATTTGGTAACGACGGAAAAAACCTGAGAGCGAAAACAGTCGCAAATACGGCGAACGGATACATCACCATATAGAGCGGCATGAAAACCATTGCTCGGCGCACAGCCTGCGCCGAGCGCGCCGTAAACAAATATGGTGTGACGGAGGGCTGAAAATAAAACCCAACGCCCTGATAAATGATCGTGCTGATCGCAAAGACAAGACTGCTACCAGTGGGGAGCGGAAGCGTCGGTGTGGTTATTACAGCGTGCCCGGCGGAGAGTTTATATTGCATGCATATCGCACCGACGCCGACAGCGACGATGCCGAACAGCATCAGAACATCCTTGAGGAATGCAACGTAAGTCGAAGCACGCACGCCGCCCAGTGACACATAGGCAAATGCGATCACGGCGCATCCCGCCAGACCCGCAGCCGGCGCTGCGGAGAAGCCCATCGTGTCAAGAACAGAGCGCAGACCAATGAACTGAAACTGTCCCCATGGAACCAGAGCGATAACGCATGCCCATGCTGTTAGCCGCTCGAACGCAATGCTTCCAAAATGCCGTCCAAACACCTCGGGTAAAGTGCACGCATCATACTGTTTCGCCCGTCGCCAGATGGCTGGCCCGACAAAATACCCAACAGGAAATGCCAGAAGAAGATAGCCTAGAAACCAGTATCCGTAGCTCACGCCGTGTGCATAAAGCCCGGCTGGAAAAGCAACGATCGAGCCAATACTGTAAATCTCACCCACAGTAAGAATAAACAGCATGGGCGCAGGCAACGCCCGATCCGCCACAAGCAGCGTTTCAACTGACATATGCCGTGACCGCACTCGCGCAAGCCACGCAGCGCCGAGCGACAGGATAAGGATACTGGCGACAATCATCCCGGTCATATGGACCGCTCGCATAACCATAGACACAACGATGTCAGCGGAAACCACGCAAATATCCAGAGGAAAACAACCGGGATTCCGAAAACGGTGAACGGTAGACAACTGAGAAACGGCGCGACAAAAACAATCGCAATAAACGGAACACCCAAACCTAACGCCAATGACTTCCTGTTTGGGCGAGCGGACATCACGGCTTCTTTTTTCCGGCTTGAACGGACCGTCGGGTCTCGTTCAGGACCAGCTCCATAGCCCAGCCAATGGTTGCCCCAATATCCTTTCCGTCCATGCCAAACTCTTCTCTGAGCGTCAGCCAGGAGAGAACATTGTCCAGACAGGCCAAGACAGCCTCTGCCCTAAGTCGGTCAGATGCGGATATGTCAGGTGTGTTGCGCCATAAGACTTTACGTCTTTGAACAGCCAGTTCATTACGGAACGTGCTGCGCATTGAGCGCCCAATTCGAGTAAGAGCAAGAATGCGTGCAAGATCCGGACGACTATCGAACTTTCCGGCGGCTACCTGAAAGCCTTTTACAACGTCATCTGTATCATCTTGTGACGCCAGCCCGAATACCTCTGTATTCAACCAATCAGCCGTTTCCGCCAGAAGATTGTCGCGCGACGGAAAATAACGATACACCGTGCGAAGTGAAACACCGGCCTTTTTTGCAAGTGCAGAAGTGGAAATACTGCCATCCTCGCTCTCTTCAAGAAGAGCAATGAAGGCCTCAATAATACGTTGCCGGGTTTGGGCTGCATATTCGTCGCGTAGCATGTGACACACATATGTAATTGTGACACACGTGTGCCACATAAATATGGTTCTGACAAGCTAAAGGCTTCGCCAAAAAAACCATCCGGATTTTTCTGGCAATAGCAATATCAATTGTTTATAATTCTTATATGAAATAACGTATATTTTTTGAATCTATTTATATCAAATTGCATAACACCTATTGGGGTATTGGCAGAATATTCATTCCCTGCCGGGCCATGCCAACAGGCAGAGAGACTGCATACACACCGCCCCCAGCGGCAGCCACACAAAACCTGCGGTAATCCACGCAGACAGTTCCGGAGGCTGCATGGCCCCGGCCTCAACATAATGGCCTTGCGAAAGGAACTGCGCCAGAACAAAGCCAGTCATCCCCATTGCCAGCTTAGTGACCCACGTGTTGATAGAATACGCCAGACCAGCAGACCCAGTTGAGGTCCGCGGATCACCATCATCCACGGCTTCCGCCAGCAAAGTATAATACAGTGGAGACATCACGCCCTGAGCCAGCGCCAAAAGCGCTATGGATAGAAAAAAATATGTCATGGATGCACCTGACACAACCATCGCCAGATAGGCCATCCCCTGCGCAATCATGCATATAAGCCCGGCACGGATGGTCCCCAGACGTCTGGCAAGCGGGAGACATGCTGGCACACCCGCAAACAACAGGACGGTGACGAAGGTAATGATATTGGCACCAAGCTGCTCCGTGCCGCCCAGAATAACGTGGGCATAATAGAGGGCAAACCCGAAAAGGGCCGCCTGCCCCACGAAATAAAAGAACGCGAGAAGGTTGCTCAACACCCACTGCCGGTTTCCAAAAAGATGGCGCAGCGTATCCACCAGATTCTGCCGGACAGGCGCCGGCGGATACCGCACCGTGCAGCCGCGCGCCACGCACAGCCATAAGATACTGCCCAGAACCGACAGAACCAGCACATAGATGGCTATGCCATATCGGTGCTGCGCCACACTTTCACCTCCACCCAACCATGTGATGGCGGGAATAGTCAGCAGCGCCACAAATAACGATCCGGCCTGACAGCCCATCATACGGAATGCATTAAGGCCGATGCGCCCTGTCGCAGAGCGGCTTATCATGACGGCCAGCGCACCATAGGGCGTATTGATGCACGAATAGATCGCGCCAAAAACGATATAGGTTAATCCCGCCCAAAGGATTTTCCCCGTGGGAGAGAGCGGCAAGGCCAGAAAACAGAGGAAACCCGTTATGCCAAAAGGAATGGCGAGTATCCGGATCAGACGCGGTACGATCAGACCGCCCCGGCGATCCACAATATAGCCAATGGCTGGATCGCAGAAGGCATCAACAACACGAGCCACCAGTAGTATCCATGATACGGCACTCAACGGCAGGCCGTAGATATCCGTGTAGTAATACATTAGGTACGATGACGTCATGCCCCACATCATGTTGGAGGCAGCATCACCGCAACCGTAAGCCATCTTTTCTTTCACGGAAAGCGTCTGCTGGTTGTTCATTATCCTACTTTTCCTGAAACTCTTAGGCACACCTTACGCTATCATGGGATTGTGAAACCACAAGCCAGGCCGGGTCCCGTCAATCCATTGGCTTTTACCAAGCCCGCTTTAAGGAAAATTCAGAAAAGGATCGACGAAAAGTGGACCATTGAGCGCATGGCCGAAATCGCTCATGTCAGAGTCCGAACGCTTCATCGCCATATTCAAGACGCGGCAGGGCTTGCACCGGCTGAGTGGCTCAAGCAACAACACAGTGCCTGCGCTCGCAATTTACTGGAGGAAACAAACCTTTCTATCGGTGAGATTACGCCGAGCTCCGGCTTTGGCACGACGACCAATTTTCGTCAGCATTGCCGCACCGCCATCGGACTTCCGCCAGCCAGCAACCGATGCCCTTTCCGTCATCACGATCCAACAGCCATGGACCTCTTATCAAGGGAACCTGACACGCACTTTGAGCTGACCTCGAAAACCTAACGGCGAGATTCGTTCAAAGCGCGGTGCAGTCGGAGCCCTTCCCCAGCATCTGCTTCGACCGTCATCTCTACGAGCAAACAGCGCAAGCACTCCAGCCTCTATGCGAAATGAACCGAATGTATTCTTCCTGATTTAGATCACCAGAAGCGGATATCTAATCATCGGAAATTTTCTAGAACCTGCTTATCACAGGTAGTTTTTCCCTAAAGCCGTATTCAGGTTAACCGCATTGATAAGGAACGCAACATAAGTATCTGCAAGGTTTGCTTCGCCTGCATTTTCTAAAAGCGATGCCTGCAGTAGTTCTCTTTGTGAAATGTCACCACGCTGATACTGTTTCCCGAGAGCATCAATCCGTGCTTGTCCTGTCTTCAGAAGAGACAGCTGACTTTGATATCGAGACAGGAAAAATTTTTCATAAGAAAGAAGGTTTTCAATTTCAATCCACGCGTTCAAGACTACATTCTGGTAGAATAGGCCTGCGCTTCTCTGCTCCGAATGACGAAGTTCCAGTTGGCGCGACAGACGGCCACCATTAAAGATCGGAAGCGAAAGAGTGGGACCAAAGGAGGTATTCCGTGCATTCCACCCCAATTCCGCAACTGTGAGGGCATCAAGGCTGATCTGACCTGTCAAAGTAATCTGCGGATAGAAATCAGCCTGCGCCATGCCAATCGTGGCTGTCGCGGCATGAAGACGCGCTTCTGCTGCCCGGATATCGGGACGGTTTCTGGCGATATCAGAGGGAATTCCTAGAGTGATCTTAGGAATTTTCACATCCAAAAGATTTGCGGGCTTTTCCAGTTCAGGTATCTCGGCATCCGGCCGCCCGGTGGTAAGAACAGCCAGAGCCCGATGCAGCGACGCCTGCTTCAGGGCCAATTCTTCTTTTTCCCCCTGAGCTTCATGAGAGAGCGCCTGTTGACTGCCCAGATCAACACTCGGCAGCAGACCATGTGCATGAACAGCCTGATCAATACGCAGAATGTTTTCCGCTCTCTCCAGTTTTTTTTCAGCCTGATTGAGACGATCGGAAACCCAAAGCCACTGGAAATAAGTTCGGGCGATTTCTGCCTGTGTCGAGAGATGCATGGCATCCATATCGGCTTGCACGGCAGAAAATTCCGCCTTTGCTGCCTCCTGAAGGCGGCTCTGCCGCCCCCATAGATCAAGCTCCCACGAGGCAACCGCGCCAATACTGTAATTGGTATAGGAAACGCCTTCTGGTTCCTGCCCCTGCATTTCTGGAGACAACCCCAGAAGCGGCTGCAGAACCTGCCCTACACCCGCTGTAGCAAGGCGTTCGTGTGTATAGGCCGCCTGCCCGTTCAATGACGGAAGGCTTTCAGCCGATGCAGCGCGACGTTGAATTCTGGCGGCTCTGATCCTCTCTCGTGCCAGCACCATATCAAGGTTTCCTGTTTCTGCACGGCGCATCAGACTATTCAGCACGGGATCGTTAAAAATGCCCCACCACAGCGCAGAGGACGGCTGAGAGTGCGCCACGGTATCAGCATTTTGCCAATGATCCGGCAATATCGGCTTAGGCCGCACGAAATCCGGCCCCATGGCACACCCCACCACGGCGAACAACACAGCGACAAGGACCATGCCCCGCCTGCAGATGAAAAAAAACTTTTTAGACATGAGCCGGTGCTTTCTGAACGGGCGCATTACGGTCAAACAAAAGAGCGTAAAATGCAGGCACAGCAATCAATGTCAGCACTGTCCCCCCCACAAGACCGCCAATCATGACAATGGCCATAGGCCCCCAGAACACATTGAAGCTCAAGGGGATGAACGCCAGAACCGCAGCAACGGCCGTCAGGCAGACAGGACGAGCCCGCGTTAACGTCGCTTCAATAATGGCGTCATGCAGCGGCACGCCATTTCCGTGATTGAACTGGATCTGATCAACCAGCAGGATCGTGTTACGCATGATCATGCCAGCAAGCGCGATAAGCCCAAGCAAGGCGACAAATCCAAAAGGCGCACCTGTTACCAGCAGGCCGGACACCATCCCGATAAGACCGAGAGGCGCCGAGAACAGCACAAGCAGAGAGCGGCTAAAGCTTTGCAACTGGATCATCAGCACCAGAAGCATCAATCCCCCGGTCAACGGCAGAAAAGCGAAAATCGCATCATCTGCCGTTGAGGAAAGCTCCACGTCTCCGCCCGTTTCAATTCTGTAGCCCGTGGGAAGTTTCCCCCGCAGCCTCTCTATTGCAGCAGCCGAACGCTGCACCACTGTGGCGGGCTGCACGCCTGTTGCAACGCCGGACTGAACGGTCATGCAGAGTTCGCCATTTCTCTGCCAGAGGATAGGAAAGTCGGTTGTCACCTGTATGACACCAAGCTGACCAAGCGGCACGACAGATGCTCCCGTTGTGATAGGGAGGCTCTTCCACTGGCCAGGATCAAAGCGCACAGGGTGCAGTGCGCGCACCATGACCGCAATATGATGGTGTCCGTCGGGAATATCTCCCGCAACTTCTCCTGAAATAGCTGCCTGGAGCTGTGCCGCGACACTGACGCGGTCTGTCTGAAAATACGCCAGTTTCTCCGGATCAGCGTCAAGTGTCAGGCTTGGTGTCCGGTTGCCCCAATCCGCCTGCACTGAGACCGCGCCTTCAGTGCCACGCAGGATTTCATCGACCTCATGCGAAATGGCCCTCAACGTTTCAGGATCTGGCCCTAAGATGCGATACTGTACCGGAAAATCTGCCGTCGGCCCCAAAGACAGACGCTGGACATGCAGATGCACGCCTACGGGGAGAGACATCGCTTCAATCTGCCGAATGAGGTCTTCTCGTGCCTCAAGGCTTTGCGCGACCAGAAGAAGCGTCGCGTGTGTCACACTCGGCGTGGCGGGTGCATAGGGAAGATAAAAACGTGGTGCACCATCACCAATATGCGCTTCCATATGGCGCAGCGATGGACTTCCCGCAAGACGCTTTTCCAGAATGCGAACAGCGCCGCTGGTTTCCTCCAAGGCCGTGCCCGGTGGCATGGCAACATCCACAATCACTTCCGGGCGATCCGACTGAGGGAAAAACTGCTGGTCCACCAATAGGAAACCACCACACGCCAGGAACAGCAGCACAATAGTCCCGCCCGCTACCGCTTTCTTGTATCGCAGGCTGGTACCCAGGATAAGGCGTAGCATTGTCCTGACGCGACGCTCATAGGATACCGGCATATGGCTTTTGGGTTCGGGCAGGAGATGAACGCCCAGAAACGGGATGAAAACTACGGCAACAATCCAGCTGAAAAGCAAGGCAGCCCCACTGACCCAGAAAATCTCGCCCGCATATTCTCCCGTTGTTGACTGAGCCAGACCAACCGGCAGAAAACTGATAACTGTCAGCACCGTGCCCGTCAGCATGGGGAACGCGGTGTGGCTCCACGCAAAAGAGGCAGCCTCCTCCCGACTGCGCCCCAGTTCCAGCTGCACGACCATAGCTTCAATACTGATGATGGCATCATCCACCAAAAGCCCGAGCGAGAGGATGAGAGCGCCAAGAGAAATGCGGTCCAGCCCGATATGGTCCATGTCCATATAGAGACTGACCCCGGAAAGGGTCAGCGGCACAGAGCAGGCTACGATAATCCCCGCTTTCCAGCCCAGACTGACAAATGCAACCAGAAGAACAACACTCAAAGCCACGACAAACTTGATCAGGAACGTATTCACCGCTTCCCGGATCACACTGCTTTGGTCTTCTACCTGTGTCAGCATCATGCCTGCGGGAAGCTCAGCCGTAGCTGCTACCTTCTGAAGCGTTTTGCCCAGCGTAAGACCATCTGCGCCATCAGCCATTGCTACGGCTATGACAACGGCTGGCTTGCCGCCATAACGGATCAGCGAAGGCGCAGGATCTGCGTAGTCACGATTGACCTGAGCAATATCTCGCACGCGCACAGTGCCGGATCGCCCAGCTATCAGCGTATTTTCAACAGACCGAACGCCGTCAAGCGCACCGGACACATTTAGAGGCACAACAGTTTTAAAGTTGACGGAACCGCCAGACGCCAGAGCCGATCTGCTCTGAAGAGCCTTGGCAACCTGATCAAGACTTATCCCTCTGGCAGCGCTCTGTTGCGGATCAATATCGACGGTGATCTGCCGGGGGACTTCCCCACTGATCTGGACTTTCCCCACGCCGTGAATAGTCTGAAAAATCTTCTTCAAATATTCCGCATTTTTTATAAGGTCAGCATTCTCGCCGCCAGTCAGGGCAAACACATACCCATAGACATCCGCATAATCATCATTGGCAGCAAGTGCCACGCCGGACGGAAGCGTGGGAGCAAGATCGGAGAGCTTGTTACGGACCTGCTGCCAGATAACCGGAACACGGTCCTTTCGTTCATCATCCTTGAGAAACACCTGCGTCACACACGCCTCTGAAACACAATAAGTGCTGAGGATGTCTATTGCTTCAACATCGCGAAGCTCCTGTTCAAGTGGCTCTGCAACCTGCTTTTGCATCTGCTGCGCACTTGCGCCCGGCCATTGCGCGGAAACAACCATATTCTTCAGCGTAAAAGCCGGATCTTCCGCACGCCCCAGATGGAAAAAAGCATATCCACCAGCAAGAAAAAGACAGACCATCATAAAGCTGACCAACGCCGGGTGACCAACGGCCCAGCGTGAGACGTTGAAACGCTCCATCATCAGCCTTCACTCGCCTGACTGACAACATGAACAGGCTCATCCGACTTAAACGACCCATCGTTATTGGTGACGATCCTCTCACCGGCAGTCAGCCCTTCAACAAGAGCATCCGCGCCCCTCAACCCAACAATCTGGACACGCCGCAGCACAAGATGTGGTTCCTGCCCCTCTGTCAGCCCCCAGAGATGTGCATGGTCCTGATCTTCTGAAATCAAAGCGGTCAGCGGCACGCGCACTGCATGAGATACCTCATGCGGTACAAGCACAATAGTGACGAGGCTATCGACGGCCAGGGGGAGCGAATGGTCCAGCTTCAGTTTCACGTCCTGCATCTGGCTGCTGTCATCAACCGCACCGATTTCCTTGATAACAGCATGCACGGACTGACTATTTTGGCTTACAGATACGCCAACATCTGCCCTATCCCCTACAGTCCATGAGGAGGATGATGGAACCTTGAAATGCACTTCAGGCTCTCCGGCGGACAGGCGTATAATCTCATTCCCCGCGCCAACAAGACGACCAGGAACGCCCGTAACGCTGATGATCCGTCCATCTTCTGGAGCGCGAATTTTGGCCTCAGCCACTTGAATCTGAGCCTGCGTCAACGCAGCGCGTGCGGATTTGTATTTTCCCTGAGCGACCTGCCATGAATGCGCACGCTCTTCAACAACGCCAGAAGACAAGCCTCCAATGGTGTCCAGCCCCTGACTCCTTTTATACGTTGCCGCTGCCTGTTTTACTTCGGCTCGGGCAGCGTCAACCTCCCCTTCGGCCTGCTCTTCTATCTCCAGCAGAAGCCTGTCTTCTAACGCAGCCAGTATGTCTCCACGATGAACATATTGGCCATTTACGACAGAGATCGCTGTGATGCGTCCGGCTTGTGTCGGAGCAAGGGGGATACTTCTGCTTGTTCCATATGTTCCAACAAAAACGGACTTCTCTGACGATGCATCCTGCACCGTCAGAGCTTGCACAGCAGGAAGAGACGCGCGCCGCATGGAAGAAGGTGCAGGCTTACACCCCAGCAGGCATGAAGCCGCAATTAAGGGCAGCACCCTTTTCAGGACGTCTGAACGGGTTCGACAAGACATGATAATTTCCGAAAAAAACTGGAACTGTATTCTTCACGGCGGTGCCGCGATAATCGAAATTCCTAAAAGAATAAGAACAATGCCCGCGGCCTGATGTCCACCAAGCTGGTCACGGAAGTAGATCCAGCCAGCAAGATTGGCCAGAACAATGGAAAGACCGGCCGAGCCTGCATAGACAATGCCCATAGGAACCAGGCGAAGAGACAGAGCAAGAAAGACGAAGGACGAGACGTACCCTGCAACCATGATAATAGTCGGAAGAATTCTGGTGAAATCCAGAGTTTCCTTCTGGGCTGCCGTTGCAACAACCTCTGAGACAACGGTCATGAAAATGTAGAAATAGCCGAGCATTTTATAAACGCAGCACCCCGGATTCATGCGTCAACTGCTCCATCAGACCATGGAGACCGTCTCGGGTTTTCTGATCCAGAATATCTGCGTCAAGAATATCCCACAGAGAAAGGCCATCAGCCGCCATGCAGGCAAGCAGCAAAGCGGGCGTCATGGTCTCAAACAACCCTACCGATCGGATAACGCGCCAGTAATGCTGTATCCATTCCTGGCTGAGTTGTGGGTCTATCAACATGGCAGCCAACAGATGGCGAATGATGACTGGCGTCTCTTTAGCGCCGTCCTGATTAAGCCCGATATAAGCCCGTGCGGCTCGACCGAATTCGACCGGGTCTTTCTCCATTGAAGCAATAATTTCGTGCTTGAACAGGTCCATTTCACGCTTGAAAAGACCATCCAACAAGGCTTTTTTGTTGGGGAAATGGTGCAGCAAACCGCCTTTGCTGACATTGGCTTCTTTGGCCACCAGTTCCAGCGTAAACGCCTGAATGCCGTTTGTGACAAGTATCTGCCCCGCTGCGTTGAGCAGGTCATTTTTTACCACATCGGGTTTGTTCGCACGTTTTGGTTTCGTAGTCATGAAGACCACATACCGTCCAGACGGTATGTTTTCAAGAGAAAAGCAGCAACCACTATGCGTCGGCAAATTTCAGCTACTGGATGCGGCAACGCGGCCCCGCATTCAGAAAAAATCCGCCTATGAACCGGAGCTGGCACGTGAACGTGGAGGGATCGAAGAACCGTTAATTGGTTCTTTTTTTTGCGTGTTGCTTGCTGGTTTGTTGACCTGATTTTCACTCTGCGTTTTGAGCAGAGTGAAGGTCTCATGCTCTGGATTGCTACGCGGCGGCGTTAATTCGCTCCAGGAGAAGAAAGCGGCGCATATTATAGACGATATTGGCCAGCCCGATCCTCATGGTGGCTCGCGTTATGCCTACGGTTCGTATGAACAGTCCTGTCTGCGCTTTCTGATCGGCAAAAACATGCTCGACACGCGACCGGATAACGGACTTTCCTGCATTCGATTTCTGGATATGTCGTGGCATGGGCTTGAGATAAGGCTTTTTCCTGTGAACCTTCGAGACAAAGCCATGCTTTTCCATGAAGTCCTCAT
>Ga0214927_100268_pt1 | contig 14248 bp, 12 predicted proteins | sample Stichaenrichm16X_FD_168612 | JGI IMG/M metagenome (GOLD analysis project Ga0214927, IMG submission 168612) | Xylose enriched microbial communities from anaerobic bioreactor in Madison, Wisconsin, United States - 16X | ecosystem: Engineered > Bioreactor > Anaerobic > Unclassified | place: USA...
CGGTCCGCAGGAATATCAACATTACCTTCACGGCATCAAGCTATGCAAACGCGGAATCGATCATCCAGGCACTCTACGCCTGCAAGTACCGCTGTCTGATCAGTGATCTGGATATCAGCGCAGGCGGAGACAACGGAGTGCTGCAGAGCGGTCCGGTTAGCGTAACCATGCGGGTCACCTTCTTTGAAACCTTGGACGGCGCGACCGATACCAGCGGTGTCATCGCGGATTCATCCGCGGACTCCTCCGGAACCGCCTCCAGCAGCTCATCATCGAGCTCTTCTTCGACACAGTAAAGCACTGATGTAATATATTGTTAATGGAGATGTTAAATATCGCACAAATCGTGCACTTAACACTTGTCAAAGCCGGAAAAAGATAATATAGTAGATTGTAGTAATGATACTTATTTCGGCAGATGAAATAAGAACTTAACAGGGAACAAGAGGAGGAACGTTTATTATGTTCAAGAAATTTAAGAAGAACAAAAAGGGCTTTACACTGGCTGAGCTGCTGATTGTTGTAGCAATTATCGGTGTTCTGGTTGCAATCTCAATTCCGATCTTCACAGGACAGCTCGAGAAGGCAAGAGAGGCTACAGATGCCGCAAATATTCGTGCCGCATATGCTGCTGTTTCAACAGATGTACTTCTGGATCCTCAGGCAAATGATACGGCAAATAATATTACATATAGTTCGGCCGATAAGACGTATACTGCTACGGTAACTGCTGTTCAGACTGAACCTGATTGGCAGACAGCTAGCTTGAAAGAAGGCAAAATTGGCGGTCAGACCGTTGCTGCCCAGACCAAGGAGAGTAAAGGTTGGACTATCAAAGGCAATGTGGCATCTGGAAAAGTCACAATTGAAGCATCCAAATAACAATTGTTAAATACTAATCTGAACAATTGAGTCCCTCATCCTCGTGATGAGGGATTTTCCATATGATAAAACCCTCCAGATTGCTCTGGAGGGCCATTGTTTAATACTTACAGTATCTATTATTATGAGCCTGATTTAGCATCGCTAAACGAAAGTGTAGTCTTGCGGGCTGTTTCATTGTATAAGATTGTAGCTGTACCTCCTGCAACAGGTTCGTCCTTTTCAGCCTCTGCCATACCGCCAATATTAGGCGTAGTTCCCTGCCAGCCATTTTGTTTCTGCTTCAGCGTGATAACAGTCTGATACTGAACTTCTCCTGCTGTTGTCGTAGGCTCAGCATATGTAATCAACCCTTCAACATTATTCTTTGCAATTTCTGTTGCGCTTTCTTCAGTGAGTGCTGCTGCCTGGACAACTGAATACGCACTACGAATGTTAGCCGCATCAGTAGCTTCTCTAGTCTTCTCCAGCTACGATGTAAAGATCGGAACGGATATTACCACCAGAATACCCTTGAGGCATGTATTCGCGACCTGCTCTGTACTATTACGCGCGCCTGTCCATAGCTTGTAATGACCCTAGACTATTGCGCAGAATGAGGCCATTTTCCGCAGATTTCAGAACCTGTGGGCGTAATATAAGAATGCGGTTCATCAGCACATAGGGAGACGACCGGGATGGACCACCTGACCTGCAATTTTCAACGTGCACATTTGCGCATAATGAGGTCGTTTTCCGCAATTTTAAGAACCTGTGGGCGTAATCATGAGAGGGGGAGTTATGCACTCTATGAAAAAGAATAAGAAGGGATTCACCCTTGCAGAACTCCTCATTGTGGTTGCGATAATCGGAGTACTGGTCGCAATATCCATCCCGATCTTCAGCAAGCAGCTGGAGAAGGCAAGGGATGCGACATCGGTGGCAAATATCAGGAGTGCATATGCCGAGGCGATGAACTATGCGATTGAGTATAATGGCTATCCAGTAGCAAAGAACCCTTCATACTATAAAGATGGAAATAATAAAATATATGTAGATGCTACAGGCTATGTATCTGCTGTGGTAATTCCTATAACGGTGAAAAGCCGCCAAGCCAATAACTGGAGCGGACTTGCTGACAATTTACCATTTGGGTTGACTGATACATATGGCAAACCAAATGCATCAAATAAGCCTCATGGAGATTTGGGAGAAGGCTTTAACAAGTATAAGACCACGTATGTAGAATTTTTATTTGATTCAAAGAAAACAGGAGACTTACAATACGTTTATATATATCAAGGTTAGGAATAGGTAAACTAACACACTTTGCATTATATGTTTTTGAAGGGAAAGCTAGAGAATCTCATCATGAATTTCGAAGATTTTCTGGGATTATGCCTATTGATGTACATAAGTCTATACCAAGGTAGGATCTGGATAGAACCCCGGTACCCATATTAGAGTCAGCAGCCAACAATACGACTGCTGATTTTTATATCACTTCTCCCCACTCCACCTCCCTCTGCATCCTCATGATCGCACCCACATCATACCTTATCCCTTCATCCTTCTCATATCCAACCCCGAGCGAATATCCATTCTTCTTCAGCGACCCTATCAGCTTCCCCAGCGACTCCGGATCAAAGCCTAAGACCTCGTCAAACATAGCGACCGGCATGAACTTATTTTCTGTACAGAGCAGTGTCCATTTTCTATGGTATTATTATCGTAGTTCAATAAGGAGGAGCTCAACATGGCAGAGAGCAGTGAACTGTTACAGGTGTTGTGGAATGGCGCGGATGTACTTCGCGGCAAGATGGACGCCAATGAGTACAAGACATATCTTCTGGGACTGATATTCTACAAGTACCTTTCTGATAAATATCTGGCAAGCGTGTACGATCTGCTGAATGACAAGGAAGTAGAAGATCTGGAAGAGGCGCAGCGCGAGTACGAGGAAGTGCTCAAGTCAGATGACGCCGAGGATCTGCTGGCTGAGATCAAGGACAGCCTGCACTATACGCTCGATCCCGATATGACCTATGTCAGCATACTGCGTGCTGCCAATAACAACTCTTTCAATCGTGAGAAGCTGCAGGCAGCCTTCAATCGCGTACAGGAATCCGATGAGCTGTTCAGCGGTCTGTTTGCTGATGTGGACCTGTACTCATCACGACTCGGAAACGGTGATCAGAAGCAGAGTGACACCATTGCGGAACTCATCAAGGTTCTCGGCAGTATTGATTTATACTTAAAACTGACCCAGGATTAACGTTCAAAACTGACCCACCCTCTTCAGAGGGTTTTGGTTCGGCACATGAATTCTGTTTCTAAAATTTACATTGAATATTGACCCACCAACAGATAATTCCATACACTCTTCCTGTTACTGAAATCAGAATAGCAGGAAGGAGAAGGGATGTGTATCACTTGCAACAGTGGGCAGCAGTTCAGGAACTGCATAGAAAAGGAACATCAATCCGAGGGATAGCAAAACAACTTGAGATATCACGGAACACGGTCAGAAAACTTCTGGCTGAAACGGAGGAACCGCACTATCACAGATCGTGTTATTCTTCCAAGATTGATCCCTACAGGGATCAGATACTGGAATGGAGGTGCAGCCCATACGAATTTAACGGCACAAGAATCTACAGAGAACTTCAGAAACGTGGTTATACAGGAAGCATAGGACCTGTCTACCGATATCTGCGGCGGATTGATGAAGATACAGGTGGTCTGATATCTTCCCGTGCGACTGTACGGATAGAAACGCCGCCTGGAGACCAGGCACAGTTCGACTGGTCGCCTTACCAGATGGAAATCGGTGGACGAATCCGAAATGTATACTGCTTTTCGATGATACTTGCCTGCAGCAGAAAGAAGGCCATTTGCTTTTCTCTGAAGGATGACGCCGACGCGATTTATGAAGCGATACAGGAACTCTTCACTGCTCTTGGAGGCATCACGCTGGAATTGCTGATCGATAACCCGAAGGCGCTTGTGCTGGAGAATAATCCGAAAACCGAAGATGAAATCCGCTACAACCCACATGCGCTTCTGCTTGCCAGACATCTCGGTACAGAGCTGAATGCCTGTCCCTGCTACTGGCCCAGGAAGAAAGGGAAGATTGAGAAACCTTTCCAGTACATAGAAGAGCAGTTCGTCAAGGGAAGATCATTCGCAACGATGGAGGAACTCAATGCGGCAGCTTCAGATTTCATAAAGGAATGGAACAATACCGTTCATACGACTACAAAGCGCATTCCGGATGAATACTATTTGCAGGAGGAAAAAAATGCGCTTCTTCCACTTCCGAAAGATCGATATTATGTGAAGGAAGCGCAGCGCCGGATTGTAAGCCCTGACAGTTTTGTCAGCATAGACGCCAGCACATACAGCGTACCGGTCAAATATGTCGGGAAGACTGTATTCTTCCGGGTTGTGTATGGATTCCGGATTCTGATATATGACAGTCATAAAAAGTTCATCCTCTCCGTTGAGCGGGCAGATGAAAAAGGAACGGCTGTCAGGAATCAGGAGCATTACAGAGACATTGCTCCCAAAATCAGCACATCAATTCCTCAGATCCGCAGAGACTTTACAACGCTGTTTACGAACGGGAAGAAGTATCTGGATGCCGCAGATCGGAAATTCGATCAGCCGACACATCACGCCAGAAAGATACTGGAATTGTCGGATCTTTATGACCACGATCTCCTGGATTACTTTATCGGGCAGGCGGTTGAAAAAGACGTCATGGATATCCATTCATTCCGGAAGATGCTGAAAGAGGAAAGCCGGGAAGCATTGAAGACGCTGACGGAACCATCTGACGAAAAGGCCTCTTCCATAAATCCCGAACTTTCCAGGAAGGCCAATGAAGAGGGCCTGATTCGGAATCTGAATTATTACGACCTGGTAGAAAGCGGGGTGGCTTCCAGTGGAAAATGACGATTACATCACAGATACAATGAAGCGCTTCAAGCTGGTGGATATGCGGGAGAGATATCCAGAATTGATCCGTGAAGCGGAGCAGAAACAGATCGGTTATAAGGAATTTCTGATCAATCTTCTGAAAGCGGAGGATGAGGGAAAAAGCAGGCGAAAACGCGAACGTCTTCTGGATCATGCCGGATTTGAGTACATAAAAACATTGGATCAGATCGATTATTCCTTTAATGCATCTCTGGATCCGGACAAGATCAGGGAACTCGGTTCGCTCCGCTTTCTTGACGCTGGCGAAAATGTCCTGATTGTCGGCCCTCCAGGAGTTGGAAAGACAATGATTGCAACAGGCATCGGAATCCAGGCTTGCAATGCAGGAAGGAAAGTTCTGTTTTCAAATGCAAATGATCTGATGGATCATCTGACAGAATCTATGCAGAACAGAACGCTGAAGGAAACCTTCGCAGAACTGCAGAAGATACCACTGCTGATTATAGACGAACTGTCCTATCTGAAAATGGACAAAGAAAAAGAGAGCCTTTTCTTTCAGGTTGTCCGCCAGAGATATGAAAAGAGCTCCCTCATTATCACCACCAACCTGCCGCCTGGCAGGTGGGACGAAATCTTTACCGGCAAGATAGCTGCGGCGGCGATACTGGACCGCCTGGTACATCACTGCCATGTGATCAGTATAACGGGTGACAGCTATCGTGTCAAAGGAGAAAAAAGATGACACCAGTTATAAAAGAGACAGATTTTCCGGAGCTTGTAAAAATCTACAACACGAAAGGGCGGCGTGAAATGTATGATCATATCCGCAGCTGCTATGGACTGAAGAACCCGTACTTTATTCTGCGCCGGCTTATTAAATCGGACAGGTATGCATACGATGAGGCACTTGATAAATTTCATCCTGTCGAATGCGACAGTTCCGCTCCGGAACAGCCAGAACTGTTCATGAGCCTTGATGAATTATGCGGCAAGCACCTTCCGGCGCAGGCTTCAGAAAACCAGAGTTTGAGAGACAAGCCATCAGAAGCAATGGAAAACCTCGTGCATACACTAATCAGTGACAGGCTTCTGGAACTGAGTCGATATGTCTGGCTTGATCCAGCTTCGAAAATGATCCGCGTGGACAGAGCTGCGCTGGAGGAGAATGGTTATCGACTGGAAATCTTCTGATCATGTGGGTCATTTTTCAGTTTAAAAAACAGGATTAACAAACAGAACTGACCCACCTTAGCGGACAAGGGTTCGGAACTAAGGTGGGTCAAGATTAAACGTAAAAGTGGGTCAATTTTACTTGACAATCAACAGGCAGGGCTGACCTGATCCACGCTGAAGGGGATGTCCTCGGTAACGCCTATGAGTATCTGATCGGTCAGTTCGCATCTCAGCTTCCTGTAAACTTCAAAGTGTAGATCGGGTTTGACATAAAAAGATACCTCGCGGTACATTGATACTACTTATCAACCCGGACGGTTATAAGAATCCAATGTACGAGAGGTATCTACCATGAATCGTAACGCACACGCATCAAAAAAGCAAACATCTCTACATTATGAGCGGTAAGCTGATTGTACAGTTATTCCATCCCAACGCTTCGCCGAAAGTACTGGCGGAAGACCCCGCCGATGTTCTCCCGGAGGGCAGAGAGAAGCGCATCCGGCAGGCGACCGGCGTCCTTTCCCAGGTACAGGCCCCGGTCCCCGTAGACATAGCGGAAGGCGGCGAGGGCTGCCGCATCCTGCGGGTCCCCGATGCCGATCCCCTGGACCAGGGCTCCGGTCTCCTCCAGGGCCTCCACCGCCTTCTTGGCGGTGCCGGGGAAGGAGGAGGCGCCGTCCGTCACGACAAAGACGAGGCGGATTCGCCGCCCTGCCTTCTGCTCCCGGATCATCTCCGGTGTGATCTCCGCCATGACCTGTTTCAGGCACCCGCCATCATCGGTGGAGCCCCGGCTCCCGTCGAGCCTTGCCAGGGAGAGAATGCGGTCCGCCGCCCGCTTGTCGCCCTGGTCGGAGAAGGAGAGGATCTTCGTTCCCGCTGTCCCGTAGAGCCAGACCTCGGTGCGCACCGCGCAGGGTTCATGGGTCACCGCTGCGTTCTGCGAAAGGTACCCGGCAAAGTCCTCCAGGGAGAGGAGGCAGATGGCAAGGGCCTGCCTTGCCGGGGCGAGCTTTTCGCCCCGCATGGAACCGGAGCTGTCCATCACAAAGGAGATGTCGAGAAACCTGGGCAGGACCCGGGAGATCTTCTGAAGGTGCGTGGTGTCGAAGATCAGGAGGTTTTTGTAGTTCTGCTGCCGTTCTGCCTCCACCAGGTCCGGATACCGGTCGATCAGCGCTTCCACGGAGAGGGTCCCCTTCGGGACCCCGGTGACGGGCACCGAGACCTCCCGGGAGGTGTCCCCCAGGAGTTTTTTCCAGAAAGCCTTCATCTTCTCCCGCTCGGGCCGCACCAGGCGCTCATAGTGGGCAAAGAGGTTCTGGTCCTCTGCAGTAACTCCAAAGGAGGTGAGGTCGCGCCTTCCGGATAAGAGCTCCTTTGCCGCCACCGCCCGCTGGCGCTTGGCCTCATCGAGCTTTTGCAGGAGCTCGTGCATGTTTTTGGCGGAGGGGGCGCCCCGCTTTTTGCGGGCGGCCTCCCGCTTGGCCTCCCCGTCCTGGAGCTTCACGGTGGCGGAGAGCTCCGTCCTTTGAAGATCCCCGCGAAAGAGCTCCAAAAAGCAGGGAAGCAGCACCATCCGGATGATGGCGTCCCGCTTTGTCACGGGCTCGCCGCGAAGAAGAGAGGCCGAGAGCTCCTCCCGAAGGCACAAAAAGCGCGCCCTGCCAAGGACCGGCTCCCGAAACATCCGCTTCACGTCCTCGTTATCCATCTCGTCCTCGCCCCAGAACTCCCTGGTGAGAAGAAGACCCGCAAGGTCCCGGTGGGTCTCTGTGGGGTTGTCCTCGTGGGGGAGAAGGTCCTCGAGAAGGAGCATTTTTGCCAGGTCCTTCTTCTGTGCCGGGTCCTCATACATCGGCGCCCGCAAAAAGACCATGAGGAAGGAGGCATAGAGGTCGCACCCCTCGAAAAAGGAGAGAAGCTCAGAAGTCATGTACCGGTAGACGATGTCCTTCTGGTAGGCGGGATCGTCCGAAAGACCAGCTTCCTTCACCTTCTCCAGAAAGGCGTTTGTCAGGATCCCCGCCTCCCTGGCAAAGGCCTCCCCCCGGTGCAGGTACCCCTCCGGGCAGCGCACCCAGTCCGGGTAGAGGGCAAGGGCCGTGTAGAGGTGGAACAAAAACCGGGACTCCCGGTAAGGGTAGGAGGTGAAAAAGGCAAGGGGCACCCGAACCTCTTTCCTTTCGGGATCCAGCACGAACTGCTCCCCGCGCTCGTCCACCGGGTACGTGAGCCGGGAGTCCCCGGAAAAGAGAAGGAGTAGGTCTGACACCCGTGCCAGTACCTCCTCCAGGTCCTTTTTCTGCAGGGCTTTCTCGCTCTCCTTCGCCTTGTTCAGGGCATCCAGTTTTTTCCGGTCCGCTTCATCCATACAAGTTCAGTCTCTCTGCCTTTTGAGGCGTGTCAATCCGGTCATAGGAAAGGCGCACGACCCGCCCGTCCCCGTCCAGGACAAGAATGCGCGCATCCCCCTCCGAGACGCCCGCCTGGGCGAGGAGCCCCGTAAACAGGGGCTTTTTCCGGATCTCCCAGCCGCCGTCTTCCTCGGCAAGGTACACCTCCCCCTCCTCCGTAAAGAGAAACCGCACGCAGTCCGTCCCCGGCGCAAGAAAGACCGTAAGCTCCCGATCCGCGCAGAGCGCCTCCAGGTCCTCCGGGAGTTCGTCCTCCGGCGCCGTTTTGTCGAGGAGGCTCTGCACCAGGGCGCGCTCGTCTTTTGATAGATCCGCCTCGAGGAGCCGCTCCTTCGAGATCCCGGTGGCGGCGCTGTCATCTTCCCCGGGGGTCAGAAGGACCTCTGATTTCGCGCCGATGTCCTCTCGATCCAGAAAATGTCTCCGAATCGCGGGGAGGGAACGGGCAAGGAGCGCCTCCCCCTCCCTCGAAAGCCTTGCCTCCTCATCGAGGAGCGCTTGCGGAAAAATCCCGGTCGAGAGGGCTTTCTCATAGGCGGCGCGGAGAGCTGCCGTGTCTTTTTGAAAGGCGAGGATCCGCTCCGTGAGGCCCCGGCTCTCACCCCTTGCTGCTGTCATCGCCTGTCACCGCGGCGGTCAGAACATCCCCCGCCTGCTCGAGACCCCGGATCTTCTCATCCAGGGCAAGGCCCTGGTCCCGATCCGCCTGTTTTCCCTCGTCAAAGAGGATCTCCTCCCCGAGGTCTTCCTCGATTTTCGTCCGCTTCGGCCCCTTGCCAAAAAGGAGCTTGGCCACATCCTCCCGTGAGAGGGTCTCCAGGGGCTGCACCACGTGCCTTGCGGGGTCCGTCCGGATGTCGTCAAAGGCAAGGGGCGCCTCGCCCCGCTTCTTCGCCTCCACGTGCCAACCCTCCGTCTCCGGGAAAAACCCGCAGCGGACGGAGAGGGCAAGAAGGAGGTTTCGGTCATCCGCATTCGTCACCGAGGAGAGAAAGCCGTTCCAGAGGGCCATGGAGAGGTCCTCCGCTTCCCCCAGGTTCCAGTGATCCAGGACGTGGAAGAGGCCCCGGACGGAGAGCACCGCCTCGTTCAGCACCGGCACTTCGCCGCCGGCAGCCAGGTCCCCGGCGCCCCGCCCCGAGAAGATGTCCTGGGAGATGCGGGAGAGCTGGGCCAGACGGTAGAGCGCGGGGAGCGTTTCCGCAGGCTTCGGAAGGCAGAGCCTTCCCTCCCGGTCGCAGAGGTGCAGGAGAAGAAGCCGAAAGAGCTCATTCTTCTCCGGGTGCTCGCAGGTGTTCAGATCCCCCGTCGTCTCCTGGGGCGCGTAGTTGTACTCGATCGTCGTAAACCGGGACTGGAAGGCGGGGTTTAGGGCATTGGTCCCCTCGTAGGACACGGTGCCCGTGGAGAGGTTTCCAGTGCCGATCAGGCAAAAGCCCTCGGCGATCGTCAGGGACCACACGCCGGTCACGTAGGCGGTCTGCCCCGCGTGGTGCTGCAGGATGTCGTTTAGGGCGATCAGGTTCCCCATGGCGATCGTGTTGATCTCGTCGATGATGATGGGCTTTCCCTCCCTAAGGGCAAGGAGCACCTCCTTCTCGATCTTCTCCACCGTGGTGCCGTAGCCCGAGTGCTCGGCGATGTAGAGGTTCGAGAAGGTCTTCCAGCCCGCCAGCATGAACTCGAGCTGCTGGTCCTTGTCCATGTTTTGGAGGATCTCCGCATTCCCCCGCACAAAGGCGGCAAAGCCGTCGATGAGAGAGGAGAGCTGGTCCTCGTCGGAGCCCCGGCCCTGGGTCTGGGAGAGCTTTAGGGTCTTCTCAAAAAACATGTCCTGGGCGGTCAGGTCGTGGGAGCCCGCGATGAAGTAGGGCCGAAGGTGCTCTGCCTGCACGGAGGCATGCACCTCCCTGTAGATCTTTGCAAAGTATCCCTTCGGGTCATCGCCGGCGCCCTCCATGCGCACCTCGAGGCGCTGCTGGAGAAGCCGCTGCTCCATGAACTCCGTGGCGCACTCGATGGCAAGCTGGGTCTTTCCGGAGCCCAGGTGTCCCACAAGGTACACCGGGATCCCCGCATCCAGGGAGGCAAAGATCTGTTCCCTGGCCCGCTCCAAGTACGGGACGTGGACGAGCCGCCCCGCCCCCTGGCTCTCGATATCCGCCAAAACAGTCCGCTCCCCCAGGGCGGCAAAGGCGTCCGGGTCTTTTTGGATCAATTCCTCCCGCTTCTTTCGGATCTGAAAAATGGCGGCCTGGTGCGCCCTGGACTGCCTCGTGCTTCTTGCCTCGCCGTTTGCAGACAAAAGCCTGCTCTTTTTCCTTGCCTTTCGAAGGAGATAGGTCTCGTAGGCCTCCTCGATGGCAAGGTCGTCCAGGGCCTTTTCCGCCTCCTTTCTCTTTTTGCCGACGTAGGCAAGGTAGCGGGAGAGGGTGGGATCCTCCGCGGGGTCCTGTATTGGATTCTCCCGCAACAGCGCCCTGCGGCGCGCTTCGAGTTCCGATAGTCTTCTCATTGCAATTTCCATCCTGAATTGAGTTTGGAACATATACAAAAGTGCCGACGAGAACCCTCGCAGGCACAGGACGATCATCCTGCTATCTGCAGGGTGAAGCAGTTTAGATGATATTGTACTCCTTCAAGAGCAGTTCGATGTCCGTTCCCTGAATCTTTTTCTCGAGCTGGTGCCGCACGATCGCCGGGATCTTGATCTGGGGCTTGTTGCCATCGAGCAGGGTGGAGGCGCCGTTTAACAGGTACCGGATGTCGTAGCGGCTCGCGAAGACCTCCGGGACAGCACGCTCCACGCCGGCCAGGATGTAGACCGCCTCCATGGCGGTGCGGCCGGAGTACTCGATGGTGAAGACCGTATCACGGCCGGGCTCATCGAGGGTCTCGGCGAACTGTCCGAGGAAGGCGAAGTTGACCGCGTGATGGGGCACCACATAGGGTCTGTCACCGAAAGCGCGGGGCATGAACATCGAGGTGATGAACGGCATCATGACGGGAACCGTGTGGGCGGTGTCCGCCAGCTCATCGATCTGATCGAGAGGAGCGCCGATGTGGTAGAGCCACTCCTTGGTGATCTCGCGTCCGGTGCAGTCCTTCATGGGCTTCTTCACGTAGTTGCCCGGCACATCCGGGAACAGGCCGTACACCCAGATCTCGACATCCTTCTCGGGCTGTCCGTAGTACTGCTCCTGCCGGTTGATGGTCCAGCTCATGAGCCAGTCGGAATCCTTTGCCGTGACAATGCCGCCGGTGCAGATATGTCCGCCGTAGGGCGTGCGCTGGGTGATGTTCATGATCAGCTTCACGATCCGGGGATCGCTGACCGTGATCGTTGCGGACTCCCACTTGGACTTCTCGGGATCGCTGCAGAACTTCTCCGGGTGTCCGAACTCCGGGGACTGCTTTGCGATGTTCTTCCACATCTCCCAGCAGCCGCCGAGCTTGGGCTCCCAGACGGGCGCCGTGTCGTTGGTGCCGTAGCAGGAGCTCTCGGTCATGGAGCCGTTGGTGATGAAGCAGAAGTCGTTGTCGGTGAGCGGGATGGAGCAGTCATTTCCGTCGGCATCGTGGGCGACGATCTTTCTGGCCGCTTTCTTCGTGTCGGTGATCTCAAACTCCACGTTGGTGACGGTGACGCCGTAGCGGAACTTGGCGCCGTGGGACTTCAGGTAGTTGATCATCGGAGTCACGAAGTCGGTGAACTGGTCGCGTCTGCAGAACTGCAGGGCGGAGAGATCGGCGAGACCTCCCACGTGGTGGATGAAGCGGTTCATGTACAGCTTCATCTCCAGGGCGGAGTGCCAGTTCTCAAAGGCGAACATCGTGCGCCACAGGCACCAGAAGTCGGAGTTTAAGACCTCATCCGAGAGGACATCCTCGATGGACTTGTCCTGCAGGGACTCGTCGGACATCATCATGAAGTTGGAGAGCTCAAGGGCTGCCTTCTGGCTCAAGTTGAACTTGCCGTTGTCGTAGCGCTTGCCGCGGTTTGTGGTGATCCGGCACTTGGAGAAGTTCGGGTCATCCTTGTTGACATAGTAGAGGTGATCGAGGACCGAGACGTTCGGATCCTCCACCGAAGGAAGGGAGTGGAACAGATCCCAGAGGACCTCGAAGTGGTGGCCCATCTCACGGCCGCCTCTTGCCACGTAGCCGACGTTCTCGATGATCTTGCCGTCGAGGCACCCGCCGGGCACCGGCAGCTGCTCCAGATAGGTGATCTTCGATCCGTCCATGTGGGCATCGCGGATCAGGAAGCATCCGGCTGCCAGGTTGGCAATGCCAGTGCCGATCATGTAGGCACTCTTGTCGTCAATTCCTGCGGGCTTTCTCGCGTGCACCAGGGCGTCGCAGTCACCGGCGTAAAATTTCAGTCTCGGGTCTTTCGATTTGATGTGGTAATCCATGCCAAACCTCCTTGTGTGCGCTGCGGGCCTCCCCCGTGAATATATGACCCGCGATCATTTATCAGGAATCATTGTACAGCACAGACCCCGGAAATGCAACTGTGATTTTCCTAAGAATTAACTCTCGACGTCCTCGGAATTCTCCGATGAGGCGTCACCCTGTAGGAACTGCATGATCTCCTCAAAGCTTCTGCTGCTGTCCTCAACGGCCTTCATGAGTTCCTTCTTCTGAAGCTCATCCCGTTTATTCATCATCTGCTCCAGCTTGTTGACCTCAGCTTCATAGTGTTCCCTGGCCTTACTGACAACCTGCTTCTGTTCCTCAATCCGTTCATCAAGAGAACGCCTTGCCCTTGCCATCACACTGCCTCCTTCATCTTCTCTGACAGTTTATCGCTGATCTCATTAGCCCACTTTTTGATGTTGACCTCATTGATCCCAAATGCTTTCAGGATCTCTTTCTGCGTCGCGGTAACTGCATAGTTCAGCCGGTATCTGTGATCTGCCTGCTGGATAATCTCGATCTTCTCCAGTTCCCGGATCGCGGCAGGTACGGTCATGTAGTTTTCCTTCTTATCGTTCTTTTCCTCCTGCAGGGTCAACTGATGATAAATGCGGTTTCTGACTATCAGCGCCACGAACTCAACAAAGATCCGGGCATCCTCCGTTTCATTCATATGTGCCCGCATTGTCCTGTTGCCAAGGAAGGACTTGTCTGCCCGGAACAGCTTCTCCGAGACGTCACGGTTCTTGTAAAGCTCCAGGGCTTTTGAAGCGGTCATTTCAGACGAAGTGATGATAACAAAGTATCCACAGAAGCTGATCTCCCTGTTGATGACATCCGTTTTCTCTCTGGCATACATGAACTTCTCGTCCTTCTGGCCTTCGTGCCAGTAGATCAGGTCGAAGTAGTGTTCCAGAGCCCGGTCAAAATGAATGGCCTGATTCTGATGTTTCCCAAAGTATTTCGCCAGCCGGGCAATCTTCCCTGTCAGTTCGCTCTTCTCAGAGGCCTTCTTGCTGTCGCTGTAATAAATATGGAAGTATCGGTCCTTCTCATCGGATGGGAACAGCTTCTGATGAACCGTCATGCCGTAGACTTTATAGCCGCGGATGTTTTGCGAATAGTCGTCCTCAAACTTTCCCTTGTTGGCGGTTACGATCTCATGGACCAGAGTCTTCATTCCCTTCATCATAATGATGAAATCGAATCCGTTCTTATCCATATATCGGATGTTCTCTCTGCTGAAATATCCCCGGTCGAGAATGAATCCGACCTCATGATAGCCATAGCCTTTGGCCTTCTCCAGCATGATCTGCAGCTGGGATACATCCGTGATGCTGCCTGGATACTCTTCATAAAAGAGAGGTACCGTATTGGTGTTGTTATAAGCAACGGAATAGTTGAACACCGGCTTTCCGTTGTCCTGTTTC
>Ga0214927_100270_pt1 | contig 14161 bp, 9 predicted proteins | sample Stichaenrichm16X_FD_168612 | JGI IMG/M metagenome (GOLD analysis project Ga0214927, IMG submission 168612) | Xylose enriched microbial communities from anaerobic bioreactor in Madison, Wisconsin, United States - 16X | ecosystem: Engineered > Bioreactor > Anaerobic > Unclassified | place: USA...
ATTGAAACCGAGCACGGATTTCGATATAATAGGAATTGGTAGGAAACGTTCAGAAATGCTCCGAACCATGTATCCCATGCGAAATCCGCCAGCTGAGCGATTTCTCCCGTGATCACTTCACAGGACTCACCAAATCGTTCGCAAGGTCGGCTGCCATAGTTCGTAAGGTTCTTAAGGTTCGGGTTTTGAAAAAGCAGAGGAAAATAGTGACAACAGATGGAATACCAAGGCTATGCGGCGGAACGTTCTTCGTACTCCTGCTGCAGGCATTAAAGAATAGGAAAAGCGCCCGAGAGCATTACAAAGGAGATCGTGATGGCCTCTCTGACCCGGAAGTGCTCATCGGGCTTATCAAGGTAATCAATCCTGATTACGAGCCGCCAAGGCTCGAGCGGATAAAGACAAAGACAAATGATTTCAAGGCATGCAAGCTGTCGAAGGGTGAGTATCTTCCCTTTGGAAACACACCGGAAGTAGAAGTGTTTGACGAAAGAATCAGAACGGAATACGGGTCTGCGCTGATTCCTATGACGGATTTCGTGAATGAGTTTCTCGACCTCGGAGAAACCGTGCATAAGGATGTCAGATTGGTAAAAGCACTGATTGAACTTGTCCAGTGTGACGACAGCATTGCATCGGATGAAGGATTCTTCATCCGCGACGATGGAGGGCAAATAAAAAAGGCCGCACTTGGCGACCTGACAAAAGTGTGCTATCCAGCATTTTTGCTTGGAATCTGGCACTATGTAGTTGTGAATCGGAAGGACAATAGCATCGGAAAACCTACATATGATGAATGGTGCCCAGAGAATGGCGGTGGCCCGAGAAACTACTCAGGCAATATGGGCAAAGGCATTACAGCTGACATCAGGACATATATGCCGGAGCCCACGGATGCGGAACCGGCGGATGATGCCCAGCCTGATAATGAGTCAAATGAAGATGAGCAAGAGGACGACAATCAGTCTGCCGCATTTTCGCAGCAGGTAATCAATAATCCTCTGTTTATTCAGCAAAACGGGGATAACAATACGATTCTGCCAAACTACGGCACAGTAAATTTGACAATCGGCGGAAAGAAAGGAGCCGCGGATGAGTGACAAACTTGAAGTAATATCAGCCTCCAATCTTCCGGACGACAGGAAGCCAGATGTGACACAGACCGGCAATGAGAATGTGGCCATTGCAAACTACGGCACAGTTCAAATGCAGGTCAACCAGCAGTTTTGTGGAATGCCACAGCTTGGAGGACAGTTTTATGTGCCACCGCGGATAAACCGCGAGTATTACAACATCTTTGTCATCGGCACTGAGGAGTACGACAAGCCTTATTTCAAAGTCCCGCGGGATCGAGCTTTGTCCGAGTGCATGTCTAAGGAGACAAAAGAAAAATTCTCTGGCATGACGAAAGAGGACAAGCAGCAAATCATTATGATGCCGTCTCTTTTCATGGCGGAGAATCATCAGTACGGTAATGCCGATGATGGCCAGAAGGTCATATACGGTTTTGTGTCGGATTACAAGATCTACGAAAATGATGTGAAGGTCTTCTGGTGCGGGTACAGACTGGACATTCCTCAGATACGGCTGAATGAGCTTCTGGAAGAGCTGCAGCTTATCGGAGACAACCGGTTCAACGAGATGAATCGGACGCATTGGGCAATAAAGAGATGCGACCTGATACAAGAACTTCAAGAAGCAGGCATCGAGATTCCGGTATTTACATATGGAACATCGAATTGAGACACGGAGGAACAGTATGAAAGACGAAGTTCAGAGAACAATGACGGCAGACGAAATGCCTGAAAAATGGGTGAACCTCGAAGATATAGCGGACTATCTGAGCGTCAGCAACGACACGATAAGAAACTGGATTAAAGACGGGAAGCTTCCTTATTACAAGGCGGGCAAGCGTTACAAATTCAAGATTTCGGAAGTGGACGAGTGGCTTCGCAAAGGAAAAATCACCGAATGATAGAACATAGTAAAGGGAGGAGGAACCGGGTATGCAGGATAAGATGACTTCGCTGATCACAAAGATAAAACTTGATGCCTCTACGGAAGCCTATACTTTTCATGATGAGGAAGTCTGTCCGACCTACATCAATTTCTTCTTCGGAAAGAACGGAGCCGGGAAAAGCAGTATAGCGGATGCATTCAGGCACCCAGAGTGCCTTGAATGGAAAACCGGCATCAGTCCGGCAAACTATTCTGTTCTGATTTACGATAAGACCTTCGTCAGCCAGAATTTTGCAGACTATGGCAATCTGAAAGGTGTTTTTACGCTGAGCCAGGAGAATGTCGAAGCAAGGCAGAAAGCGGAGGCTGCAGCGCAGGAACGGACGCAGGTCGCACAGGATGGTAAGAAAGCTGCTGAAGCCAGAGACAAAAAGCATGGAGAATTAGCTCCGCTGCTGGAGAATTTCAGAAACGTCTGCTGGGAAGGCGCACGCGAATATCGCAAGGACTATGACCAGACGCAGGATAAGAAGAAGTCCCGCGAGCGGTTTACCGACGAGGTGCTGTCTGGAGACTATTCTCCAGTCGACCATAACGACACAGCCATAAAGGAGCTCTATGACGTAGCTTTCGATCCGGATGCCAGAAGATACGATCTGTTCAAGTCGTCTTCTGAGATTTCCAGCAGCTATGATTTGTCCGGGCTTTCGCTGCTTGCCGAAGCAATTACGAGCAGCGGCGGGACGGAATTTGCTAGATTCATGAAAGTACTGAACGCTTCAGAGTGGGTTCGCCGTGGCCACGATGCCTATGTTCATAAAGCTGACGGAAAATGCCCGTTCTGTCAGCAGAAGCTCCCAGACGATTTTGAGACATCTATGGCAAGCGCATTTGATGAAAGCTATCAGGAGTCGCTAAACGCACTGCGTACTCTGCAGTCTAACTATGACACGAAAATGAAAGCTCTTGTTGCGCTGTACCAAGGCAATCTTGACGACGCCTATCCCAAGGCAGAGGAACTGGCCGTTTACGGAACAAAATTGGCAGAGCTTCAATCCCGCATTCTCGAAAACAATCAGCTGATTGCTGATAAGATTTCTTCACCGGTAAAGGTAATAGAGCTGAAGGATGCCGATGCGATTATTTCAGAACTGGATGCGTTGGTCTTACAAATCAACAGACAGATTCAGAATAATAATGACATTGTCGCTGCAAAATCCAGCAAGCAAAGTGAGTGCAACCGCATGGTCTGGGAAAAGATCGCCTTCATCCTGAAGGACTATGTTGCCGACTATATCGCTTCGAAAAAGAAGATCGAGGATGAAGAAGCGGTGCTGCAGGAAAAGGTCAAGGATCTCCAGACACAATATCGCTCTCTGACACAGGAGATAAACGACCTGAATGCCGGGATTATCAACACGGCTGATACGGTACGAAGCATGAATGGCTACCTGAAAGACTCCGGATTCGAAGGATTCAGCCTGCACGAAAAAGAAGGCGTCAAAGGCGGATATGAAGTCATACACGATGACGGTAAAGTGGCCGTGAATCTAAGTGAGGGCGAGCGCAACTTCATCGCGTTCCTCTACTTCTATCATGTAGTTCGCGGCATGCGGTCAGAAACAGACTCTGGCAAAAACAAGATCGTCGTAATCGATGATCCGGTTTCAAGTATGGACAGCAGCGCCCTCTTCATCGTAGGTTCGCTGGTCAGGGAAATGATAGGAATATGTGCAAATGTTGCTGATCCGGTTGAAAACGAGAATCCGATATTCGCTGGAAGGTACATCGAGCAGATCTTTATCCTGACGCATAACGCCTACTTTCATCAACAGGTCGTATATGATCAGGTGGGCCGGTACAGATACGTTTCGCTGTACAAGATTAACAAGAAGAACAACGTGTCCTCAGTTGAACTTTGTGTCACTCCTGCAGGCAGGATCAGCGAAAGAGACAGAAACTATGATCCGGTACAGGGCTCCTATCATGCGCTTTGGCGCGAATACGAACTGCTGGATTCGCCAATCCCGCTGATGAATGTCATGCGCCGGATTCTGGAGCACTACTTCATACAGCTTTGCGGGTACGATAGCGCCGCAATGAGTACGAAGGTGCTGGAAGCTGTAAAGAAAAAGATTGATGAGGAATCCAGCGGCATGGTGCCAGATTACACGAAATACCATCTGGCAGGTGCCATGCTCTCCTACATTCGACATACAGATTCTTTTAATGAAGGGCTGTACTTTGTCGACGAAAGCATCGACTGCGACCAGTACCGGGATGTGTTCCACACGATTTTCATGGTGATGGATCAGGAACAGCATTACAAGAGAATGATGGAAGAAGTCGGATAAGGTTGTCCACGGCACTTGGCCCACGGAATAGATTACATATGGAAGGCGAGCAAGCTTAATGAAGGTATTTGATAATGTCACGAACATCGTTCGAGACGACATGGAAAAAACGATAAAGCGGAATAGCAAGGTTTCCGTGGCAGCGGCTTGCTTTTCTATGTATGCCTATAGTGAATTGAAGAAGCAGCTCGAAAGCATTGATGAGTTCCGCTTCATCTTCACATCGCCGACCTTTGTAACAGAGAAAGCGAAAAAGCAAAAGCGCGAGTTTTACATTCCTCGGCTCACTCGTGAGCAGAGCCTTTACGGCACGGAATTTGAAATTAAGCTGCGTAATGAAATGACGCAGAAGGCAATCGCAAAAGAGTGCGCCGACTGGATCAGGAGAAAGGCCACATTTAAATCAAATACAACCGGCGAGAACATGGCCGGATTTATGGTTACCGACTCCGGAACTGAAAAAACAGCTTACATGCCTTTGAACGGATTCACGACGGTAGATATTGGATGCGAACGCGGCAACAATAGCTACAATATGGTGAACAGCCTCGAGACTCCATTCGCGGCGCAGTACTTGCAGGTCTTCGATTCTCTTTGGAACGATAAAGAAAAGCTGCAGGACGTCACTGATGTTGTTCTGGAAAACATTACGACTGCTTATAACGAGAATTCTCCTGAATTGATTTATTTCATCACGCTCTACAACGTGTTCAGTGAGTTTCTGGAGGATGTATCTGAGGACGTACTGCCTAACGAAGCGACAGGTTTTAAGAACAGCAAAATCTGGAATATGCTCTACGACTTCCAGAAAGACGCAGCGCTTGCCATTATCAACAAACTCGAAAAGTACAACGGCTGCATTCTGGCCGACAGTGTCGGTCTTGGTAAAACCTTCACGGCTCTTGCTGTCATTAAATACTATGAAAACAGAAATAAATCTGTCCTTGTACTTTGCCCGAAGAAGCTGGCAGAAAACTGGAATACATATAAAGATAACTACGTCAACAATCCCATCGCTGCAGACAGACTCCGCTATGATGTTCTTTTCCATACCGATCTTTCGCGCGATCACGGTACATCAAACGGGCTTGATCTCGATCGGCTCAACTGGGGAAACTATGATCTTGTAGTTATTGACGAGTCACATAACTTCCGAAACGGAGGAGAACTTTCCGGCGAGGACCAGAAGGAAAACCGCTATCTAAAACTTCTGAATAAAGTTGTGCGCGCTGGAGTGAAGACGAAAGTACTCATGTTGTCAGCAACTCCTGTCAATAACCGGTTTAACGACCTCAAGAATCAACTTGCTCTCGCATATGAAGGAACGCCGGAGCTGATTGATGAGAAGTTGAATACGTCAAAGTCGATCGACGAGATATTCCGTCAGGCCCAGACAGCATTCAACGTTTGGGGCAAGCTCCCAGCTGAGGAACGGTCAACGGATAACCTGCTGCGCCGACTGGACTTTGATTTTTTTGAAGTGCTCGACTCTGTAACCATTGCACGGTCACGAAAGCATATCGAGAAATATTACAACACGGAGAAGATCGGCAAGTTCCCGGAACGGCGCAAGCCAATCTCACTTAGGCCGAGCCTGACGGATCTTCCGAGCGCCATTAACTACAACGAGATATACGAACAGCTCTCTCAGCTTCAGCTGGAGATTTACACGCCTTCAGCCTATATCTTCCCGAGCAAGATGCAGAAATATATTGATCTGACACACCACAAGGGAAACAATCTGACGCAGTCTGGACGTGAAGAAGGTATCCGCAGGCTGATGAGCGTCAATCTTCTCAAGCGGCTGGAAAGCTCGGTCTCATCCTTCCGGCTTACACTGGAACGCATCCGCGAACTCATTATGGAGACAATCGACGGAATCACTCAGTACGAGAAATATGGAGAAGCCAACATCGACATGTATGAAGCTGATTCCGACGACTTCGACATGGAGGACCAGAACACCGACTACTTCACTGTCGGACGTAAAGTAAAAATTGACCTTGCCGATATGGATTACAAGAGCTGGAAGGACGTGCTGCAAAAAGATGCGGATACGCTCGAACTTCTGATTCTCATGATTGCGGATATTACACCGGAACATGACACGAAGCTGAAGGAGCTCTACAAGCTCATCTCACAGAAGATCGAGAACCCGATCAATCCTGGCAACAGGAAGGTGCTGATCTTCACAGCGTTCTCCGACACAGCAGAGTACCTGTACGATAATGTCAGCCGGTACGTCATGGACAAGTACGGCCTCAACAGCGGCATGATCAGCGGCACGGTCGACGGCAGAACCACGCTGAAGAACTTCAAGGCGACGTTCAACAACATCCTCACATGCTTCTCGCCGGTTTCCAAGGACCGAGACGTCCTTATGCCGGAGAGCAAGAAGGACATCGATATCTTGATCGCAACCGACTGCATCTCCGAAGGCCAGAACCTGCAGGACTGCGACTACTGCGTCAACTACGACATTCACTGGAATCCCGTGCGTATTATCCAGCGGTTCGGACGTATCGACCGTATCGGCAGCAGGAACAAGCAGATCCAGCTCGTGAACTTCTGGCCGGATCTGACGCTTGACGAGTACATTAATCTGAAAGCCCGTGTTGAAACAAGGATGAAAATATCCGTTCTGACGTCTACTGGTGACGACAATCCTATCAGCCCGGAAGAAAAAGGAGACCTGGAATATCGCCGCGAGCAGCTTAAGAAGCTGCAGACCGAAGTGGTGGATCTGGAAGAGATGTCAGGCGGGATATCCATCATGGATCTCGGTCTTAATGAATTCAGACTTGATCTTCTCGAATACATTAAAACGCATCCGGATCTCGATCACATGCCATTCGGTCTGCATTCCGTGGTGAAGAAGACGGAAGACCTGCCAGAAGGAGTGCTTTTCGTACTGAAGAATCGTAACAACGGTGTGAACATTGACAGCCTGAATCGCATTCACCCGTTCTATATGGTCTATATCAGTCTGGAAGGTGAAATCGTCTGCGACTATCTGAATCCGAAGAAGCTGCTTGATGATATGAGGCTTCTGTGCCGTGGAAAAGCTGAACCGATTGCGGAGGTCTACGACCGTTTTAATAAAGAAACCGATGATGGCAGGAACATGAGTGAAATGTCAGCGCTGCTGTCCGATGCCATCAATTCAATTATAGATACCAAGGAGGAAAGCGACATTGACAGCCTCTTCAAGAGCGGCGGCACATCCGCCCTGCTTTCGGAAGTGAAAGGTATCGACGACTTCGAGCTGGTGACTTTCCTCGTGGTAATGTAAAGGATGAGCCTATGCTGGGACTGCCAAAATCTACGGAGTTTAACAAGCGAATTCCGAAACAGAAGTTTTATGATAACCTGACCGTCAGCCCGACACTCAAGCGAAGCTTTGTCGATCAGATACGAATTATTTACTGGGCGAATAAAATCGCGCCGTCGACTCTCAATCTGGCAGAAGGGAAGAATGTCACTGAGATAGAAGTATTCCATATCCAGCTCAATCAAGAAACACTTGACGAGAATGTGCTGAAGCAGATTGACCGGGAGATTCCGTATCATATTCTCTTTGTACTGGAGTATGACGGAAAGTACAAAGCTGTGATGGGTTACAAGGAAGCCGCAGGCAGTGGAAAAGCTTCGTTCAAGGTTGACAGATACTATCAGACTGAGTGGCTGCCAGAGACGAATCTGCCAGTGCATCTAGACGGGCTGAATATCGATGCTGTTTACGAGAACTTCGTACGGCAGATTGCGGGAGACGTTCTGCAGGCCGCTACGCCGCAGGAATCACTGAAGGAATCAGTTGCAAGGGACGACCGCAGAGATGATTTGCAGAAGCAGATAAACAAGCTGCAGGCAAAGATCCGGAAGGAAAAGCAGCTGAACCGGCAGATGGAAATGAACGCCGAGTTGAAGAAACTGAGAAGGGAATTGGAGGAACTTAATACATGAAATTAAGCAAGCGTACGCTTGAGGAACTTAGAAACATTATAAATGGTGACAATACAGCGGATTATAGGAGCGGGCCAAAGTTAGTTGACTTCTTTAATGATCTTGGATTTGATGATGTGTATGGTCAGGGATTCCCTTCAAGATGGTTTTATACGGATCAGAAGCTTGAAGCTATTAATGGAACACCAGAACTCGATAAGTGCATCAAGAAAGTATTTGCCGTTGTTGATTATATCGAACGTATTGATTACCTTGATAAACAGATAGACCATTTCAACCAGTACCTTGCTTTTGATAAATGGGAAGTTGTTCGCGATAACGATGTAATAACATTTAAAAAGCATGACCGGGTAATCGTGGACTCTTCGAAAAAGCAGACTATAGAAACAGCTGATGAGTTCTTAAGTCAGACATTTAATGTCAACATAGAAAGTATAGGCCTTTCAGCAGAACTAAATGAACTAATAAAAGAGCGATTGAAAGAAGCAGAAAACTGTGTGGCATCTAATGCACCTCTATCGTCTGTAATTATGATAGGCGGCATTATGGAAGGAATATTACTGGGTGTTGCTACTTCATATCCGCAATTATTTAATCAAGCTAACTGTGCGCCTAAGAGCAAAGATGGAAGCACGAGGAAATTTCAAGAATGGACACTTAGTAACTATATTGATGTTGCTGCGGAAACGGGATTCTTGAAACAAGATGTAAAAAAATTCAGCCATGTGGTTCGAGATTTTAGGAATTATATTCATCCTTATTCTCAATTGGCAACAAGATTCAGCCCAGATAAGCAAACTGATCTAATATGTATGCAAGTTCTAAAAGCAGCCATTTACCAGATTGGCAATTATAGAAAGCAATTGCAAGGAGGAAACTAATAATGGATAAGATGAGAATGGAATCAGAGGACATCCAGCAGGACAACGTCGCGAAGATAGCCGCGCTGTTCCCAAACTGCGTCACCGAGGCGCGAGACGAGTACGGACATCTGAAGAAAGCAATTAATTTTGAGCTGTTAAAGCAGATGCTCTCTGACTCTGTAATTGACGGCGATGAGGCTTATGAATTTACTTGGGTAGGGAAGAAGGCGTCCATCGTGGAGGCGAACCGTCCTATCCGCAAAACACTCCGCCCGGTGAAAGAAGATAGCGTCAACTGGGACACGACGGAGAACCTCTATATCGAGGGTGACAACCTCGAAGTGCTCAAGCTCCTGCAGGAAAGCTATCTCGGCAAGGTCAAGATGATATACATCGACCCTCCCTATAACACGGGCAACGACTTTATCTACAACGACGACTTCAAAGTATCCAGCGAAGAATATGCAGATGGGTCTGGCGAAGTGGATGAAGAAGGTAACCGAATGTTTAAAAACACCGACTCAAACGGCCGCTTTCATTCAGATTGGTGCTCGATGATCTATTCAAGACTCATGTTGTCAAGAAATCTCCTAACTGAAGATGGCGCGATTTTCATTAGTATTGGAGATGATGAAGAAGCAAATCTAATCAAATTGTGTGACGAAATCTTTGGTGAGCAAAATTTTATTGCGAGTATATGTCATAAGGCGAGAGCATCTGTTTCGAATGACAGGATTATATCGGAAAATCACAATCATCTGGTTTTTTATGCAAAAAATATAGATGTGCTTTATGCACACCATAAGGAAATTGGAGAAGATCCAGAGTTAAGGGGGTTCGATAAAGTCGATGAAAGAGGCCGATACAAATTGACACCCGTAGATGGACCGGGGGGTGCGAGAAAGGGTAATCCATATTATGAATTCTTGGGTGTTACTGGATACTGGAGATATTCTAAAGAGACCATGCAACAAAAATATAATCAAGGTCTGATTGTATCGACTGGCAATAATTTGCAGCAAAAATATTATATCGACCAGGCTGAAAAATCGAGAAAAACAGTTACAACATGGTGGGACGAGGATTTCTTGACTTCATCTGCTACGGCAGATTTTATTAAACTCATGGGTGGGAAATACTTTGATAATCCAAAGAATGTCAATCTCCTTCTCAGATGTTTAAAAATGATTACGAAATTCGACAAAGACGCAATTGTGCTTGATTTCTTTTCTGGTTCAGCGACAACAGCTCATGCGGTCATGCAGTTTAATGCAGAAGATGGTGGCGAACGCAAGTTCATCATGGTGCAGTTGCCGGAAGAGACGGATGAAAAGAGCGAGGCATTCAAAGCCGGCTACAAAAACATCTGCGAGATTGGTAAGGAGCGTATTCGCCGCGCCACAAAGAAAATCCATGAGGATAATCCCGACGCAACGTTTGACGACGGTTTTCGTGTCCTGAAGCTCGACGATACAAACATGAAGGATGTTTATTATGCCGCGGGCGATTATTCGCAGGATCTGGTTTCTATGCTTGAATCTAACGTGAAGCCTGATCGAACCGATCTTGATCTTTTATTTGGATGCCTGCTTGATTGGGGACTTCCTCTGTCACTTCCTTACACTTCGGAAACAATTGACGGCTGCATGGTGCATACCTATAACGATGGGGATCTGATTGCATGCTTTGATGAAAACGTGCCGGAGTCGGTTATCAAGACCATTGCCAAACGTCAGCCGTTGCGTGCCGTGTTCCGTGACTCCAGCTTCGCCAGCAGCCCCGAGAAAATAAATGTCGGTGAGATATTCAAGTCCCTTGCGCCGGATACAAGAGTCAAGGTCATTTAAGGAGGTGGCAGAATGAAGCTGCAATTCAAGCACCAGAAGTTTCAGGCTGACGCCGCCAAAGCCGTCGTGGATGTTTTTGCCGGGCAGCCATACCTCACGCCCACCTACATGATGGACAGAGGAACCGGAAACTATCAGCTCGGCATGAACGAGGACGATGACTTCACGGGCTGGTCGAACGCAAAGATCGTGCCGGAACTGTCCGACGGACAGATACTTGAGCATATCCGGAAGATCCAGCGTGACGGGCAGATCGAGCCGTCACAGTCGCTCGAGGGCAAATACAATCTGACCATCGAGATGGAGACCGGCGTCGGGAAAACCTATACTTACATCAAGACCATGTACGAGCTCAACAAGGCATACGGTTGGACTAAATTCATCGTGGTCGTGCCGTCTATCGCCATCCGCGAGGGCGTTTACAAGTCGTTTCAGGTGACGCAGGATCACTTTGCCGAGGAATACGGGAAGAAGATACGCTTTTTCATCTACAACTCCTCTCAGCTTACTGAGATAGACCGTTTTGCTTCCGACAGCTCCATCAATGTGATGATTATCAATTCGCAGGCGTTTAACGCCCGTGGAAAGGACGCGCGACGCATTTACATGAAGCTCGACGAGTTCCGTTCCCGCCGCCCGATCGATATCATCGCCAAGACGAATCCGGTTCTGATTATTGACGAGCCGCAGTCTGTTGAAGGCAAGCAGACGAAGGAACGTTTGAAGGAATTCCATCCGCTTCTGACGCTGCGTTATTCTGCCACGCCGAGGGAATACTACAACCTGATTTATCGTCTTGATGCGATGGACGCCTACAACAAGAAGCTCGTCAAGAAGATCGCCGTCAAGGGCATCACGGAAAGCGGGACGACGGCTACTGAGAGTTTCGTTTATCTGGAAGGACTGAATCTTTCAAAATCAGCTCCGACGGCAACCATACAGTTCGACTGCAAACGCGCATCCGGAATCAAGCCGATGAGCGCTACCGTGACGGAGGGCTACAACCTCTTCGACCATTCCGGCGAGCTGCCTGAGTACCGGGACGGCTTCGTGGTCAAGCGCATTGATGGCAGAGACGATTCCATCGAATTCATCAACGGCATCAAGCTTTACGCTGGAGACGTGATTGGCAAAGTGGACGAGAATCAGCTGCGCCGTATCCAGATACGAGAGACCATCCTCTCCCATATCGAGCGTGAGAGGGAGCTGTTCAATAAGGGCATAAAGGTTCTGTCCCTGTTCTTCATCGACGAGGTAGATCACTATCGTGTATACGATAAGAACGGACAGCCTCAGAACGGTATCTTTGCCGACATGTTCGAGCAGGAATATGCCGACGTGGTCGGAAATATGCAGCGGGAATTCGGCGACGACGAGTACATGCAGTACCTTGCGTCCATCCCGGTAGAGAAAACGCATGCTGGCTACTTCTCCATCGACAAGAAGGGCCGCATGATCAACAGCAAGGTCGGCAGGAAGGAAACGACCTCCGACGATATCGACGCATACGACCTGATCATGAAGAACAAGGAGCTGCTGCTTGACCGTGATCCGAAGCGTTCGCCCGTGCGGTTCATCTTCTCGCATTCCGCGCTGCGCGAAGGCTGGGACAATCCGAACGTGTTCCAGATCTGCACACTCAAATCATCGTCAAGCGAGATTCGCAAGCGGCAGGAAGTCGGGCGTGGCATGCGTCTTTCCGTCAACCAGGATGGCGAACGCATGGACGCGGGAGTTCTCGGAAACGATGTGCAGAACGTCAACGTGCTGACCGTAATTGCGTCTGAAAGTTACGAGAGCTTCGCCAAGGGACTCCAGTCCGAGATTGCCGAGGATATCGCAGACCGTCCGCGTGCTGTTACGAGAGACCTGTTCCTGAATCGTGTTGTCACGGACGATCACGGCAACGAGATGGTTATCGATTCCGATGCGGCGTCGGCAATCATGTACGAAATGACCGTGAACCGCTATGTTGACCGCAAAGGCGTTCTCACAGACAAGTACTACGAGGACAAGGCAAACGGCGAGCTCAAGATGGCCGAGGAGGTCAAAGGTTTTGAAGCCGCCGTCGTGGACATCATCGATTCTATCTACGATCCGAAGGCAATGACGCCTGAGAATGCCCGCAGCAACAACGTGGAACTGCAAGTCGACGAAGAGAAGCTTAACAGCAAGGAGTTCAAAGCACTCTGGTCGCGGATCAACGCAAAGTCCGTCTACGTGGTGGATTTCGATACGGACGAGCTTGTCCGCAAATCTATCGCAGCACTCGACAGCAAGCTGCGCGTGGCGAAGATCTACTTCAAAGTCGAATCCGGCTCGATGGTTGAAATACAGTCCAAGGAGCAGCTGCGGTCTGGCGCGGCGTTTGTCCGGGATTCGTCTTCTACAATCGGCACCAAGCAAGCCATAGTCGCCAGCAAGAGCGTCACATATGACCTTGTTGGAAGAATCGTTGAATCCACCGGGCTTACCCGGAAGGCTGTCATTCAGATCCTCATCGGCATTAATAAGGCTACGTTCGACCAGTTCAAATACAATCCGGAGGAGTTTATCCTCAAGGCGTCGCAACTAATTAACGACGAGAAGGCTACGGCAATCATCGAGCACATCACCTACAGCGTGATGGACGACCACTACGGCACGGACGTCTTCACCGAGCCTACCATCAAGGGCAAGCTCGGCACGAACGCCATGAAGGCAAAGAAGCACCTGTACGACCACATTGTCTACGATTCGACGAACGAGCGCGACTTCGCCACAGAGCTTGATACAAACACGGATGTGGCGGTCTACGTAAAGTTGCCGGACGGATTCTACATCTCCACTCCGGTCGGCCACTACAATCCTGACTGGGCGATTGCCTTCTATGAAGGAAGTGTCAAGCACATCTACTTCGTTGCGGAGACGAAAGGCTCCATGTCTTCGATGCAGCTCCGGCTGATTGAGGAGTCGAAAATCCACTGCGCCCGAGAGCACTTCAAGGCAATCTCCAGCGACAATGTTGTCTACGACGTAGTAGACAGCTATAAATCACTGATGGAAAAGGTAATGAAGTGAGGGGTTTGATATGGCAGCGCATGGAAAGAATATAATAGCCGAAATCAGAAGTACAGGAGAAGGCAACTTGATTGGTGACCGATCAAGATAAGCGACCAAGATACCGACCGAGTTA
>Ga0214927_100271_pt1 | contig 14132 bp, 12 predicted proteins | sample Stichaenrichm16X_FD_168612 | JGI IMG/M metagenome (GOLD analysis project Ga0214927, IMG submission 168612) | Xylose enriched microbial communities from anaerobic bioreactor in Madison, Wisconsin, United States - 16X | ecosystem: Engineered > Bioreactor > Anaerobic > Unclassified | place: USA...
CGCGCCTGCGCTACACTCTGTCTGCATCGGGTTCGTTTATTGCTTATGAAAAATTCTTTTGTGCAAAACAGACTTTTTCATAATCTAACCCGATGTACAACCCTTCTGTGAGATTTCCGCGTCGAGGATTTCGTCGACCTGCTTCATGATGTCACGACTAGCCGGTTTGATGTGATCAGGATTACGGGACGCGGAATGTTTTTCAAGCCATGAGGAGATACGCTTGGCAGGAGATACGCCACCCAGAACACGCTGCAAGCGATAATTGTAAGCGAAACAGAAGCCTCTGAGTAGAATTTCCAGATCCTTATGGCTTGAGACACAGACCGGCAACACCTCTGTCGTGACACGGCCATTGAAGCGTTCGACCATTCCATTGGTCTGAGGAGAGTAAGCTTTGGTCCGGCGTCGGTCGATTCCCATGTCCTGACAGGCTTTTTCGAAGGCATCCGCCGTAAAGCAGGAGCCACGATCGGTCAGAATATGGGTGATCCGGAAAGGAAAGGCGGTTTTGACAGCTTTGAGGAAATCAACGGAATTATTGGCATTCTCCGCGTCATAGACGGCCAGATGGACCGAGCGGGAGCATCTATCGTTCTCCAACTGCCGTCTGACATCGCGTGTCACGACGTGACCGCCCCGCAAACGGCCCATCTTTGTCGAGACGGCGGTTCCGTCAATGAAGACCAGCTTGGTCGGATTGAGATCAGGCTGACTGTCGAACCAGACTGGCAAACGTAAGCCCGCCCAGTACGCCTTGCGCTATGTAAACACCCCAAATGGAGGGAATAACCCCGATGTAGAACAAAGGGGCTGAACCATTTTTGGTAGCGGCGGCTCTCATTATTTGGAGTTATCTCCGATGGCAACCTTAAGGTTGAAGCCGACAGTTCTGCCAAAACTGATCTGCGCCACATTTCCCGCAGGCCCTGTAAAGGCATAGGTACGGTATAGTTTGTCGGTTACGTTGTTCGCATAAACCATTACCTCGTAACGGCTCCCGAAAGACCAAGTTGTTCTTAGGTCTAGCTGTGTGTACGTAGGCTGTTTTAGCAGGTTGGCAATATCAAAATACTGCGGGCCAGTTACACGCAAATCCAATCCGGGTTCAATACGCCCAAAACCCGTTTGAAACCGCGTTGAAAGATGCCCCGCAGCCATAAACTCAGGAACGTAAGGCATACGCAGGCCAGCATAGTTATTGCCTGCGCCATCATTAAAGCTATCGAACTTTGAGATTGTTCTATTGCCATCTGCCCCAATAATCCAACCGGGTCTGAACTCCCACTGAACCTCCCCTTCCACACCACTGGCATGTGCACGTGCGGCACTGGCAATTGTCTGGTAGCCTGCCGGACCAACATAGACTTGCTCGTTCTGTAATTGATTATAAAAATACCCTGCCCTTACAAAGAATTTCTTATGTCGGTACACCGTCCCTATCTCGTAACTCAGCTCCCGTTCCGGGTTGTAGGATGTTGCATCTGCAATGCTTGTTGGGGCGTAGTTAAACCCGGCAGGCTTGTAGCCCTGACTGACCCGGCCATGAAGATGCCAGCCCGGCAAAGCTTCATAATCGAGAGAAACGTTACCGAGGCTCATGTTCTGATTGCGGCTCTTATTGCCCGCATAAAGCGTTTGCCCGCCATAGGTCGAATTGAACGCTATGCTGGACATATCACGCGAGAGACGACCACCTAGCCCCAGATCCAGATTTTTCAAAATATGCCAATAAACATTGCCATAAAGGGCCACTGTTTCCGCACGGTTATGCGATGCGGTCAGTGGGTAGGGAATGTAACTTGGAACATAAGCGGCCGTCTGGCTTGTACGATCCTGATATGTTGTCTGATGATAAAACCCCGTTACAACGTCAAAAAAACGATGTTTGCCTTCTGTACCAAAGCGCAGTTCCTGCGTATTAGCGCTCCACTGCTCCGGTTGGGTAGAAACATACGAATAGTAAGGGAACGAACGCGAAATATCGCTGTCTTGCCATGAGGCTATGACACTGAGTTTCCACCCATCAAAATGATAGGTGCCATGTAGAGATTCGTCATGCCCACACCGGCTCAGACGCGGGTCGGGAGTGCCCCGCACAACACTTGCAATTTTACGATCGCGCAAATTGTTGAAGCCCACATAAACATCCTGGCTCCCGTAACTGCAGGAACCATCAACAGCAAAGGCCAACTCCCAGGGCTGGTCGGTTGGCGCAAGTCGCAACGTGGCGCGCCCTCCACGGCTTTCAAAACCACCAAGACGTCTGGAACCCGTGGACGGATTGCTCACATTGCCCTGCTGCTCCTGAGAAGTCAGGGCAATGGAGCCATAAAGCCAGTCTTTTATCAGACTGCCGTCTGCCGTGCCGGTTACATGGTAACCATAACGGCTTTCCGCCCCGGCCTCGAACGAGGCATGGGCACGCGGACCGGGCTGGCGTGTTGCAATATCAATCACGCCGCCTTCAGCACTCTGGCCATACAGGGCCGCCTGTGGTCCCCGCAGCAGTTGCACGCTCTCAATACCAATAAGAGACTGCATAGCGTTAATGGGAAGCACGGGAACATCATCCACATAAAATGTTGTAGCTGGATGATAGAGGTCCTGCGCCGAGGTAATACCGCGCACTGTAATGGCGGGGAAAAGAAAGCTCCCCGAGCTTTGAATCTGCACACCCGGTAACACGCGCGCCAGATCATTTGAGTCCCACACCTGTTTCTGGCGGAGTTGTGTGCCCGTTACAAACTGCCCGCTTGTGCCCGTCTGGTCCAGCCGCCGAGGCTGACGGACACCAACGACCTCCAGATGTTCCTTTGCGGCTTTTGGCGCACTTGTGTTGTTTTTGGCCGCTATTGTTTCTGCCTGAGCAGAACAGGATACAAGAACCCCGCCAGCCATAAGGCCTTTATAAAGTTTCTGATGCCACCGTGCTGATGTGTGAGTGTTAAAGTAAGACATATCCTGTTTTCCAAAGAGAGTAAGGGTCAGTTCAGTGGGGCATTGGGGGCAACCCATGACCGGGGGCGCTGTTGTGCGTGCCAGAGCCGAGCATAGGTGCTGTTGAAAGACATGAGGGCTTTGTGCGTGCCACGCTCCACGATGTGACCGTTCTCCATCACCCAGATTTCGTCGGCGTCCTGTGCAATCCACAGACGGTGAGCAATTGTGAGTACTGTGCGATCCCCCCCAATGTGCTGTAGGGTGCTGCGAATGGCAGCTTCGCTCATCGTATCAAGCTGCGAGGTTGCTTCGTCCATCACCAGTAAAGGTGCGTTCATAAGCAGTGCACGCGCTATGGCGAGGCGCTGCTTCTCTCCGCCGGAAAGCGCAGTTGCGGCAGCCCTGATTTCTGTGTTGAGGCCATGAGGCAGCTGCTGAATAAACTCATGAGCATGGGCTTGTTTGATGGCATCATGCACTGCCGCCTCAGAGGCCGTAGGGCAACCAAGGCGGATATTGTCGGATATTGTTCCTTCAAAAAAGTGCACGTCCTGCGGCACCAGAGTAATGCTCTGGCCAAGCATACTGCGGTCCATGCCCCGCAGGTCCACCCCACCTATTGTAATAGCTCCTGCACCAACGTCCTGCAGGCGAAGAGCCAAATGTGCGAGCGTGGTTTTGCCAGAACCCGAAATACCAACAAGTGCAATTTTTGTGCCTCGGCGGATTGTTCCTTCAATCGGGGCAAGGCCACCAGCAGAGGGGTTGTCGGCATCAAAAAGAACCGAGGCGTTTGAGAAATGCAGGCAGTACCCCTCCGGCTCTGCGACTTTTTCAGTCCGGGTCATGCCGGGCTGCACCATAATCTGGCTCATGCGGTGGAGTGTATTCCTCGCAAAACGTAGCCCAGCAACCTGGCCTGCCAATTCAACAACACAGCGGGTAAAGCGGTAGGTCAGTATAATGGCTGCAAAAACAGCACCAGCGGAGAGACCTTTTTGCTGAAAACTCATGACCAGCACGCCAATGGCAAGCGCCATTCCGGTCTGGGCGGCAAGGACATACCCCATAATGGCAGGTGCAGGAGCCACCTCAAGCGCCATCTGGGCTGTTTTCAGGCTGTCCGTTGCCGCCTCTGCACGAGAGGAAATCTGCCCTTGCGTGTCAAAAAAACGGATCTCACCGGCACCTTCCAAAAGCGTCAGTGTAGCCTGTGCATAAGCTTCCTGTGCAGAGGCAAGACCGGCATCGGCCTTATCCAGCAGGCGGAATGCCAGCAGCATCATGCCAATAACAGCCGGTAAACTGAGCGCCAGAACAGCGGCAGCAGAAACTGAAAGGAACCCAATCAGGACAAGAAGCAGAGCGGGTAAAGCCATACCGGGAATGACAATGCCCCACAGATGGGTGAAAATATCTTGCACAGCAGCAAAACGGCTTGTCATGAGGTCCAGCAGTCTGGCGCTTTCGTCTGGCAACTGCCGCTGGGCCGGGAGCGCCATCAGATGATCAAGCAGGCGCAGCCTGATCTGTGACATGGCACGATACGTGCCGGTAAAATCTTGCACCAACCCCTGGGCGCGAAACAGCGCTTGTAGGCCAAAAGCTACGGCCAGACCTAACAGGATCATCAGTGCGCATGTGATACTGCTACGCCCCTCGGCCATCCATTGCACGCTGAGCAGTAACAGGACGTAGCCTGCCGCTTCAGCCACAGAGGATGCCAAGCCATACACAAACCCAGCGCGCAACGCGGGGTCTGCAATAAGGGTGCGCAGCAGAACCTTGTAGTATCCCTTCATGGCATGGCTCCATCGCCAAACTGGTGACGGGCATAGGTTCCATAAAGTGCTGATTTTTCCATGAGGTCTTCATGGCGCCCCAGAGCAGTCAGGTGCCCATGCTCCATAACTGCGATCTGCGCGGCCTCACGCACAGTGGCAAGCCGATGCGCGACAATAAGGATCGTACGCCCCTCAAGCGCACGCGCCAGAGCTTTCTGAATATGGAACTCACGTTCCGGGTCAACAAAAGCTGTTGGTTCATCAAGAAGAATAACGGGAGCCAGACTGACCAGAACCCGTGCAATGGCCAGCCTTTGACGCTCCCCCCCAGAAAGACGGGCTCCGTTCCGCCCGATCGGTCCGTGCAACCCAAAGCGTTTGACACACCCAGAAAGATCACATTCGGCCAGAACATCAGTAATGTCACTTTCAGCAAGGTCCGGGCGATACAGAAGAAGATTATCCGCAAGGGAGTGCCCAAGAAGCACAGGATTCTGGAATACCGGGCAAATCAGCTGCTCAATAGCTCGCGGCACAAGTGTTTCAAGATCATGACCGCCAATCAAAACACGGCCGGATGTTGGTTTGAGATTACCTGAAGCAAGCTGCAAAAGCGTACTTTTTCCCGCCCCACTGGCCCCAACAATGCCCGTTACCTGCCCCGCAGGACATGTTAGCGAGAAAGACGTCAGCACATTTTCATTTTCAGAGCGTTCAAGGCTGATATTTTCAAACACAACATCGTAGTATCTGTCGGCCTGAACCGTCACTGACGGATGCAGTGCTGCGGGTTGCGCGGTGCTTTCTGCACGCAGTGCGTTAAGGCGCTCCAATGTTGCGCGCAGGCGTGGAAGCGTGCCTGAAACAAACATAAGACGCTGAAGTGGCGTCATCAGCCCAATGCCAAGCAAAATGGAAAACAGGCAATCAGGCAGGCCAAGACCATGCGTCATGTGCAGGATGATTGCGCATGGCAGCACCAGAAGCAGGTTTGTGCCAACGCACATAAACACCATGACATAGCTCCATCTGGAGCGGCGCGTCATATCGCACGCCAGATGCGCCACATCTTGCAATGCTTCTGTCAGTGGAGGCAGGGAACTCGGGGATCTGTTAAAAACCTTGAGGGTCATCAGCCCTTCCAGACACGCCATGATGTTCTGGTTGATTCTGACATCAGCAAGATGCCATGCCCGACCATTGCCAGAGGCAACACGCCCGATCTGCCGCCAGGCCCATGCGGCTACTGGCAATAGTCCGACGCTGGCCAAAGCCATGACTGGGGAAATAACCACCAGAAAAAGCAGGCTGACCACAACTGTCACAAGGCTGATAATTGTATCGGGGAAAGTATGCGCAATGGCCGTCTCAAATTCGGCACTGTCATCAAGCGCCAGTTTTTTTAACATTGCTCTGTGACTGGCCGTATAATCAGCCGGAAGTCTTTGTGTGAGATTTAAAATAGCCCTGCGTAAATCCCTGACCACATCAAATGCCAACCTGTGGCAGAGCACAGATGTTGCCCCCTGACACAGAAACGGCAGAAAAACGGCGGGGAGCAGAAACAGCGCAATCCGCGTAGCCGACTGGGCAGGAAGAGAACGAAAAAGCTGGCTTAGAACAACAAGTGGGATAAGCGCGCTCAGGGCTGTCAGAACAGAAAAAACACTGACTACATAAAACCGTGGTTTATACCGATTTATATAATCCGAAATACTCAAGCAGTCAGATGAACAACAGGACATGTGCAGGGCTTTGGTCTGTTCCGGCAGGTGGAAAGGCACCTCCCGTCATGATCGGAGTTGACGCTTCTCGCTACCGCGATCGAACCAAACCATTGCGATCCGGTCCTGTAATTGATAATCATTCTTATTATTTTTTAATCCTGAGGCCATAGCGCTCATGTCCGTAGAGATTTTATCGCGTGTTTCACGCACGCAAATGAAGCAGGCTCATGCGTTTTCTCCGTCCTATTACAAGGACGTGGACAAACTCGGCCGGGAAGCGGCCTTACAAGGCCGGATGCGCACCTTCACTCTTAGGGAGGGGCTGGAGCTAGGTGTGTTCGACCTCTATGCGCGCAGAGATTTCATGGGCACTTTTTCCGCCTCCCCTCAGCTTGTTATCGTCCTTATTACTGAAGGCCTCGCCTACGGCACTTTCCGGCATCGCAGCGATCACGCACCGTCCCCGCGTTTGAACTACCAGACGGGAGACGTAATTGTTGCCTGTAATCTGGCAGCCGGGGAAACAACTTTTGGGTTAACAGCAGGCCAGAAATTCAGCGGGCTGGAACTTAGGGTGAGCTTTGATCTACTAGAACAGCTCATGCCCGGTTTTCTTGCCAAGGCGACATCCCACGACAGACCTGTCCAAGTTATAGGAAAAGCCGCGTGTTGGATGGCGCGCCTCTCGCGCACATTCACGCTAGGTGCTACAGCACGGACACTTCGGTCGGCAGCAGTAGATGGCAGACGCTCTCTTATGCTGGAAGGTTTTTCACTGTGCCTGCTGGATGAAGTGCTGGAAGCTTTCGACAGCGACAAGGAAGCAGCACTATGGCGCCAGGCGGGTCGCTACGAAGCATGTATCCGTGAAGCCGCCGCGTTACTGACCACCCACCTCGCCGAGCCATGGACAATCAAAATGCTCGCAGAACGGGTCGGTCTCTCCGAAAAGCGTTTAAAAGACGGATTTCAAAAATACTATCAGAACGGTCCCTATGGGTTTTTACAAAAAATTCGCATGGATAGGGCTAAATCTTTACTTATGCGCCAAACCACAAGCGTAACAGACGTCGCTTTACAGGTTGGATATTCAAACAGCTCGCACTTTGCAAAACTCTTCAAAAGAGAGTTTGGTATCAGCCCATCCAAGGTGCCCATGTCGGGTTTACCATAGTTATATGTTCCGTCACATCAAAGACCAAAAGGATGCGAGACCATCTTCAGCGACGGCACTTTTGGCGCAGCATGCACTGGCAAGCTCGGCCTTCCTTTGAGATTTTGCATGGTTTCCTCCCATTCGCCCTCCTGCATTGCCTGCCAGTCTACCGTGGTCGATCAGAGTGTGAGACAAACCGTCTCGAAGCAAGCAACCATCTTCTGACTGCCAAAGTGATGTGGTTCAGCCGCAGAACAGTCATGTCTGACCTCATTAAATTCTTGCAGGAAAATATGCTTCGTTTTCGAGGCAACGACAATCCGCCATGGAATGGATGCGAGGGTACTCCATGATCTCCCGCACCTTGCTCGGCTGCTCGACGGCAAGCAACGAGGGCACCTGCGACAACCGGACGAATATGCGGCGCGAAGAGCTGAAACTACAGATCAATGTGCGTGGCGATCTCGTCGGCATCATGACGGTTGCGTCGGGCAGCGAACAAACGAAAACCCCGCCCGTTTCCGGACTGGTGTTCATGATGCGTTCGCATCGCAAATTCAGATGGTGCGGGGACAGGATTGGTTCTCAGCTTGCGGCAACCGCAAGTTGAGAGCAAAGCAAGATTAATAGGCTGTTTTAATGAACTTTTTTCGGCACACGCATGACCTCCTACTGAAATAAAGGCCCCTACCCTCATAAAGCATAAAGTTCATGCATCCAGAGCTATGTCAGCTTCCGCCGACATTCTGGGCATAAAATCGCTGGATGCCGTTTCTGCATAGCGGACACAGCTAGCGTGATTTCCCGCGACCAAGTTTAGGTAGGAAGCAGCCTTCCCGCTTTCGAAGCAGGAGTGGCATAATCACTTCCTGACCGGCACAAAACCGTTACAAACCCATTCTTTTTCCTCTCGTGTCAGAACCTGAATTCATAGACTGCTTTTCACAATCGAGAACTGGAAACAGGTTGTTTCTGTTGACAAGAACCCGCTGTTTCCTGTCTAGAGACAACCAGCCATGGTTCTTTCCGTGTGTTTCCCACATGGAAGGCTAAGAGGGAAACCGGTGCAATACCGGTGCTGCCCCCGCAACTGTATGCTGTGAGGCTGTCGGAACAAACGCCACTGTTATCTTCGATTGATGACGGGAAGGCTCCGACCTGCCGATGACCAGCAAGCCAGGAGACCTGCCATAGCGTGAAAGTCACGGACGGAGCTGCCGAACGGGGTGTGTCGGGGGCGAAACGATGCTCGGTCGTTTCCACCGCGGTGACGCCCTGTCGGAGCAATTGTCGTGCGTGCCGTACCCCGCGTCTTTGGCCTATTAGTTATCAGTGTTGGCTGTGTTTCGTCTGTTTGTGCCGCAACGGTCCAAACCAAGAAGGCAAAAGCACAGCCCCTTAAGAAAACGTCCACTCTCTGGAATCGCGCGCCCGAAGAGATAACGTCTTATGGCAAGACCCCGACGCTCAAGACAGCTCCGGCCATCGCTGGCAAGCTGGGTCTGTCCATTCAGCATTCTCCCGCCACCATCAATGTCGTTTCACATGACCTGATGATGCAGCGTGGCTATGCCCAGGCCGAGGACGCTGCAGACAGCGCGCCCGGCGTGACATCTGGCGGTTCGCCCGGAAGCCCTGCGCAGCTCCTGATGCGAGGCTTCAGCGGCAATCAGATCCTCGTGCTGCGGGACGGGATCTATTTCGGTCCCACCACAATGGTGAACCGCCCTCAGAACAGCTTCAATCTGGAAAGCGTGCAGATCCTGAAGGGGCCATCCTCCGTTCTTTATGGGCAGGGTGCGGTTGGCGGTACGGAAGATGTGCGAACCCGTGACCCCGCCTTCGATGCACCGCATGCAAATGCCCTGCTGTCCTACGGCAGCTTTAATACATGGAATGCCGGGATCGGTGGTTCAGTGCCAATCACTAAAACACTGGCTCTGCGCACGGATTTCAGTCGTACATCTTCAGATGGCTATGTGAAAGGGGCTGACCCTCACTCGAACGATTTCACGACAACCCTTCTGTGGAAGCCGACGGACAAATTCACTGCTCGGCTGAGCATGGATTATCTGACCGATCGCCTCTCCACCTATTACGGCACACCGCTGGTCAATCTGTCGCAGACAGGGGGACGTGTGGGCGGTCTGCTCAGTTCCTCACAAGGGCTTGGCATTACCAAAGCCTCGATGTGGCGTTATTATAATGTGCGTAATGCACAGGCGAGTTCGGTGAACGCCACGCCAACGTTTCATCTGGAATGGCAGGCCACACCAAACATCCTGATCCATAACAGCAGCTACTTCATCTATTCAAAACGTCTGTGGAACAACGCCGAAAGCCTCAGTTATATCGGTTCTGCCGGCAGCACGGACGCAAGTGGAAACACGATTGCACCGGGCCGCATCGGACGCGACAGATTCTACGTTTTCCAGAATCAGCATCAGGTCGGCGACAGTCTCTACGCCCGGTTCGATTCCACAATTTTTGGCATGAAGAACCGCTTCATTCTCGGCGGCGATGCCTACTATCTTCGCTTCATCCGCAACCGTGGTTTTCCCAACGCGGATTATGCCGACAGCGTTTCTCTCGCCAGTCCTGAACAGACAGGACTGGGAGACTTCGCCGGGGAATATCCCTACAAGAAATCCCCCACGACCATGGTGCAGGCCGGGCTGTTCATGGAAGACGTGCTGACCATTCGCGACGATCTGCGGCTTGTCGGGGGATTTCGGTACGACTGGCTTTCGCTGAACCGGCAGAATTACAATCAGGATGGCAGTTACAGCGCCGCCACCAGCTTCAAGGGACACTACAATCCCGACAATTTCCGTATCGGTCCCGTATTCGATATCACCAAAAATGTGAGCGTGTATGGGGTCTATACAACAGGAGAAGACCCGCCGGGCTCCAATCTGTTCCTCGCCAACCGTGGCCAGTTCACGCGTCTGAGCCATTCAAGGCAGGGTGAGATCGGCATCAAGGCGAATGCGTGGGATGGCCGCTTCACGACGACACTGGCATTCTACGATATCCGACGCACCCGCATGCTCGTCGCAACCGGCGTCGATACGGTGGCCACGGCCGGTGCGCAGAAATCGCGCGGACTGGAATGGCAGGGCGATCTGGTTCTCGATCGCCACTGGAGCCTCTCCGGCAATGTCGCCTATACCTATTCACGTTACGGCTCCTTCCATCCCAGCGCATCGGTCGATGCGTCAGGTAATCAGGTGCCGGACGTACCGGCCGTCACCGCCAATCTGTGGGCTATCTGGTCCCGTGTGCGGGGTCTGCCCCTCGATCTGGGCGCAGGCATGCGATACGTCTCTTCCCGCAAGGGTGATTACGCCAATACCCTGACCCTGAAGGATTATGCGCTCATGAATGTTTTCGCCGCATGGCATACCTACAAGGGTGTGACCGTGTATGGCCGTATCGACAATATCGGCAACAAGCATTTCATCCAGTGGGCGGACACCAGCTATCCCGATCAGGTGCTTCTGGGCGCGCCCCGGTCTTTTTCCATCAGTGTTCAGGCGGGTTTCTGATAGCCTGCCAGCCATAAGGAGTAATCATCCATTACCACCCGCACTCTTCCTCCGGTTTCCGCAGCAGCGCCAATCCCTGTGAAGTCCCTGCTGCCTTGGGCTGTTTTCGGAACGCTCCTGTTCGCCCTGCTGCTTTATTTCGTTGGTGCGGAACAGGACGCGACGTCCCTCGTCTCCGGTCACATGGTGCATGAATTCGTCCATGATGGACGCCATCTCCTCGGTTTCCCGTGTCACTGACGGGGATCTGAGAACATGATGGATCGCCTGCTGTCCCGTGGCATGTTCGCTGGGATACTCGCCGCGCTGCTCGCTTTCCTTTTTGCGCGGATCTTCGGTGAATCGCAGGGGAACCTGTCCATTGCCTACGAGGCTCATCAGGCCGCTCTGGCGCATGAACCGGCCGAACCGGAACTGGTGAGCCGCGCGGTGCAGGCAGGATGGGGGTTGCTGACCGCGATTGTGGTGTACGGCGCAGCGTATGGCGGTCTGTTTGCGGGGCGCTGCTCGGGTGCGCCTATGGCCGCACGTGTGCTTGAGGCCTCATCATGACGGCCGTGACAATTTCTGTGCATCATTATCTTCGCAAACGCCTGCTCAGAACTCTTTATATCACCCATCGCTGGCTGGGGATCAGCGTGGGGATGCTCATGATGTCGTGGTGCCTTTCAGGGATGGTGATGCTGTGGCAGCCTTGGCCTACCCCAGATCGTGTCTCAGCTGAAAAAGTACATGGTCTTTTCTATCTGCCTACACATCTGCCCCTGATTAACGCCTTGAACGAGTATGGGGCACGCTTCCAGTCGTTCCGCCTCAGCATGACCGGTTCCGAACCAGTTCTCACCCTCGTTCCTATTTCTGGTCCGCCTGTCAGCATTGATTTGAGGACGGGAAGAGCGGGATCCATCACACCAAACGATGCCAGTATGAATGCGGCGGCTTACGCATCCTCAGTTGGGGTGCAAAGTCCGCCTGTTTTCACTGGTACGACCACGGATGACCAGTGGGTGCTTGATACTCCCGGTAGACTGACTGGTTTTGAACGATTTCGCTTTTCAGGTCCGCAAGGACTTGTCGTTTATATATCATCATTGACGGGGGATGTGGTGCAGGCGACTGATACGAGTTCGCGCGCATGGGCCTGGATGGGTGCAATCCCACACTGGCTTTATCCTGCCATATTGCGACGCAATCCTCTGATGTGGAAATGGACCGTCATCTTGCTGGCGGGAATAGGAATGTTTCTGACAGCAACCGGCATTTCCATCGGCCTTTTACGTCTGAGACGTCGATGGCCATTTTCGTATTATCGTCGCTGGCATCTTGCCCATCATCTTGGCGGCATGATGTTTGGCCTTCTTGCCTTATCTTGGATCACTACAGGTTTTTTCACCATGAATCCAGGCGGCGTTTTTGCAAGCAAGCGAGAAGCGCGTTCGGCCGTGCATGTGACAGGAAGTGTGACGGGCGAGGAAATCCTCGCAGTTCTTAACCGTATCGTCCGTCTACATACGGTTGACTGGACAGACGTAAGCAGTGCGTTTCTAAAAGGGCATATCTTCCTGGCCGTTACTGATTCTGTTGGCAATCACAAACGGCTTGATGCCCAGTTGTCGCCGTCTCTGCTCACAACAACAGAGTTAGGGGCATCAGCCACCTTTCTGGCATCCCCAGACCTGTACTATTTCAATCGTCCCACGCACACGCGTCATTTCCCTGTCATTCGTATGGCCGCTGCAAACGGAACGCTCTTTTATCTTGATGCACGAACGGGAGAAGTGATCACCGCTTTCGACAGTGCGGCACAAAAGTCCCGCTGGTGGGTGTATGGACCGCACAACATGGACTTCTGGTCGTGGTTGCGGTCTCCTACTGCTCGTTTGATGGTGATATTCCCCACCCTGTGCTGTGTTCTGAGCATCTATATAACCGGCATCACGATCGGTATGAGACGTCTCGGTTTTATAAAGCGCCGGTAAATGTTCAAATAAACAAGAGAAATATCATTTCTAATGGACAATAAATTTTAGTGATAAATGACAATATCTTGTCTGAAATATTCTATTTACTCCGTCAGAGAATACCGTCTGATAGCAATTTGCGATGCAGGTTGCATCCTCTACGCGTAAGACGCGCCGCCACGCTTCCCCATCGCGCGGAAAATCCGGCGGCCACATATCCCATCAATATCAATGATGCACGAATGCTACCATGATCCCCTTTGGGGACACCATACTCGCCACTTATCGGAAGGGAGAGGATGAATCGGCATTGTTCTTTTGTGAGATCTTTTGCGCCCAGATAGGGTCTGGCGGCCCCGCTTTGAACGGGGAAATCCATGACATTACTCACAGCCTGTCTCCTATTGGTTCGAATTCTTTAAACAATCATACACTTGGCCTGTGTCCACTTGCTGGCGGCAAACCTCGTCTAACGGAAATTCAGGACAACGAGATCATGACATCAATAGTCCGGTGCTATGTGCGACAATACATGCTCATCGCGGCTTTTTGCGCCCCGATCAGGTTCTGGACCGCAATATAGGCTTGCGCGTAAAGTTTCCCTGATGCGTCTTCTGGTATATCGGGAAGTGCCATTATCATCTCCATCGCCGCGTCCAAAAGCGGCCTGAAATGTGCTTCCAGATAGTTGCCGCGTTCGTGATACGTGATTGGTAAATCGGCCACCATCATTTGAAACAGTTCATAACCATTCTGCTGCAATTGTTCTTCTTCTGGCAAAGACACATCACTTCCCAAAAAAGAAACCACACAGGTTCGATCCGGTGCCAGAAGAATGATCTTCTCAAGTAAAGGATGAAAAACATGCGAAGACCGCGCGATAAAAGGGGTAATCCCCCCATTTTTAGTGGGGCATTGAATGAGACTTCAGGCAGCTGTTTTTAGTTTCTGGGCGGGGGTTAGCCCGCTGTTCCCCATGTTGGGTCTGTCATGGTTATATGTCCAGAGCCATT
>Ga0214927_100283_pt1 | contig 13309 bp, 14 predicted proteins | sample Stichaenrichm16X_FD_168612 | JGI IMG/M metagenome (GOLD analysis project Ga0214927, IMG submission 168612) | Xylose enriched microbial communities from anaerobic bioreactor in Madison, Wisconsin, United States - 16X | ecosystem: Engineered > Bioreactor > Anaerobic > Unclassified | place: USA...
GTGCTCGACCGGGCAATGGCCTCCCCGAAAACGCTTCGATACAGGGACTTCTACCGACAAACGCCAAGCTCAGACGGGTAGCAGGTCAATGGAACACCAACTCACTGCAAGAGGGGATTTACTCGACTTTCCTGAGCAGGTGATCGCCGGGGTCCCCGCGACGGCCCCCATAGCCTGCCTCCGATTGCCACAGGTCGCATTTCCCCAGCAGGTAACGCCACGAGGAGCGACTCGAAGACACCTTCAGCCATCACCGACGCGCTTCCGTGACGCGCAGCAGGAACTTTCCCAAGCCTGTTCCCTTACGCCTCCCAGGAGAAGCGGCTCATGTCGACCTTGCCGCTCGGGAGAAACCCGACCCCCTCCGCCTCGAGCATGCGGCGCTGCTTCTCAGGCCCTCCGAAGGCAAACCCGGGCGCAAGGCTTCCGTCTGCGAAGACGACCCTATGGCACGGCACCCCACCCTTCATTCCCGGGCTGGAGTGCATCGCGAACCCGACGTAGCGCGCCTTGCGTGGCTCACCCATCATGCGTGCCACCTGCCCGTAAGTGGTCACGCGTCCCTCGGGGACCTGTCTCACTATGTCGTATGCCCTCTGGAAGAACCCGTCGTCCGCCATTCGTCTCTCCCCTCACCCGCGCGTCTGTCGTACGTAAGGTCACTCACCTTCTCCCCAATCAGGCGCTCGTCCGCACCCCTGAAGTGGTTGGTGAGCGTCTTGTAGTCGAGTGGGAGGAAGGAACGCGCCGAACAATCCGTGCAGCTCACCTTGCTGCCCGCAGCGCGTGGGCAGACGCCGCGTCGCCACTCGTTCTTGCAGGCGGGGCATAGCCAATGCCGCCGACCTTCTGTCGATAGCCATGGGCATGCACGTCAGCACGACCACGAAAGAGGGAGAGAAACAGGTCGACCTTGTCGTGCGACGGACTCTGCGAGGTGACGATTCCGTCTGCCTTGAGCTTTGAAAGGGCCGACTGGGCGCCAGCCTGCCATTGCGACTTGGTCGCAGCGATGGATGCCAAGGGTCACGGGCAAGGATACGCAGCTCTGCGTCAACCATATCTCGCTCCTTTGGAGCGAACTTGGAATATCGCCTGATGAATTGCCTCTCAAGCTGGAGGTGATAAGCCATCTAGACTGCCTTGTGCAAGTCTGCAATGAGGTCCTCAACGTCATCGTAGACATCGGCTTTTCCCGTTGCCGCCGACTCACGTGCCGATGCGGCGAGCGCTTCGAGCTCTTCCGCCTTAGCCTTTGGATAGACGACAACGGGCACCATCATGACCACACCATCATGCACGACCACGTCGAACATGTCACCACGCTTCAGTCCAAGCTGGCGTACGACCGCCAGCAGGGCGCGTCCAGCCTCTCGGCGGTGCTACGCAGCGACACCGCCATCGAGGTCAGCGTCAAAATCATGGACGCCTTCGTGGAGATGCGCCACTTCATCGCGGACAACGCTCACATGTTTGATCAGATCCGCGAAGTGAGCCGCAGGCAGATCGAGTACCAGGCGGAGACCAACCACCGCCTCAACGAGATGCAGCGCTCCACCGACGAGCGCTTCGAGCGCGTCTTCGACTGCATGGGAGCGCATGAGGAACCCCGGCAGATGGTGTTCTTCGAGGGCCAGGTCTACGATGCCTTCGAGCTTCTGGTCTCGCTCGTGCGGCGTGCGAAGGAGAGCGTCGTCCTCATCGACGGCTACGTGGACGCGGGCACGCTCAACATCCTGGCGAAGAAGGCCGATGGCGTGACCGTCACGGTATGGACCCACCCCAAAACGAAGCTCACCGCCAAGGACGTCGAAACCTTCAACGTGCAGTACCCCAAGCTGACGGTGCGCCACACGTCCTCGTTCCACGACCGGTTCCTGATCCTGGACGAAACCGAGGGCCACCTCGTAGGCGCGTCGCTCAAGGACGCAGGCAGGAGGAGCTTCGCCATCACACGCATAGATGATCGATCAATCATCAAGGCCGTTCTGTCCAAGCTCGCCCAACAGTCGTAGCCGCTACGAACCGGCAGGAGTGCGAGCACCTCCCTCTCGCTCGACCCCGTCCATGAGCTGTTTGGAGTGTCTCTACATAGCAAAATCCCGACCAGCATCTCTGCTGGTCGGGACCTTAGTTTTGGTCGCGGGGGCTGGATTTGAACCAACGACCTCCGGGTTATGAGGGCCCCATTTATTCGGTGTTTCCCTAAGAAGAGAAGGGCTTTTCCCACCGCCCCCGCTACTCGAACCTTACTCGCACCTACTCTTACCTGCTATGCCCTCATGGGAAGGGCTCGGAAGCCTTTGCTGCCCGCAGAACCCTTTCAAGCTATGCCCGAGCCCTTACCTACTCTGCCCTGTGGAGGTCATAGTACTGGGAGGGGTCAGTCGCGCTGGTGCCGTGCCAATCGAGGATGTGCTTGTCGGCGAGCGATCTGAGCGTCGCGCGGGCCACCTTGTTACTGCGCCCCAGATGTTCGGCGAGCCCCCTCACCGTCACCCGTCCCTTCCCGTACGTGTATTGCACGGCAGCAAGCTCGTACTCGTTGAGATCCCTGTACACGCCCTCGCCCAAGCTTTCCGCCACGGAGTCGGCCTGCCTCAGCACGCGCGAGGTGATGCTGTTCTCCAGCACCAGACGCACCGACATGCCGTGGGGCTCCGAGTACGCGGGCTCGTTCAGGAAGAAGGAGGCCATCTCGTCGTAGATGCGCTGCACGCCCTCGTTGAGCTCGCGCACCCAGCCGAACTCGACGAGCGTCCGTGCTATGATCGGGTTGCGCGACCACCTGGTGTACCTCATGTTCTCCAAGGTCACCATGTTGGGCAGACCGCCGGGGCTCGTTATCTCCAGTCGGTCGTCGTACATCATCACGCGGATGTGGTCGCCGCTCATGGCGTAGTCGCGGTGGGTGACGGCGTTCACCAGGCCCTCGAACCAGGCGAACTCGGGGTATTCGGGGATGATCTTGAACCGTCCGTCGTCCCCCAGGTACTGGAACTCCCTCAGCTGGCTCGATATGAACTCCTTGGCCCTCTCGATGGCCTTGGGCAGGGGCCCGTCGAAGGTCCTGTCCTTCACTATGTTGAGCCTGCGCCCCGTCTTCATCTTGTTCCCGTCGAAGCGGATCACGCGCACCCGCGCCCAAGGCATGAAACGCGTCGGGTTCTCGGAGAAGAGCAGGACGCCCGCGTTGGTGAGGTGGCCGTCCCGGAGGAACCCGCGGCTGCGCAGCACCTGCTCGTCACTCGCCTCGGTACCCAGCTCCGCCTTGTAGCGCCCCACCACCTCGGGGTCCACGTCACCAATCGACGAGCGTTCCTCCAACTCGTCCTCGTAGCGCCGCTGGTTCTTGTCGTACTCGAGCGCCAGCACCTGCTCACGGTCGAGCTCCACGCTGCTGTCCCGTTGCCGGAGGAACACGGCCTTGTCGCTTCTCCTGGCGATGACGCGCCCGGTCGAGCTGGCGACGTCCAGCACGAGAATCTGGTCGTCCTGACCCTTGGCGTTCTTCACGGGCACTCTCGTCGCGTGCACCACGGGCGAGGGGTCGCAGCCCACAATCGGCGCCTGCTCGAAGTCCTCGATGTCCCGCGCGCCATCACGCTTGAAGCCCGTTATCTCGCCGTCGTCCTCGATGCCGATGACCAGCTTGCCGCCCGAGGCGTTGGCGAAGGCGCATATGTGCCGCGCCGTCTCCTTGGCGTTGAGGCGTGCGCTCTTGCGGTCGAAGTAGAGGTTCTCCTTCTCTGTCGAAAAGAGCTCAGGGTCGTTTCGGGTGATGGGCTGCTGCATGGGCGTCTCCTAAATGCGTTCAACGGGAGACATTTTATCGCACGGCTCAAGGGCATCCGAAGGCCCCAAGCGCCTCACCAACCAATGTGATTCCGACCCAAACTAATGCAATCACATGCCTTGGCACATCGAATTACATTAGCTTGGCCATCAGCTTTTGGCGTTTGCAGAAGGCGCGCTCTTCCCGTACCACTTCGCGCGGTACTCGTCGGGAAGCATCAGTCCCGCCGCCACCTCGGCCATGTCCTGCTGCTTCTCCAATGCCGTGTCCTGCACGATCGAGTCGTCGAAGAACACCGACACGCCGCCCTCGTCGGGGAGAGGCACGCCCAGATGCCGCGAGCACGACATGACGGCCCGCGACACGTCCACGAGTGCCCCCGTGAGCGCGTTCTCGTTCTAGCGGATGTTGCGCATGAGCGCCGAGTTGTCGGAGGAGACCTCCGTGGCCGTCTTCACATACCCCACGTTGTCCAGGTTGAAGTAGTTCGTCCCCAGCCCGCACAGTCATCCAGCACCTGGAGCGCCAGCCGGAACGCCTGGCCCTGCGCCTCAGTGCGCAAGGCCGGCGCGAACTCCTGAATCGTGTCCTCGGTTGACATGACCTTTCGGAACACGATGCAATCTCCCTTGCCGAACGGGATGGGTATACGCTTGCCGCTCGAGTCCTTCTGCTGGTCGAACACGACGTCAGAGAGGAACACCCGCATCTTACCCGCATCAATCTCGTTGATGAGCACGTCGTATGCGAGGTCAACGCTCTGAACCGCATCCGCCGCATAGGCGAACACGGACTGCCCATAGGGCGAGAAGTCCACGCGGGTGTTGGGGATGGCACGCCGCACGATGCCGAAGGTGAGGGAAGACGAGCCCGCGCTCACTTCCTCCGCAACCCCCGGCACGCTCACCACGCGCCCTTCCTTGTCGAAGCAGGCCGTGCGTATGCGATAGAGACCATCATCGCCAACGAGACGCATCTGCAGCTGGTCCAAAACCCCACCTTTTGAGAACGCCCGCGTGACGAAGGCACACTCCCTCACGCCCTCGCCGTCCCAGCTGAGGGGGACAACCACCCTCGCGTCGTGGCGCCGAACCCTCACCAGACGCCTGCCCACGTCCATCCACATTGCGAACGCCCCCGTGCCCATGCCAAAGGCCCGCACCACGGTCTCCAACGCCCTTCCCCAGAAGTTCGAGGAGGAGAAGAACGAGGAGGGTGAAGACGATGGCAGAAAAGGAAAGCAGGGCACGTAAGAAGGCCGCCCCCTACGACGCGGCCGAGTTCCTGGAGACCGACGAGGACATCGTCGCCTACCTCAACGCAGCCCTGGAAGTCGGCGACCCCAGCCTCTTTGCCGCAGCCCTCGGCGACATAGCCCGCGCCCGCGGCATGACCCAGCTCGCCAAGGAGACGGGAATCACTCGCGACGGACTCTACAAGGCCCTCTCGCCCACGGGAAACCCCTCTTTCGCCACGGTGCAGAAGGTCGTGAAGGCCCTCGGCTACAAGCTCGACGTGGAGCCCGTGCCCGCCTAGGCCCCTCGCAGCATGTTCTCCGCCATCGCGTACCTCACCGCGTCGATGGAGTGGTCGTCCCCGTCGGGAATCTCGTCCAGCCACGCGCCGTCACGGTCGCACAGGTACTCCTTCTCGCTGAACTCGGCGAGGGTGAACGTGCAGTGCTCGGGGTCTATCACGATCTCCTGCAAGTTCGCCAGCCCTCGTAGGAGAGCTTGCGCATCCGCCCCTTGCGCGCCGGCCTCGCGCGAATCCCCAGATCGCGCCGATACAAGCTCATCTGCACCTTGACGTCGGGTGTGTCATCGCACCACACCAGCTCGTCGTGGTAGTAGGGCCCCTCGCCAGGCGAGTCCGCATACGTCAGGGTCTTCAGCACCACGCGCCCGGTCTCCTCCGGCCCCATACGGTTGGCCGTGTGCTCCTCGAAGATGGCACCGCACCCCGTCTGCTGTTTGATGCGATCGCCCGCTGCCTCGCACTCCGGGCACACCACCTGAACGCGGAGACTCACATGAATGTGCGAAGCCTGGATTTCGATGGCGTGGAGCGAGTGATCCACGCCACAGCATTCCAACAGCGCGTCGTGCACCACTGCCACGCCCCGGTGCCCCAGCTCGCTGATCACGTCGTTCTGCCCCGTCGTCCAGCTCATGGGGAACCCCGAACAAGCGAACACAACCAGACACCTCGAAGACGTTCAGACGCCATTGTGTTTGATGGTTCTATCTGCATCGACAACTTCGAGCACCGGTGGAGCAGACGGCGCAAGGAGCACGGCTTAGACGGGCTCAAGTTCCACGAGCTCCGGCACGCCCATGCCATCATGCTCCTCGGCGCGGGAGTGGACGTGAAGACCGTCCAGACCCGCCTCTGCCACGCCAACCCCAGTATCACGCTCGGCTGGTACGCGCACGCCATACCCGAGAACGGCCACAAAGTCGCCCAGAAGCTCGGTGCCCTCCTCACTGCTCCGAAACAGCAGGCAGAGGAGGAGAAACGGCCCGCAGAGACCCGGAACGAGGATTCGTTCAAAGTACCGCCGAGGGGACATGTCCCACCAATACGAAACAGGCCAGCTGCCGTATTGGCTAGCTGACCTGCGTAAATGTTGGTCGCGGGGGCTGGATTTGAACCAACGACCTCCGGGTTATGAGCCCGGCGAGCTACCAGACTGCTCCACCCCGCAATGTCTGGGCGCCGCTTGTGCGCAAGAAAGTAATATAGGGGCTACGACAGACGATGTCAAACTCGGGCAGCCAGATGTGGAGACGCTCCACATTCAGCCGAGAGGAGCGTGCCCCGCGGGGCCGGCGGGATGAGCCAGGGGCAAGGTCGCTCGCCCCTCTCCCCTATCCCATGAGAAGGGCGTCGACCAGCTGGTTGTCCTCCTCGGACGGGGAGCCCAGCGGCAAGCCGCACGCCTCGAAGAAGTGGCTCCCCGCAAACTGGCGCGCGCGGAAGTTGTCGTGCGCACCGTCGTCCAGGTAGCGCACGCGACTCAGGCAGTCGGTGGTGGCGCAGCTGAGCACTCCGTGCCGCGCAACGTAGCGCAGGTAGGCCTGGTCGTCCGACCACAGCGTGACCCCCGCCATGCCCTCCAGCTCGTACGCGACGGCATACGAGCCCCAGCCGATCCCCCGGTCGCGCACGTAGTCGTCCAGGATGGTCGCCATGCGCGTGACCCTGTGCAGCGTCGCCCGGGCGTCGATGAGAAGCGCGTCCGGGGCGGGCGGAAAGTACGCCTCGTGCGAGAGGGTCGCAAGCGCTCGCGCACGCTCCTCTCCCCCAAGCACCACGGCGGGCACCGAGAGCTTCATGGAGTCGTCGGCAAAGAGCTCGATGGCGGAGTGGGCCACCGTGGCCTCGTCGCGCGAGGGGACGCGAAACACCAGGCTGTCGTGCGCGTGCTGGACTCGGCAGCCCCGCTCGCGGCGGTCGAACACCGCCTGCATCGCCTGCGCCCGCTCGTTGACCTGCGCCCGCGTGGGAGCCTCGCCCCAGGCGCGCCCGAGCCTGAACAGGTACAGCCCAAACAGCGGGACTGTCGCAGAGGTCACGGGCGAGAGGAGCGCGGCACCACGGCAGCTGCCCGTCGCTCCGGCGGGCAGTCCCCCGTCGACCATGGGGTAGTACACCGTTCGATGGCAGAACCGGCGGACCTCCTCGCGGCGACGGGTCGCGCGGTCGTACAGGTCCACGAGCGAGGTCCCCGCCGCCGGGCCGGACGCTGAGCCCTCCCGAATCTCCACGATGCCGTCGGCGACGTAGGGCGGGAAGTCGCCCTCGAACACCTGCACAACCACGACGCCGCGGCCCTGGTCCGCGGGGTCCGCCACAAACCGCACCTCGTACCTGGGGGCGGGCGACACGTGGCTGCGGCACATCTCGCCTATGACCTGGCTGTAGTCAGCCGTCCCGCGCGGGACCGGGCACAGCTTGCCGTCGTCCGCGACGCCAATGCACAGCCATCCGCCGCGCGAGTTGGCAAACGACGCGATGACCTTGGGCACCTTGCGCCTGACCGTGTCGCCAAAGGTCTGCTTGAACTCGAGCGCAAACCCCTCCTGCAGGTTCTGCAGCTGCGAGAGGTCCTCGTACGTCACATCGGCGAGGGCCTTGGGAGCCCCACGCCCGTCGCGAAAGGGGCTGAACACCGGCATCACGCCCTTCTCCCCGCGTCCTGAGCCACCACGATGGTAGCCCAACGCAGGCGTGCGTCACATGGGGAGAGGTGCCCGCAACCGTCCCGGCCAGGCAACCCAATGGCAGCGCGTCCCCATGACCGCAAGTCCGCGAGCGAATCCGCCGCGCGCCTGCCTCGCAACCACCCCCCCAACGCACGAGACGGGCGCCGGCCGAATGACCGACGCCCGCCCGCGATCGAGCTCGCTGCCAACCAGGGTTAGATGACGACCTGTCCGATGAGGAGCAGGGCGTTGAGGAGGATGGTGATGATCAGCAGCGGGTTGATGAACTTGAGCCAACGGCTGAAGGGCACGTCGACCATCGCGAGACTCGCGAGGATGAGGCCCGTGGGCGTGATGTAGGAGATGAGGCCCTGGCCGTAGTTGTACGCCGCGATGATGGCGGACTTGGAGACGCCGACCGCATCGCCCAGCGGCGCCATGATGGGGATGGACAGCACGGCGAGGCCCGAGGACGAGTTGATGAAGAAGCCCAGCACGATGTAGACCACGAGCATCATGAGGATGAACAGGATCGGGCTCATGCCAGAGACCACGCCCGAGAAGAAGTGCAGGATGGTGTCGGAGATCAGGCCGTCCTCCAGGAGGATGTTGACGGCACGAGCAACGCCCACGACCAGCGCGGTGCTCATGAGGTCACCGGCACCGCTGATGAACTGGTCCATGAAGGTCTCCTCGGGGAGGCCGCACACAAAGGCCAGGATCATGGCGCAGGCGAGAAACACCGCGGTCATGCTGTCAAACCACCACTGGGCAGTCACGATGCCCCACACCAGCACCACGAACGAGAGGCCAAACACCGCAAGGGAGATCTTCATCTTGCCCGTGAACTCGGGAGTCTCGCCCTGGGCGCCCCAGCGCTCCTCGATCTTGTCCTTGAAGTCGTAGCAGACCGACTTACTGGGGTCCAGGCGCACCTTGCGGGCGTAGCGCAGCACGTAGGCAAACGAGATGATGGTGCCGATTGCAAGTGCGATGAAGCGCCAGCTCATGCCGTCGGCCATGGAGATGCCCGCCGCCTTGGTAGCAACGCCCGTGGCAAAGGGGTTCACGGTGGAGTACATGGTACCCACGGAGGAGCCCACGAAGATCACGGCGATGCAGGTCATTGCATCGTACCCCGCCGCGATGAACACGGGCATGAGGATGGGGTACAGGGCGATGGTCTCCTCGGCCAGGCCAAAGGTGGTTCCGCCCGCGACCATGATCAGGCCCAACACGATGATCAGGATGTACTCCTTGCCCTTGGTCACGCGCGAGAGCGCTGCGACCGCGGCGTTGAGCGCGCCCATGTAGTTGAGCACGCCGATGCAGCCGCCCAGGATGAAGATGAACAGGATGATGTCGATGGTGTCGTACACGCCCTTGATGGGGGCGAGGAGAAACTCCAGCGCGCCCTGGGGCTGCTGGTCAACCTTCTGGTAGGTGCCCGGGATTGCGATGGGCTTGGTGATGGACCCGTCCAGGAAGCTGTCGAGGCTGCCCGAGACCCCCAGCTTGTCCAGCGTCTCCTGCGTGGGGGGCATGTTCTCCTGGCTGCCGTCCGGCTTGGTGATCACGAACGCGTCCTGCGAGCTGTCGTACAGGAGCTTTGAGTACTCGCCTGCGGGGACGATGTAGGTGAGCGCCGCCGCGAAGAGCATCACGATGAAGAGCACTGTGATTGCTGTTGGGAAGTGGAGCTTGTGCTTCTTCTTCGGGGCGCCCTCCGCGCCCGTCGCCGCCTCGGCGTCCTGCGCGTCGATGGCTTCAGCTTCTGCCATGCCTCGATACCTCCAATGGTCGTGCCTGACTGTACGAATGAGAACGAACCTCTCGACCGCCCCTATGCGAGGGCGCTCCGAGCGGGACTAGCCCTTGTGCGCGTACACGCCGATGAGCTCCACCAGCGCGCCGGTGGCTGCCTCCATGCCCTCGACCGTGGCGTGCTCGTAGGGGCCGTGGTAGCCGTAGCCGCCCGTCCCGAGGTTGGGGCACGGGAGCCCGCGGAACGAGAGCTGGCAGCCGTCTGTGCCGCCACGGATGGGCGTCACGCGCGGCTTGATGCCGGCAGCCTCGTACGCCTCGCGCGCGAAGTCGATGGCGAAGGGGTTGGACTCGATGACCTCGGCCATGTTGCGGTACTCGTCCTTGATGGTGAGGGTCACGGTGCCGCTCCCCCACTGCTCGTTCATGGTCTTCTCGATGTGGCGGAGGGTCTGCTTGCGCGCCTCGAGCGAGGCGGCATCAAAGTCGCGGAGGATGTAGGAGAGCTTGGCGCTCGCCTCGTCTCCGCTGATCTGGTACAGGTGGTAGAAGCCCTCGTACCCCTCGCTGTGACGCGGGTCCTCCGCCTGGGGGATCATCCCGTTGATCTGGCAGGCAAGCAGGGACGCGTTGACCATCACGCCCTTGGCGGAGCCGGGGTGGACGACAAAGCCCGTGACCTCGAACTCCGCGTCGCACGCGTTGAAGTTCTGGTACTGGATCTCGTCCTCGGCGTCGCCATCCATGGTGTAGGCGACGTCGGCATCAAAGCCCTCCACGTCAAAGTGAGAGACGCCCGTTCCGATCTCCTCGTCGGGCGTGAAGGCGATGCGCAGGGGGCCGTGCGGCGTGCCGTCGGTGATGATGCGCTCGAGAGCGCACATGATCTCGGCGATGCCCGCCTTGTCGTCCACGCCCAGGATGGTGGTGCCGTCGGACACCAGGAGCGTGCGACCTGCGAGCGACGGCAGCTCGGGGAACTCGCGCGAGCTCAGCGTGCGGCCGCTCTCGCCCAGGGGCAGGTCCCTGCCGTCGTAGTCGTGGACCAGCCTGGGCTTGATCTCGTGGTCGCAGTAGGCCGAGACCGTGTCCATGTGGGCGATGAGCCCGAGCTTCTTGCGGCCCTCGCACCCCGCGGTGGCGGGCAGCTTGGCGTAGACGAAGCAGTCATCGCTCACCCGGACGTCGGACACCCCCATCCCACGGAGCTCGTCCGCAAGCATGTTTGCGAGGTCAAACTGCACCTTTGAGCTTGGGCAGCACGAGTCGTTGTTCTCGTCGCTGGGCGTGCGGACCGCGACATAACGCAGGAGGCGGTCGATTGGCTGCATGGATTTCTCCCCTCTTCGATGCATGGGAGAGAGCGGCCAACCTGTAAGATGGCCACATCTCTCCCATATCAGTTTCATGTAACCTTTTGGAAATATAAAAGAGAAAAGCGTTTACACGTTCGAAACTTTTGCAAGCGATGCCCGTTCCTCCGTGAACGGCATGTGCGAATCGCGAACGGCTTATATTCATGGTTCACTCCCTGATGCAATGCCAGCCCTCGCGCACATCCCGCCGCGCAACGAGGCACCACCGCCCCACCCTGCTGCGCTACCGTAGTGGCAGTGAATTCGAGGCGCCCTCCGGGGCGCGAGGGAGGCATCACATGTCGCAGGACAGCTGGAGAAACGCGTTCCACCTCATGCCGGTCACGGGCACCCTCGACCGGGTGGACGGCTTCCGCCAACGGGACGGCAGTTACGTGGTCGACGCCCACCAGACGCTCGCCGGCTCCGCCTCGCACCCCGTGCGCTTCTCGAGCCACAACCTCATCCACTGGTCGGTCGAGAGGAACCCGCAGCCGGAGCCCGCGCCCGACGACCCGCGGGTGCCCGCTGCCATGCCGGGTGAGCTCGAGGACCACGGCTTTGACTTCTCCTCTCCCCAGGAGTTTGTGGACGACGAGGGCAGGACCCTGGCCATCGCCCTGATGCGGACCCCCGACACCTCCTACGTCAACACCCGCGGCGGGCTCAAGTGGGAGGACTGCCTTACCATCCCGCGCCAGGTGGGCCGCGCGGAGGACGGGAACGTGACGCAGCTCCCCGTGGAGGAGTTGGCGGAGCTACACACCTTTGAGGCAAGCATGGACCCGCACGCGGGCGGCCTGTTCCGCAACCACCGCGCCGACATCCGGCTTCAGGGGATCACGGGCGAGAAGTTCACGGTCGTGCTGGACGAGGAGCTGTACGTTCGGCACCGCGAGGGCGTACTGTACCTGGGATTCCGCGGCCCCAACCCGCACACCGTGGGCGGCGGCAGGACCGAGGTGGGGGCTCCCATCGGCCACGTGGATGACCTCAGGATCGTGGTGGACGAGTCCGCCGTGGAGCTGTTTGCCAACGGCGGGAGGTACGCCTTCGCCACGCGCTGGTTCCCGCTCACCAAGACCATGCTCGTTCGCATGAACGTGGACGCGGCCTTTGCGCGCGGATGGGGCATGGCGGACGGCGTGAGCGACACCTACCGCGGCTAGGGTCGCGAGGGAGGGGTGGTCGAGATGGACGCGCTCTGTGCACTGGGTAGCCTCGCCATCGGCTATGCGTGCGGCAACTTCCTCACCGCCGACGTGGTGAGCCGCAGGAGGTGCGGAAAGTCCGCCTTCGACATCGGGGTGGGCAACCCGGGCATGGCAAACGTGGGGCACGAGCTGGGCAAGGGGGCCGCCGTCGAGGTGCTGGCGGGCGACATCCTCAAGACCGTCGCCTCGTTCGCACTCGCGCGGGCGGCCTTCCCCGCCGCCGCGGATGCCGCGGGTACCATCGCCGTGCTGGGAACGACCCTGGGGCACAACTACCCCGCCTGGCACCGATTCAAGGGCGGCAAGGGGGTTGCCACGACCTGCTCGGGCATCATCCTCGCCTCGCCGCTCCTGGGCTCCGTCGCGTCGGTCGCCGGACTTGCGACCGTGCTGGCGACCGGGTACCTGTGCCGCGGGGCCATGGCCATACCGCTCTGCTACACCGCGCTCGAGGCCCTCTTCGGCAGCTGGGGCAAGGCGCTCTTCGGCCTGGCGCTCTCCGCCCTCATGTACCTGGCGCACGGAGACGCGATCCGTGGAGTCGCCACCGGCGTGACGCCCCGCGCCGCCATTGCGGAGAGGTTCCAAAAGAGGGGGTAGGCAGCATTTGACTCCACTCCCCTCGCCCAAAAGGGGCGAGGGGAGATCCAAATCTCGGTAGCTGGGGCTAGGGCGTTCACGGAAAATCGGGGCCAAGGCTGCTATGGAAAGGAATCGAGACTTCCGGACACGCAGCCTGCTTCGGAGCCTTCACCTCACCCGCGTCGCAGCTGCGCCGCGACCCCTGGACGCATAGCCTGCTTAGGAATGTCGAGTATTGGCAATTTGGAAGGACCAAAAGCTTGGAAAAATCCGCTTTTGCAGAAAGTTGGTCTTCCGCCAGGACTAGCTCCGCGGCCCTATAATCACCACAGGACATAGCCATCCGCCAGAATGCCGCGGTGGGTGGCGGCGATCTGGCGATTGGTAGTC
>Ga0214927_100284_pt1 | contig 13299 bp, 16 predicted proteins | sample Stichaenrichm16X_FD_168612 | JGI IMG/M metagenome (GOLD analysis project Ga0214927, IMG submission 168612) | Xylose enriched microbial communities from anaerobic bioreactor in Madison, Wisconsin, United States - 16X | ecosystem: Engineered > Bioreactor > Anaerobic > Unclassified | place: USA...
GCGATGGTCCTCGACCGGGCGATGACCGTCCCGATTTCGCTGCCCTACAGGGAGTACTACGAGAGAAGTGCCAGCTCGGAGGACTAGCAGCTCAGAAGTTTACCAACTTTCTGCAAGAGAGGATTTTTTGCACGATTTTGCAGTTATCGAACTTTTCAATTCGCTTATCGCTCTCCTCTCCATCCACTGCAGCAAGGAAGTCGGTAAGCACGGTGTTAGTGACGATGCTTTTGACTACGGTGTCATCTTTAAAGGAGGCCGAGAGCGACCCCTCGGCAGATACTGAGCCCTTTACCAGGTTGGCGAACCAAGCACGCACGCCGATGGAACCTTTTATTTCTGCTCCACCTTCAGCAGATTTGTCATCAGTCGTGGCAATCTCCGACATGAATGACCCACCTGTTTTCAACTGAACATAGTCAGTTGCAGAGCCTTCATCAAAGTAAACGATTTTTACAATGTCATCAGTGTTACTCATACCCGACACGCCCCTTCGCATTATCAATGACAATTTTATCGCCAGTGACAGAGTCCGACATTCGGGCGCTGTAATCATCCCTTAATTCGCGGGCCAACGGATCTAAGACGAATCGTGACTTAGCGTGGCCTAGCGCCCTTTGTAACGTTGCGTACGTATTTCCCATCAGGTATCTCTCAGCTTGCCCGCGAAGACGGAACGAGACTCCTTGGGTCTCGTTGCAACCCAAACGCACCAGATGCAAGACGAAGAGGAGGTAGGCCACCCCATGAGAGACGACATCCTCCAGATAACACGTGACGCGTTCCCGACGCCCATCGGAATATCGGATAATGATGCCGTGAGCCGCGAGAATGCCGGGGCGGAGATACGGGGATCTGCCGCCTCCTCGACATCCGAAACGTACGACCTGCCCGACGGCCTCATGGACGTGCCGCAGGTCGCAGAATACCTGCGCGTGTCGAAGACGTCGGCCTGCAAGTTCATCGAACGGCAGAAAATCCCCACCATAAGGATCAGGGGGCTTCTGCGTGTCAGGAAGGGCGAGCTAGACGAGGCGCTGCGCACCATGGACAACGACATCTAATCGGTGATCCCATAACTTCCGGCATATCTTCATCGCATAAAACTAGAGCGAGGCCCTGTGGGTCCCGCCCTTACAAAACCCGAAGGTTTTCCATGTGTCTGTATTGTGAGCCATTGGGGAGCCAGATGTCAACCAGCACGCCGAGCTCAGTCATCTCGTCCTAGGCAAAGGAGCAAAGGGGTGTCACCGCTTTTGACGGCGCTCTTAGCTACAGCAGACCTTCCACGAAGGGTTTGAGCTTGTCGAGCATCGCGTCGCTTCTGATGACTGTACCTAAATCGAGGTGCTCACTCTCCTCCTTCGTAATCGTCTGAGTGATTACGCCCATGAACAGCAGCCTGGAGCCGAGGGCAATTCCGTCGGTCGTGGGATAGCTGCCCTGGTTGAGGATGAAGGCGGGACTGCCGCTGGAGCCCTCGAATACAGATGCGTCAACGAGGAACTCGCGCTTGCCCTTGTAGTCGTTCCAAGCGGGCGTGGAAGTCCAGCCTTGTCTGATGAGGGGGGTCTTGTTGTAGTCGTCATAGAGCCCGCTGGGGTATCCGATGAAGGTGATTTGCTCGAGCGCCGCCAAATTGTCCAGCACACTCTTCTTCGGGATGAGTCCAGAGTCGATGGAGCGGTAGAAAGGCCTCTTCCCGTTTTGTTCGAGCATGCTGAGAACAGGAGCCACCGGCATCGCAACCAAGTCGAGCTCTCCGAGCTTCTTCCCCTCGATGAATGACTTGTCGAAGTTCACGCTGATGGTCTCGCGTGACGGGGCGTCACCTTCGGCTAGATTGATGACGAAGCGACCCTGAATCACATCCTTGAGGACATGGTGATTGGTAATGAGCAGGGGCACGTTGCGCCCGTCCTCAAGGTCATAGGAAAAGAAGAATCCTGTACCCGAGACGCCCGTGCCTTCGGTAGTTATTCCCACGATGGGGACCGTGGTAAAGAGCAGCTGCGTGCTCGTATCATTAATGTTCATCGGTCTTGGTCTCCTTGCCATCGGGATCCGCCAGGTGTTCTAGAACGCGCTCAGCCAGATCAGATTTGCCTTGGTTCTCTTCTTTTCGGATAAAGATAAAAGCGACAAAGAGTCCTACTGCGCCACACGGTGCTACGCAGAGCATTAAGATACCGAGCAAAGATGCGAGATTGACAGATGACGACAAACCCCCGAGAAACCAGCCCAGGAATGTTGTCGCGAGACCTAAAAAGGGTGTCAGGTTTGTAGGAAGGGCGCTCCTGCTTGGCCTGAAGGAGCATCTCCCTTGCTTTTCTCAGGTCGCTGTCGCGCTGTCCGACGTATGATTCCAGCAGGTATTCATCGGGAATGCGAACCTCGTGGTCCTGGCGCACGGCGACGTGCTCCCGGTCATTTATGAGGTGGATGCCGTTACTTGCCTCTCCGACGCTAGTATTGTCGCCCATGTGCGCGAAGACGCTGTCGAGGTCAGCCCACCTGACTCTATGGGCAAGTGCCTGGTCTTGTGGTGGGTCCTCTTGACCTTTCTCCACCAGATCTCCTTAGAACAAGGTCCTGGCGTCTTGCGGAGGTTTATGGTCACAGCAGAGACACCATGGTTCAACCAATATATCGATGGATAGATTATACCGTGTGGCTGATATGGCGACCAAGGGATGCGGGCGACACGGCTGTGGGGTGCTAATGACTTGCAGATTGCTGGTGACAGGCTACTACTAGCGGCGTGGCTTTGCTGTTGGCTCACTCCGCCGCCCGCCCCACGGCGCCGGAGATTTCTCTGCACAGTGGGGCGGCATCGGTTGCTCTAGCGGAGTCGGCACCGTCGGCAACGGAACGTATACTGCGCTCGTCGCGCTCATTGCCGAAGCAACTGTGGCCTGGGAGAAAGGCTGGAGATAATGAACGAGCTCTCTTGCAGAAACGAGTGGTAGTGGAGGCTCGCGCGCACGGTGGCGCAGGGTGTGCTTGGCGTGGCCATCGCCAACCTCGACCTGCTGGTCGGCACCTAGTCGTTCATGTCCAAGTGGCGCCCCACGCCTCGTGGACGTGCCGCAGGTCGCGGATTACCTGCGCGTATCGAAGGCGTCGGCCTGCAAGCCCATCGAGCGGCAGAAGATATCCGCCATAAGGATCGGGAGGCTTCTGTCTGTCAGGAAAGGCGAGCGAGGCGAGACGCTCCGCGCCATGGGCAACGACATCTGTTCGGGAATCCTATGGCCGCGCTCTTTGCATAACAAATAGAGCGAAACCCAGTGGGCCCCGCCCTTACAAAACCCGAAGATTTTCCATGTGCGCATATTAATACTCATCGGGGAGTCAGACGTCGATCAGATTCCACACAAAGTCAAAGTACGCGGACAAAATGGGCCACTTCGGCAATCTAGAAATGAGTCCGCGCCTACCAAATGCGAGGTCATGCCTTCCTGAACCGGCGCCTCCTCGTCGATCCCTCCCCGACCAATTTGCCCGATTCAATGAGTGCGGATACGTGAGCGCTGGCGCTGCGTTTTGAGACTCCAGCAGCATCGGCAGCATCTGCCAGCGTAAAGCTGACTCGTGATGCAGCGAGCTCCAGTATGGCTTGGTCAGTGTCCCCCAGCTGCTTGGCAACTGTCGACTCGGTGATCAAAACCCCACCTGCGTCTGGGACTGTAGCGCGGAAGACGCTTCCGTCCACGAGGGTCGGATCCCCACCCATGAAGCTTCGTGCATACTTGAAGAGGTTGCGTGTGCCGCTCCCTAACTCCTCCGCAAGCCCTATCTGAGTGAAGACATTGGCAATCGAGGGATTCTTTGGCATCGGGTTAAAGTCATTGAGCGTGATATTCCCCTCAAAGAATGTCCTGCTGGCGTTCTGGGTGTGCAAGCCCTCGCGGTCGATCTCCAGCTTTGCAGGATAGGGACTCGTGAATTCCCGGTGGATGAGCATGTTCGAGATGAGCTCACGGCATACGATGCCCCGCACGCTTACCCTTGCGTCTCCCTCAATAACAAAGGGATCGGGGAGATTACGCTCGCAGAACCCCATGAGGGCATCGTACGCATCGATGAGATTGGTCTTCACCGTTAGGCGGTCGTCGTAGCGGTCCTGGTCACGCAACCTGACCACAGCATCGGTTTTGTAAGTAGGACAGAGCGAGCCAATCGTCTCGTCGCTACCGAACAGCAGGCCGGCGGCGAGAGTGAGGCCTTCTTGTCCTGTTGAGTAGTCCTTGACCAAAAGCTGGGCGCTCCGCAAGAGCTGCTCGTCATCCAACCCTGCCCAAGGATGTCCCGGCCGCCGTGCCGTAGCCATCTGCCTTGCACGATGTATAAGATCTGCACGCAAGTCGCTCAGCGTCAAATATGGAAAGATTCGCCGCTCAGTCTCGAGATTGCTCTTCCGGATATACATGGCAGAAATCTGACTGCCAGCGCTAACCTTTACATCGGCATCAGCGATGCGGTCGTATACGACGCCCTTATAGCGGTGAACATCCGGACTCATGGGGACCCAGATGCGGACGACGGTCTTGCCATTTACGACAACCATTTCAGTCTCGAGCATCACAGCGGGATCGAACAGCTTGGGATTGCGGACGACATTGGCGATATTGCGCTGTATATCTATTGCCGCGCCTTCCGCAACGCCAGCAACAGTCCCATTGTCTTCCACGCCGAGGTAGACACTTCCACCCATGTGGTTAGCGAATGCACAGACGGTCTCAAAGGTGTCCCGTTCAGGCCGTGCTCCGCACCTCTTAAACTCGACTGATACAGATTCACCCTGGGCGATCGTCTCTAACAACAGTTCGGCTTCCATGCGGGTTACTCGTTCCAATTTAGGGTCAAATTCTGTTGAAATTTTACCATGATTCGGGAAGCATTCACGCATTCAGGAAGCAATTTAGGAAGAGATTCGCGAATAGCTTCCCGAGTGTTTGAAAATAATCCTGCCGCTCAAATAGTGGGTATAGATTTGCGGCTCGTACATTTATGCTTTATATCCGTGGAACTTCAGCATGATAGCGCAATGGTGCGATGTGCAACGATTGCGGAGGAGTCGACACTCTCGCATTACTATTGCCGGTTTTCGGGGGCCAAAATGGGCCTAGAATCGTCTATTGCAACACAGTGTTGAGAGTGACAAACGCTCTTTCGGAAGGCTTGAAAACGGCCCGAATTCATCGGAAATCGCCGAGTTTCGCGATTTGTCACTCCTCACTCCTACCTGCGATTTTGCAAAACGGAGAGCAAAAAAGCGGGGTGACTACAAGGTGACTACATGGCACGGCGCCAGATGCCCCCCCTGGCTTGAAAACGCGATGAAATCTTCCATCACCGCGTTGGCATGTTTTGGCATCCGTTCGCCCCTCTTAGCAAGGAGTGTCATCACGTCGTCCTCTTGAAGGGTTGTCGAGAGTATTTCCCCAGGTTAACGCCTATAGAATCAGCCCCGAAACGGTCTTGTTTCGGGGCTGATTCCTACGTTTCACTCTCGGAAAGTCCGGGTGGCTTCGTCCTAGTCGTGCCAATAGATGCTAACCACTGCCAACAGGCGGGCGGCTTGCAACTAGATGGAACGAAGGCCCAGCTCACTCCCACTCAGGGGACACAACCCCCCAATCCGTGTAGTCAACACGGTGCCTGACTTGCGGTTTCTGTCACTCTGCATTCTCGAAAAAACGTGTAGTCACCGTGTAGTCGAAAGTGACTACACTGCGTGTAGTCACTTTCGAAGAGTATTTTCCTCCGACCGAAGAGGGACACGCTTGACCTGCGGAAACGCCGTTCGGTTGCTCGCAACTGACTACACGCCCCGAGACAGCCCGAATGCTGCTGCGCGCACCCCGACCCGAGAGTGACGTTTCCCGACCGAAGAGTGACACGACTGGCCTGCGGATGCGTGCGCTCGACGAGGTTCAAGTTCGCCTCCGCATCGGTGGCCACGCTGGACTTCCGCGGGTTCGACCCCTCAGCGCTGACCGACCTGTACTACGCGTTCTCCGGCTGCAAGAGGCTGACCGCGTTCTATGCCGACGCGAGTTGGGCCCTGCCTTCGAGCGGCGTCAGCGGGTCGCAGTGCTTCTACAACTGCTCGACCTCGCTCGTGGGCGGCAACGGCACCGTGTGGGCCAGCAGCAAGACGGCGTACACGTACTTCCGCATCGACACGGCGAGCACACCTGGGTATCTCACGGCTGCCTAGCAGGTTGTGACACGGTTGGACACTGCCTCCTGAGGATGTAACAGCGAGCTCAGGAGGCAGTTCTTTATGGAATCGATCATCGTCGCGTGCATAACCGGGGTCGTAACGCTTGTCGGCGTGATCCTCTCCAATTCCAAGTCGAGGGCCGTCATGGAGGTCAAGCTGGACACCCTCACGGCCAAGGTCGAGAAGCACAACCAGGTCCTGGAGTGCACCTACAAGCTTGAACAGGACATGGCGGCGGCCAAGCACGACATAGAGGAGATCAAGGGAAAGGTGGCATGAGATGGAGAAGTTCTTGGCTGGAAACGAGTGGCAGTAGCGCCTGGCCCGCACGATCGTGCAGGGTGTGCTCGGCGTCTTCGTCGCCAACATCGACCTGATCATCGGGTTCGGGGTGCTCGACCCGACGATCCGGGCGCTCGCCGTGGCGTTCGTGATGGCGGTGCTCTCGCCGGTCATGGCGGCGCTCGGCGGCGGCGAGGAGATTGTGATCCCGAAGGGTGGCGGCAATGGGGCTCAACGGCATCGACATCAGCTCCTGGTAGGAGGATTTGGTCGTCTCGAAGATGACGACGTGCGACTTCGTGATCGTGAAGGCAACGGGCGGCAAGGGCTACACCAACGCCTGCTTCAAGAGGCACGCGGACGAGACGCTGGCGGCGGGCAAGCTGCTCGGCTGCTACCACTACGCGCGGGACCGAGGGGTACGAGGGCTCGTCGGAGGCCGAGGCGGACCACTTCATCGCGGCGTTCAAGCCCTACGTCGGCAAGGCGATCCCATTCCTGGACTGGGAGGCGGACGCGCTGGCCCTGGGGCCCACATGGGCGAAGAAGTGTCTCGACCGCGTGCGCGAGAAGACCGGCGTGAAGCCCGGCATCTACACGAGCAAGTCAGTTTTGTTCTCCTACGACTGGACCAGCGTGGCCAAGGCTTACCCGCTATGGGTGGCACAGTACCCGAACTACGAGGAGACGGGGTTCAAGTCTGAACCCTGGACGGACGACTGGGACTTCGGTGCGTGGGACTCACCGCTGATCTTCCAATACGCGAGCACGGGGCGCATTCCCGGCTACGCGGGGCACCTGGACCTCGACCTGTTCTATGGCACCAAGGCCGATCGGAAAGCGCGATGCAAGGCTGTCGGCTCAAACACCGCCGAGGCGGTGAAGGAAGTGGCTATATCGCGCGCCAACGTGGCGGAGCAATGGAGCACCTTTGCAACTGCCCTGAGTGCGGCTGCAGCCAGCCAGGGCGTCACGGCACAAGCGGTTACTGCAGCGTGGTCACCGACACTGGAACCATCGAGGTGAAGGAGGGCGACCGGGACTGCTCCAGCGCGGTGTGCGAGGCGTGGGAGCTCGCGCTCGCCGGCACGCCCTACGACGGGCTCATCACGCGCTACAACTGGACCGGCGGCATCGACGGCGCTCCCGGCGACCAGACGGGCCGCGAGAGCCGCATCCAGGACTACTACCGTGGCAGCTGGGACGGCGAGCTCCACTACAACCGCAAGGCCGACACCGGCACGGCCTCGGCCCTACCGGCTCTGGTGCGCCCTCCGGCAACGTGTCAGAGCTTGCGGCGAGGGTCATCGCAGGCGATTTCGGCAATGGCGATGCTCGCAGGGCCGCGCTGGGCAGCCGGTACGACGAGGTGTAGGCGGAGGTCAACCGGATCCTCTCTGGTGGCTCCTCTGCCTCCTACGACGCGGACACGCTCGCGCGACGCGTCATCGTGGGCGAGTTCGGAAACGGCGACGAGAGGAAGCGGCGCCTGGGAGACAAGTACTCAGCCGTGCAGAAGAGGGTGAACGAGATCCTTGGCGCTGCCGCCACGGCGAAGACGAGCGTTGGCGTGGACGCGATGGCCCGCGCGGTCATCCGTGGCGACTACGGCAACGGAGACGAGCGGAGGCGCAGGCTCGGGTCCTACTACTCGATCGTGCATTCCCGCGTGAACGAGATGCTGTCATGAGGCAGAGACTCGCCTGGCTCGGCGAGCAGGCGGGTTGGCTCCTCGGGATCGTCGGGTGTCTGCTGCTGATGCTGGTGCTGCTGCCGCTGGTTCCGCTGTTCGAGATGTACGACGAGATACGGCGGCTGCACGAGGAAGGCTAGGGCTGCGGCCTGACGGCCGGGAACCTGTCGAACACGACCAGGGCGGCTTGGGGCACACCGGATTCGATCACCTGATCCGGAGTCGTCTCCGAGCCGTCCTCGTTCGTGTGGGCGAGCACCGACATGATACCGCCGAGCGCGAACTCCAGGGCGATGCGCTGTGGCTCGTCGAGATCGGAGAAGGCGAACCCGCGCGCCGTGGCCCATGCGTCGGCGATGGCTTGCTTCAGCTTGTCCTGAAGCTCGGGCGTGCCCTTGGCGCGCGCGATGGTTCGGACCCTTCGAATCCGCTTCGCGAAACCGGGGTCATGGAATCGGGCCTGAACGTGCGCGGCCCCGCCCTGCATCATCGAGAGCAGCTCCAGGAGGAGCGCGGGCTCAAGGACGTCCCTGGTCGCCTGCCGCGCGAGGTCATCCACATCCTCGAAGTGGTAGTAGAACGTGTTCTTGTTCACGCCGCTCTCGCGCACGAGTCCGCGCACGCTCACCTTGTCGTAGGGACCGTCCTCCACCATCCGCCAGAAGGCCTCCACAATCTTCTCGCGGGCCGTCTGCTCGTCGCGCTGGTACCTCGGCCTCGCCATGGATGAACCCCCTCGTAATTGGCACGTTGGCACTCATGTGGCCGTTTATTTGGCACATGCGGCTAATTATAATGCAGGCAGAGAATATACGAGGGAAAGGCTTCATATGGGTTTCTCGGAGGTCGCGTACCTCGCCTGGCCGTGGGTCGGTCTGGGCGGGGCAATCGTCCTGTTCATCCTCCTGTTCTCGACGGACGTCATGCGCTCGCGCGCGGACGTGGGGCGCTGGCGCGACGCCGCCTGGCTCGCGTGGCTGCCGGTGCCGGTGTACCTGTGTCACGTGTTCGAGGAGTACGGGCTGCACGTGACGGGAGGCCGGTTCGACCTGGTGACCGCCTTCATGGAGCGCGGCCTCTGGGACATGTTCGGGCAGCTGCCGCTCGTCGTGTTCCCCGAGATCAACATAATGATCATCTTCGTGGCGTTCCCCATAGCGGCGGCACTGGGCAGGAAGAGGCCCGTCGTGGGACTCATGAGCTACGGGTTCATGCTGGTGAACGGGCTCACGCACATCGGCGGCACCATCGCGCTTGGCGGAGACTTGCTGGGCAACCCCGGCAACGTGACGGGGCTCTTCTGCTTCATCCCGCTGTTCGTATGGTTCGTGTACGCATGTCGCAGGGACGGATTGCTTTCGGGCAGGGGTATGGCAGCCGCCATCGCGAGCGGCGTGGTGCAGCACCTGGGCGTGTTCTCGGTCTACGGCGTGTGCAAGCTCCTCGGCGGGACGGCGGCCATCATGTGGACCCCGTTCATGGCCTTCGTCGGCATCGGGCTCGCTTTTCTGCTCGGAAAGACGACGCGCGTGGAGACCAACGGGTGAGACGGCGGAAGGCCGCCTATCAACGTGATAGACGGCCTTCCTGGCTTCTTATGGGCCCCGTTCTAGCTAAGCGGCTCCAGCTCTCGGCAGAGCGGGTCTCCGTCGCCCACGAGCACATCCCACCACCACTGCGGGCTCTCGACGCCGGAGGCGCAGAGCATGTCGGGGAGCTTGCTGCGAAGCTCGGGTGGCATGCTCTCGAAATCCTCGCGCATGGCATCGAGCATCGCCTTGCTGGTCTCCATCATTCCGTTGCAGATGTCCTTCTTCTCGTCGAGGCTGTAGCTCTCGGGTGAGTACAGGCAGAGGTCTGCGCGGAAGTATGCCATGTCCTCGTTCTGCTTGAGCTCTTCCCACTTCTCGTCGTTGATTATGACGCTTCTCTTTTCATCAAAACCGGTAGCAAAAGCAAGGCACCCCCGCTGCAATCCATGGACAAATTCATGGACAAAGGATGCAGCAAGGAGTGCCTTGAAGGCTCTGGATGTGCCTGGCAGCGTTTTCACAAATCTGATATTCTACCTGCGGAAACACCGTCTTGTATCGGGGAGTTCCGAGAAGCGTCAGGTTGAGAATTTTATTCCCACTCAGTAATTAAATCGCGCATTTTCGTGGCCTCTCGTCTACGTGGTGTACCGTCGTCGCCCCATTCATCGGAATCGGCCGGTTCTTAAGCACCCGAGTTGAACTCAAAAGTGAACTCAACGTGGCACACCCCAACCTAAATCCCAGCAAGGCTGTTCTCGTCGAGCAGGAAGTCGAACACGCTCATCGTGACCACGCCCCGCTCGTCACGCAGGGGCTTCACCACGTCGCGCACAAGTACAACCTTCTTAAAGCTGTCATTGATGCCGAGCAGGGAGGCCTTCTCCTGTGCGGCCTTCTCGGGAGTCCTCATCTCCAATGCCGATTGGATGTAGACGCGGTCGGAGCCTCTGTTGGCGACAAAGTCGACCTCAAGCTGCTTGCGAACGTCCCTGCCCTCCTCACGGACGCGCTTCTCGACCACGCCAACGTCCACGGAGTACCCGCGCGCCCTGAGCTCGTTGTAGACCACGTTCTCCATGATGTGGCTCTCCTCGACCTGACGGAAGCCGAGCCGCGCGTTTCGGAGCCCCACGTCCTCGAAGTAGTATTTCAGGGGACTGCCGATGTAGCCCCTCCCCTTCACGTCGTAGCGCCGCGCCTCCTCGATGACGAAGGCGTCCTCAAGGTAGCCTATATAGCTGGAAATCGTGTTCGAGGAGATCTTGGAATGAAGCACGCTCCTGAACGTGTTCTCGAGCTTGCTCGGATTCGTAAGCGTTCCGATACCGGAGGCAAGCACGTTCACGAGATCATCGAGCTCTCCTCGCCTCCTGACGCCATATCTGTCCACGACGTCCCTCAGATACGTCTCCTCGAAGAGCCGCTCGAGGTAGCGCGCCTTCTGCTCGTCCGTGCGCATTGATGCCACAAGCGGCATGCCGCCGTACACCGTGTACTCGGCCCAGCCTTGGTAGCGATCGCCATCGAAGCCCTGCATGAACTCGGAGAAGGACAGCGGCCGCACGCGAACCTCGTCCCCGCGCCCCCGGAACTCCGTCATGACGTCATGCGAGAGGAGCTTCGAGTTGCTTCCCGTCACGTACACGTCGACGTTGCGCATGCGCAGAAGCCCGTTAAGCACACCGTAGAGCTGCGGCGAAACGTCCGGGTTCTTAAGCTCCTCGCGCGAAATGGCGTACTGGACCTCGTCGAGAAAAACGTAGTATTGCTCGTGCCTGCTCGCGATCTTTGAGCGTAGGTGGGCGGACAGAGTAGCGGGATCGCGGAGGGCGGCGTTCTCCTCGACGTCGAGCGCAACCTCGATGATGTGCTCGTCGTCGACCCCCTCCGAACGCAGGTAGTCGCCGAAGAGGTTGAAGAGCAGGTATGTCTTCCCGCAGCGACGAATGCCCGTAACCACCTTGACCATGCCGTTGTGCATGCGGTCGATGAGCCTGTTGAGGTATCGGTCCCGCCTGATTTCCATGTGTGCCTCGCCTTGATTCCCGATCGACTTCTATTGAGTAATTTTGCCGCATGCGGCATTTTTTCTCAATAGCAGAGGGTGTGGCTCTAAAGACATCAGCGAAAAAAATCGAATCAAGAACGCTGAGAAGTCCTTCCTTGCTTTGAATAATTGGAGCCATCGGGCAGCGTATATTGTTTGAGCAAGTCGTCTTTTTCAGATTTCTGCACCGCCCCATATCCCGTCGTGACCGGATTAGCGCTTTCTCCAAAGCAAAGAAAAGCTTCGAGACAGACGGCTGCTTTCTGACGGTCGCCAGTCCCTATTCATCCCATAGAGGAATAGCTTTAGAAAAATCCTTTAAAGTCAAAGTTAGGCAGAGCAGTAAATCGAACGCGCGAGCAGAATCATAGCCCAAAGGTGATGGTGCGGGGCGAGTGCGGGAGAGCGAAGCCTATCTGTCCGCGAAGTGCGATACGAGCGGGAATCCTCGCACGACACATACGGGGACCACCGCCAACACAACGTATCTCAAGCATAAACGGTTTTTAGCACACAGTGTCTAGCGTAGCTTAAATAGCGCTTTGACTTCTTTCTGGATACGCTTGCGCACCTCATTATGTATATAGATTCTTTCGGTTAACAAAGGTGATCCACCAAATGACGATTCACAGTAGCCGCCCGTCGGTCTTCCCAAAAGCCTTGCCGCCCGGATATAACCTTGAGCTCGCTCCTTGAATCCAGCTGAGGTGAAGCCCCTTGAGAAGAATTCATCGTCGAATTCAAGCTGAATCTCCTCTTCACTTTCGACCGGAAACCTGGTTACGTGAAGGCATCTGTCAGGAAGGATCTCACTTTCGTCGGCAGGTTCAACGGTTGCCTTCAAGGCATAGGGCCCGCCGGCATAGGCAGGAAGGTATTCTCCAATCCCTTCCATGAAGGTGCGAATGAACTGTCTGTATGATTTCTCGCATTCGGGCAACACGACCTTGCACCAAGATTCGAAAGTATCGTCTGTGTACGCCTCCCAGACCCGACGGCATCCTTCGCCCCTATTATCTGGAGCTGGAGGCAGATATTGCAGGTGGTCTTCCGGTGCGATTTCGATCATCCTGACAAGAAAGGGGAGTAATCCTGCCGGAATATCCACCCCGCCGACACTGATGTTATATTCCGGTTTCCCGCCGAGCGTTTGAGCCAATCCTTTAGCAGTGCAATTGCGAAGACTAATATGCTGCCGCCCACCTTTCTCGTCCACACGCCATATACGACTGCGCCAAAGCGCTTCCTCCGTGAAAGCGGTCTTCATTCCTATCGGCTCGCTGAGAATAGGCTCTGCAGAATCGAAGAATCCTTTGAGATCGTCGTTTATCATCGATATCGCCATCTCTCTGGCGCAATCAATCCCTTCGTAAACGGCACCTAGATCGCGCGCACGAGCGTGGTGTAAGAAGGCACATCACCTGCTGCCGACGCTGCCAGAATCCTACTCCTTCTTGAGTCCGCAGCTCTCGGCTATCTCCGAGACTATCTGTGCGGCCCTCCTCTCGAG
>Ga0214927_100292_pt1 | contig 12988 bp, 13 predicted proteins | sample Stichaenrichm16X_FD_168612 | JGI IMG/M metagenome (GOLD analysis project Ga0214927, IMG submission 168612) | Xylose enriched microbial communities from anaerobic bioreactor in Madison, Wisconsin, United States - 16X | ecosystem: Engineered > Bioreactor > Anaerobic > Unclassified | place: USA...
TGTTTTACGAATTGACTTCGCAAATGTTTGGTTCCAATTCCGAAGAATTGAAACGCCCTGCACATTTGTTTGTCGAAAATTTTGTTCAGTTTTCAAAGGTCTACTTAGTTGTCGGAAGCGCTTGCTTCTCGCTTTTGACAACTATTTAATATTATCATGACGCGCAATGTGTGTCAATGACTTTTTAAAATTTGTAACTCTGCGAAGAAGTCATTCTCGCAAAAGCCGCACTAAATAATATACCGACTTTGATGAACATTGTCAACTAAAAAAAGACAGATCATCGTTCGATCTGTCTTTGCTTCTATTTAACTCTCGCTAAAAAGTACTTCTTTTTACCACGACGGACAATGACAAATTTGCCATCAAACTTCTTCGCCGGATTAATTTCGTAATCAACATCTTCAATGCGTTCACCGTTAATTCTGATGGCACCGTTGGTAATGTCTTCTCTGGCCTGACGGCGTGACTTTTCAATCTTAGTCGCATCTACCAGCCACTGGACAATGTTCAACGGTTCTGATGAAACCTCAACTGATGGCATGTTCTTGAAGCCTTGTTCAATTTCGGTTGTCGTCAAATCAGCCACATTTCCTGAGAATAATGCTGCAGTGATATGTTCAGCCTGCTTAACGGCTTCTTTGCCATGAACAAACTCCGTCACTTCTTCGGCTAATTTACGCTGAGCTTCACGCTTTTCAGGTTGAGTTTGAACTTTCTTTTCCAAGTCGGCAATTTCATCTTGTGACAAGAAAGTAAAATATTTAAGGTATTTGATAACATCATTATCATCTTGGTTAATCCAAAATTGATAGAATTCGTATGGACTGGTCTTTTTGGGATCAAGCCAGACATTACCACCCTCTGATTTACCGAACTTGGTACCATCGGACTTCAATAATAGTGGAATGGTTAACCCAAAGGCTTTGGCATCGGGTCCTTCTATCTTATGAATCAGATCAATTCCGGAGGTAATATTCCCCCACTGGTCAGCCCCGCCCAACTGAAGCTGAACATCATTGTGTCGGTAAAGGTGAAGAAAATCAATGGCCTGGAGAATCTGGTAGGTAAATTCAGTGAACGAAATTCCCACTTCCAAACGACTAGCAACAATTTCCTTATTCAGCATAGTGTTGACGTTGAACAACTTACCGTAATCGCGGAGAAAATCAAGCAGTGACAACTTGGACAGCCAGCTGTAGTTGTTAACAATCTCAAACTTACCGTCTTCTCCAAACAATTTTTCCATCTGAGCAGTCAGCGCAATTTCATTACGCTTGATTTTATCCATCGACTGAAGGACCCGCTCAGATTTCTTACCACTTGGGTCACCAATTGAGCCCGTCCCACTTCCGATCAAAATGACTGGATGATGACCAGCCAGCTGGAATCGCTTCAAAATCATGAACGGGATCAAATGGCCAATATGCATACTGTCGCCGGTTGGGTCAATTCCCACGTAAATCCCGACAGACTTTTGATTAACCAATTCATTTAAGCCTTCATGATCAGTTTCTTGATTGATGGCGCCACGCCATTTCAAATCTTCCAAAATGTTCATTCCATAATTCCTCCTAAATAAAAAAGTCCCTGACAAAATTAATTGTCAGGGACGAAAAGTTTTCCGCGTTACCACCCAAGTTACTGGCGAAAAATCGCCAACCACTCAATTCATCGGTAACGAGATGATCCGTCTCACATAGTTGAAGACTCAGCAGCTGTATGTTCGTCGATTAACCGCTCAGCTCACATCTACCGCTGAGTTTCTGACTTCTCAAGTTAATTGACTACCGGACTGCGTCAACGTCCATAAAACAATAAGTTAATCATAGTGTTTGGACAATCGCTTGTCAATGGTCTCTCAGCAGAAATTAAAGCTGTCCGTTAAGCATCTGTTGGTAGTAGAGTCCCGCATTCGAACGATAGTGGCGAAACTCGGTTTGGGACATGCTTCTGGTTTTTCTCAACGTCCATTTGGCTAATTTGGCATCAAACGATTTAATGCTGGTGGCATAGTTACCGCCCATGATCGTCTGCTGCTTAAACAAACTTCGCAGTGCCCCATTTGGATAATTGTACAAATCCTTGGTGCCAAACGTGTGGCCAAGCTCATGAATGATCACTGCTCGGCGCTTCTGCTGATTGTATCGATTCATCCATGAGGTGTTCAATGCAATCACGCCACTGTTAATTTCTGCGACCCCCGCGTAATTCCGGTTAAGCTTATTAGTTCCGGTGAAGACCAATCGGGAACGGCTGATTGAGGTGGTACGTTGGAAAACCTTTTTGCCAAGGGCTTTATTCCATTTTTGAGTTGCATAGGTGATTTCAGGTGAATATTTTTTTGCGTCCGCTTTAACGTAGTACTTGATTGTGCCGTTGTAAGTCAAATTCTTGCTGGTGTGCATCGCGCTGGTAAATTTGATTGTTTGTGCTGAAGCGGATTGACTGCCTAATGCAGAAAAACCAATCACTAAAATCAACGTGGTTAACACAAGAACAAAAATATGCTTAAACTTCAACATTCAATTCCCCCTAATTAAACGTCGTCATTACAATATTAAATTTTAGGATGTTACGACAGCCATCCCCTCATCAATAATATATCATGGCCCAATTTTTCAGTCGAATTTAAAGTCTCAAAAAAGGCAAACATTCTTCACAGAAATTTCATAAAGGCAGTTAGTTGTATTTCAAAAATGTTCAATCTAAAATTAAGTTGTTCAATAAGGTTAATCTATATAGAAAGAAAGTGGCATCATGTTAAAAATCAAATACGAAAACGGCGGCGGCACCGAGTCCATTGAATACAAGTCTGCAGCCGACTTCCTGGCCAATCAGCGTTTGGAGGTCCCTGACCTGGAAGACTATTACAAAATTGTCGACGTCACGTTGGATGGTAAGCCAGTCGAATTAAAAGATAAGACAATCATTGGCTTATATAAGAAATTCGATAACGAAGACGATTGATTGAGCGCACAATAAAAAGCCCTGGCCACAGCCAGCGCTTCGATAAGTGATGTGATGCTTAATCAACATTTTCAATTCGAAAGAACGTCTCACCATCTTTAACGACCCCATAGATTCGTTGTGTGTGTGAGGAATCAACGTAGCCGAAATCCAAGACACTTTGGTCATCATCAATGTTGACGCCTTGCAGTTGAGCGCGCAAGAATTGTCGCAGGACCGGCAATTGGCGATCAAATTTTTTAGCTCTGTCAACGGCTGCCTGAAGGGTAAAGCCGTTATTCAGAAATCGAGTAACGTGAAAGATAAAGAATAAAGTGTGCAGCGAATATTCTCGTGCTGCACCCTTTTTTTGGCTGATGGATTGAATGTAGCCCTGTTCTTCCCAGTAACGCAATTGTCTTCCGGAAACCCCGGTGATCTGTTGCACCTGGCCAATGCCAAATATTAACTTGTTCGTATCAATAAATGCGTCGTTACTGTCCAATTCTGCCATGATCTTCACCTAACCTTCATTTATAGTCTTATTATATCAACTTTGGCCTGCCAGACAAAATTTTCAAATAACCGTGACAAGGACAGCCGATTTGTTATAATGCTTTTTGAAAGGTGTGAGTACAATGGGATTTTCGCCGAAACTGATCGTGGCAGATGCTGCCCTTGTGATTTCAATCGCATTGGCCTTCTTCATTCAAAAGTCATCATTTCCAGACGATGTCAAAATCGGCTTGGTTATTTTAGCAGGAATTTGTTTGTTGGTTTCAGTTATCATCAACCTGGTTTCTGCCAACCAAAGCAGAAAAGAACGCAAAAATCAGCAAAAATAATCGAACGGATAGAAAGGGGCTGGGACAAAACTAAAAATTTTGTTCCAGCCCCGTTTTGCGCCTGAATGTTATTTAGCAGAACTGTGCGCCAATAAGCAGCTTCCGGCCGCATCAAAATCACTCAGTTGTTATCTGGTTCATAAACCTTGAGCAACCCTTGAGTACCAAGATTGCCTAAATGCAACTCGTCAGTCATCTTCTCGTAGAGGTCCCGAGCCACTTTAGTCGCCGGCAAATTAATGTTCATTTCATCAGCTGTATCCAACGCAATCCGCAGGTCCTTTAAAAAATGTTTGGCAGCAAATCCAGGCTGGAAGTCCCCCTGAAGAATCCGGGGGCCATAATTAGTCATGCTCCAGTTTGCTGCCGCCCCGCCATTAATTGTTCGAATCATCTGCGACAAATCGATGCCGGCATGTTTGGCATATTCAAGTGACTCGATCATTCCGGTCATTGTCCCGGCAACCATGATTTGGTTGGCCATTTTGGCATTTTGACCTTGACCAGCCCCGCCAAACCGGGTAATCGTACTGCCCATTGCCGATAACACGGGTTTTGATTTCTCAAATGTGCTTTCAGAGCCGCCCACCATAATCGTCAAGGTTCCGTTGGCAGCGCCAACATCCCCACCGGAAACGGGTGCATCAAGGACCCCAATGTCCCTGGCTTCCCCAGCTTTGGCAATCTGCTTGGCAAGGCGTGGTGAGCTGGTCGTCATGTCGATCAACGTTTGGCCAGCGTGGGCAACCCCTAAAATCCCGTCGTCACCAAAATATACTTGTTCAACATCCTTTGGAAAGCCAACAATGGTAATGACCACCTCACTGTTCTTGGTCACTTCGGCTGGTGTATCCAGCCAAGCGGCCCCCGCATCAAGCGCATCCTTGGCGTGTTCCTTGGTACGGTTATAGACCGTGACGTCGTAGCCCGCCTTGAGTAAATTTTTAATCATCCCAGTGCCCATCACACCAGTACCAATAAAACCGATTTTCATGATTTCACCCCATTATCTGTTGTGGACGGCGCCTAACAGCGGTCGCCACCACTTTTCATGTGTCACATACCAATCAACAGTTTGGGAAATGCCCTGATCAAAATCAATGGTCGGCTGCCAACCTAATTCATTGCGAATGAGTGCATCATCGATTGAGTAACGCTGATCATTGGCCGGTCGGTCGGAAACGTAGTCAATCATCGACTGAGGCAATTCCAACTGCTTAACAATTTTTGCAACAATTTGAATGTTTTCTTCGTAATTGTGAGCGGCAATGTTATATATCCCGCCTGGCCGCCCATGACGCAAGATGGCATCAATCGCGCGACAATTATCAAACACATGCAGCCAGTCGCGGACGTTTTTGCCGTCACCGTAAACCGGCAGTGATTTTCCCCGAAGGCCATTGGTGACCATCAAAGGGATCAATTTTTCCGGGAATTGAAACGGGCCGTAATTGTTGGCGGATCGCGTAATTGACACATTGATGCCGTACGTCTTGTAGTACGAAAGGGCCAGCAGGTCGGCACCGGCCTTAGTCGCCGAATACGGCGAACTGGGATTGAGGTGTGCCGACTCATTGAACTGCTCATGCCCCCGTGAGCTGCCATAAACCTCATCGGTGGAAATTTGAACAAACTTGTTAACCCGCTGTTGCTTCACCACATCCAGTAATGTGCTGACGCCGACAAAGTTGCTTCGGACAAAGGCATCGGGATGTAAGATGGAGCGGTCAACGTGGGATTCGGCCGCAAAATTGACGACTGAATCAATCTGATAGGTTGAAATAACTTGTGCGACCGCCTGCGGATCGGAAATGTTTCCCTGAACAAAATGGTATCGGGAATCATTTTGAATATCTGCCAAACTTGCTAAATTACCCGCATAAGTCAGGGCATCAAAGTTGATCACCTGATCAGTCGGATGATTTTCGAGTAGATAATGGATGAAATTTGATCCAATAAACCCGGCACCACCAGTTACTAATATCTTCAAATTGCACCTCCAGTTAAGCGATTTTATACATCTAATTTATCATAATTAGCCACAAATTGATTCATGATTCAAATAAAATGACCAACCATTTCAAAATGAAATAATTGGTCATTTTTTGAGAGTTGGTTTGGCAAAGATTACTCATCCCGATTCAACTAAATGGATTAAAAATCAGTCGTCAATCGCATCTTCATTGACCCAGTAACGCGTTGCATGCTTGTTCGCGGAAACGCGGATCCGGTAGAAATCTTCACTTTCGCGTTCGCCGTCATCGTCCCGATAGTAGGCTTTCGCTTTTTTATCAACGTAAACCCGTTTGCCGGTGCGGGCCTTAATGGTTGACCAACGATAAGTGCGATTGTTTTTCTTAGCCCCCGGAACATAACGATATAATTTTTCTTCCCGATAGTCTTCGTCCAAAACCGTTTTAAAACTAACCGTCCGGTACTTGACACTAAAAACCCGCGACGGCTGAAAATACAGCGGTCTGATGTTGCCCTTGTTTAAGTCGGAATCACCTGAATATTCTGTATCGATATTTTCACCAATCTTATTCACCTGGGCGGCCTTGGTGGTAGAAATATCGCGATCACGGGTATGAATACTAGCGGAGAAGCCGATCATCGTCAATGGAATAAGTAGCAGCAATGCCGCATCGGCCAGATCAAACTTTTTCATAATAAACGCCCTCCAATATTGAAAATTGATTCTGATTCTTTTGGGTAATATCTTATCTACACCATAATTTTATCTTAATATTCTCGCCAAGTTGTGAAGAAAGTGTGAAGATTGTTGGAAGGTTTTTGGGTTTGTGGATCCGGAAGACAACTTTTGAATCCTCGAAATATGCTCCGTCGGGCGAATGGAAACGCCCTAGCCTACTTGGTGGGCCCTAACCGGATCTCGTCGCGGGTGGCGCGTTTATTATGCCATTTTGTAATCCCTTCGGCCTTGAAAATACGCTCCGACGACCCAGGGCCCTACTGCATAAACAAAAGCTTCCAACGATGAACAAAGACCGTTCATCATTGGAAGCTTTCGCTTATGCTCCGGGCCCTAAACAGGTCTCGTCGCACTCTACTTCATGTCATAAGCTTTCTGGAACAACTGGACGATTTCTTCTTTAGTCCCTTTTCGTGGGTTGGAGAAAGCGTTACCGTCCTTCAGAGCATTCTCGGCCATCAGTTCAAAGTCTTCTGGTTTGGCACCAATTGCCTTGATACTGCGTGGAATATGGACATCATCGGCCATTTGACGCATTGCCTTGATTGCCAGCTCTGCTGCATCACGTGTTGACAGGCCGTCGGTATTTTCGCCCATCGCTTTTGCCAATTCAGCAAATCTTTCTGGGCATGCCACCAAGTTATACTCTTCAACAATTGGCAGCAGCATTGCACAGCAGACACCATGAGGGGCATCGTACTGACCACCCAGTTGATGAGCCATTGCATGGACATAGCCAAGGTCGGCATTGTTAAAGGCCATGCCGCCTAACATTTCAGCTTCGACCATCTTGGTTCGGGCTTCAAGGTTGTGACCGTTGGCAACAGCTTCGCGCAAACTTTCCTCACATAATTTGATTGCTTCAATACACTGACCATCGGTAATTTCGTTGCGGTTGGTTGACACATATGGCTCAATCGACTGGACGAAAGTATCCATTCCAGTTGCAGCAGTCATTGCGGCTGGCACATCCAATTCAAGCATCGGATCGTTGAAAGAAACCAGCGGAATGTTACGCCATGAAACAACAACGAACTTCAATTTGGTCTTTTCGTTGGTGATCACACAGTGGCGGGTTAATTCAGAAGCAGTTCCGGCAGTTGTGTTGACAGCCATCAATGGTGGCAATGGGTTCTCCAAGGTTTCAATTCCGGCCAATTTGGTAATATCATCGCCGTTGGTCAAAATAATTCCGGTTCCTTTACCACAATCGTGTGAAGAACCACCACCAACCGTGATAATACTGTCACAATCATTGTCCAAATATACTTGCTTGGCAGCTTGAATATTGCGAATCTTAGGGTTTGGTTCAACACCATCAAAGATCACGTATGAAACGCCGGCAGCATCCAATGAATCCAGTGTCTGAGCAACCGGACCGTTGTCCATTCCCCGAAGAAACTTGTCAGTGACAATTAACGGTTTCTTCATGTTCAACATCTTCGCACGATCACCAATCTTTTTAATAACACCTTTACCAAAAAAGTTCACACTAGGCATTAAAAAATCAAAATTTTCTTTCATGAGTTCTTCCTCCAATGACTATTCATATTCTTAAACCGCTTTCATCCTAACACCTTGTGAAAAATATGTAAATAGGCTCAACAAAAAAGTTTGACCTTTTTTAAGCCTTAAATTAACCCACAATCCTTTGTAAATAAAGGCTTCATTTCAGGGCTTCATTTTCGTTGTCGCGATCGTTTAAGTGAACAGGTAGTGTAAAACTGTCCAGATTGTGAAATATCTAACCATAAATTTTCGATAGACCGTTGACCTTTAACGAAATATATTCTACAATTATGTAAATTTTAATTTACTTAAGTGTTGATGAGAAGAGTAGCATTTTTAAACTGATAAAGAGAGCTTCGATTGGTGAGAGAAGACTGGTTAAAAATGTGAAGATGATCTCTGAACTCCGAATCGGTCACCAAGTTATTTTGGTTTGGCTAATTCGACGTCAGCAAGCGTTACTTTGCCAAGTATCCCATCCATCAAGATGGCGTACTTAATGAGGCTGAGGTTGTGAAATCTCAGTGAAGCCAGGTGGTAAAGTGAAATAGCCTTCACCCTGAACAGCGTTAACACGCATCGTTTAGGATGAAGGCTTTTTTGATGAAATAATTTAAAGGAGAATGAGCATATGTCTGACAAATTAATTGATATCGATACATTACTTGCACAAGCTGGGAACCGAGATAACCACGATCAGTACCACTCGGTTTCAACCCCGATCTATCTCACGTCAAACTTTCGGCACCGCGACTTGGAGGATGCGGAAACTTTTGATCCGCACAAACAGTACTCCTACTCACGCTTATCGACGCCAACCAGAAGCGTCCTTCAAAAGACCCTCGCCGACCTGGAAGGCGGTGCCAATGCATTCGCGGTCAGTTCCGGAATGGCGGCCATCCAACTGGTCTTTTCGTTATTCAAGTCTGGGGATGAAATCATCACCTCAGACGATTTGTATGGCGGCTCGTTCCGTTACTTCGATTACCTGGCAGACCACTACGGTGTCAAATTCAGTAAATGGAACGGTAAGGATTACGAAAAGTTAAGTGACTTGGTGACTGCCAAAACCAAGGCAGTTTGGCTGGAGACACCCTCCAACCCCACCATGAAAATAATTGATATTCAAAAAGTGGCTGATCTGATTCATGCGGCCAATCAGAACGCCTTGGTCTGCGTCGACAATACTTTTCTAACGCCTGTGTATCAACAGCCACTCCGTGAGGGGGCAGACATTGTCGTCCACAGTGCCACCAAATACCTTTCAGGGCATAACGACATGTTGGCCGGCTGTGTGATTGCCAAGTCAGAAGAAATTGCCAGTGAACTGGAATTCAATTTCAATACAACCGGCGTCACTTTGGACCCCTTTGATTCCTGGCTACTGTTAAGAAGCCTCAAAACGTTGGCCGTGCGAATGGAACGCCACACCAGCAACGCTAAATATGTCGCAGCGTGTTTGAAGAAATTGCCCCAAGTTCAAAAAGTCCTATATCCTGGCGTCGGTGGCATGATCAGCTTTTATCTACAAAACATGGACCAAGTTGACCGGCTGTTTAAACACCTCAAAATTATTTCATTTGCTGAAAGCCTGGGTGGTGTCGAAAGTCTGCTGACCATCCCTTCTCTCCAAACGCACAGCGACATGGCCAAAGAAGATCGTCTAAAACTTGGGATTACCGATGAACTCCTACGACTGTCGACAGGATTGGAGAACCCAAAAGATTTGGCCAACGATTTGACCCAAGCCCTGGGTGATTAAGTCGCGTTTCGGACTGATCCGCCACAGTCTGGCACCTCGATAATTAATATTAGTGAGCCATAATAAAAATCCTCACCACTTCCAGCAATTGGAATGATGAGGATTTTTCATTGTTCAGTTTGGTTCATTTGAGCGATTTTTACATAAAAATTGGCAAACGATAACTGGTAGTATGGCTGCAGCCACAGCAACAAAATGCCGTAGGTGAACGAATTGAGGATGTACCAGCCAATAAAGCTCAATTCCATGACAAAGTAATCCATCTTGTGGCCGACCATCATTTTTCGACTCCGGGTAATTGCTTCCAGATACCCAATCGGTTTGCCGGCATCCACTGAATCCCGGTAAATGTTCAAGGCCTGCGAATAGGCAAAACCCTTGATAATTCCGGGAACAATCAACAGTACCGACCATAACAGTGTCAGTACAGTCGTGATAATGCCAATCATAATCGCGCCGATGAAGTATTGGCCATGATTCAAAATGGTAAACGACCTGGTTACTGGTTGATCAAACGGCACTTTGTTACGAATTAGGTCAATACAGACAAACATCATTCCGGACAAGAGAAGGCCGGAAATGATTGAGATCAAAGTCGAAATCAGCCACAAATTCAACAGTTCATTACTGCCAAAGTGGGCAGTTCCCTGAATAATTTGATTAAAGGCCTGGTTGGTATCAGCCTCGTGCAGAGGGTTGGCCGAATAAGCCACTGAGTATCCCAGCTGAATAATCACCGCCGGCAGGAACAATAAGACAAAAAACGGAAAATGACTGCCAATTATACGTTTGGCTTCTAATTTCATTCCAACACGATCCATAAATACCTCCAAAATAATTGATACTGTCTATTTAACCATAACTTGGAGGCCGGCCGCAATGATACCACCGGTTAATGGACCAAACATCGGTACCCAGGAATAATACCATTCACCACTGCCACGATTGGGCACCGGAATGACTGAATAGGCAAATCGTGGGCCCCAATCACGGGCAGGGTTCAGCGCAAACCCGGTGGTCGTCCCAACGCCAAGACCAACCACCATGATCAATAGGCCGACAACTAACGGTTTCAGCCCCTGGGTAAAATCTCCCAGGTTTAGCAGCGCAAAGACAAACACAAAGGTTGCGACAACTTCGGATAGATAATTGGAAACCGGCGAATAGATGGCTGGTCGGGTCGCAAATATGCCGACTGTGTTGCCATTATCAACCGTTGTCGTTTTGAAATGTGGATAAAAGATCATCATGATCGTCGCAGCCCCAAGAAATGCGCCGAGAAATTGGCCTAATAAATACGGCACCACCTGATTCCAGGGAAAGAGGCCAAAAATAGCATAAGGAATCGTGACTGCCGGATTCAAATGACCCAGCGACCCCAGTGACGAGGCCACATAGACCCCCATCGTTACTGCCATTCCCCAAGCCACACTGATAAACGTCCAGTTTGAGCCTTTGGCGTAAGTTTGCTTAAGGTTGGCACCGGCACAAGCGCCAGTCCCCAGCACAATCAACACGTACGTTCCAAACAGCTCACCGATAAATCCATTCATATTCTCACCCACCAAAATTTTTGTATTCAATCACATTTTACAGGTTAGTGGAGCGAGATGAAAGCCCTTTCGAGGTCAAGTGGTTCAACCACAACACCAGTCCAAGAGCGACAACGGCGTAGACTGCGCCACCAGGGCCAACCGCGTCAAGGCTGAGGTTACTGACAATCACCCCACCAGTCGCGGATCCCAAGGCAATCCCGAAATTAGAAAAAATGGAATTCAGAGACGAGGCCAACACAATCGACTGTGGATAATCCTTTTCAGCAATTTGCAAGAAGAATAATTGAATTGGCGAATTAATCAACGGCATGGTGAAGATGACCAGCGTCAAAAGCAGTGCTCCCGGCCAACTGAAGTTGAAGACTAATGGCATCAGCATCATTAAAATGAACTGGCCAATATAGACAAACGGCATCCCTTTCATCCCAGGACCTTCACTTAAGCGGCCACTGGCACGGTTACCAATAATGTTGGCAATTCCAAAGACGGCCAGCAAAATGGTCAGCATTGAGACTGAAAAATGCAGTTGATTGGTAATAATTGGCCGAAGGTAAGTGTAGAAGACGTAGATTGCGGCCAGGTTAAACATTGGCAGCAGCATACCGATTTGGATCCGGTGATTGCCCAACAGTGCCAGCTGCCCGGAAATGGTACTCTTCTTTTGTTTGAAGTCCTTGGGCAGGCTGACAAAAATGAGGCCCATCGTCAAAACTGAGATCACAATGACCGTTAGAAACGAGATCCGCCAACCAAACTGGGTTGAAATCCAGGTTCCAAGCGGTACGCCGACAACCGAGGCGATTGAGAAACCGGAAAATACCCAAGATAACAGCCAGCCGCGTTTAGCCATTGGCGCTACATAACCGGCAAAGGTCAAGCCAAGTGAGATCGACACGCCGGCCACCATGGCAGTGACCACTCGTGACACCGTCAGCATTAAGAAGTTGGGTGCCAAAAAGCTTAAAATGTTGCCAAACGTGAAGACAGCCATTGCGACCATCAAATCCCAGAATAGATTGAATCTTCCAATCAGGATTGTAATGAACGGCGTACTAATGGCATAGACAATCGCAAATGCCGTGACCAGATACCCAACAGTCGCAACCGACACGTTGAATTGGTGACTCAAGTCATCCAGGATCCCGACAATTAGGAATTCACTGAACCCCAATACAAATGCAATAAGAACTAAAACGAAGCTTTGAAACTTGAATGTTTTCATTGATTTCTCATCCCCTTTATTGATTTCTGAAAAGCACAACTTTTTCATACTACAGGTTTTGGTAGAAATTATCTAGCGTTTTTCAGGGAAAAGTTCTGAGGATGTTTGATTTAATGTGGTTGTAATATTTTGGTTTGCATTTGGAGGCTGCCTAGCCTACTCGGCGACGCCCCTGACCCCTGCTACACAAAAAGACAGCCAACGATGAACAAAGTTCGTACGTGATGTTTGGTGCATTTGCATCGATTCAATAGAGCTTGCGGTTGTTCTGTTAGCTTCAGCTCCCTTCGGCCTTTGAGCTATGCTCCGACGCAACTGATGCTTGTATATTAAAGATGTCAGCAAGGTAACATTAATTTGTACTAAACTGATATTAAGCGCTGTGGATTAGTCCATCTGAGGTACGGATCCTAACGGATACTGGTTACGTTA
>Ga0214927_100294_pt1 | contig 12888 bp, 20 predicted proteins | sample Stichaenrichm16X_FD_168612 | JGI IMG/M metagenome (GOLD analysis project Ga0214927, IMG submission 168612) | Xylose enriched microbial communities from anaerobic bioreactor in Madison, Wisconsin, United States - 16X | ecosystem: Engineered > Bioreactor > Anaerobic > Unclassified | place: USA...
GACGGAATGTGCGGGAATGGTTTACGGCCCGCAACCAGTTCGCCATAATGTTCGGCGAGCGTTTCGCCGCTTGAGTATCTGAAAACCCATGGCCCAGGTCAGATACACAGAATTTCAGACACTCCCCCATTGGCTGCACCGCCATTGGCCTTGCCTGTTCTGGTCACACGATCATCGCCCAATGGATGATGATTCCTACCACAGTGACTGGTATGTTCGCCTGGGGTTACATGATGAAAGCCGCGAAGATACGGTGAAACGCTCTCCTCCCACCTGCAAGACAGACTATGCAGGTGGGATAACTCTGACGCTAGAATGCGAAAGGTTTCCGCATCGCCAGGTCTTTCATCAAAGGCAGTTTGGACTGGTGGATGACTGAGACGCTCGCCATGTTATAAATTGGCCTACCGTCCATGTAGCCAAAGGCAAATAAAGCCGCCGCATCCTTCATTTCATGCAGGGGCCGGACAAACCAGTCGTGAGTCTCTGTTCCTCCAGGCTGCCCAAGGAGCGCTGTCAGCGTCTCGATTTTCCTCTTTCTCCACTCAGGGCACTCGTCATCGAGTGTTGCAATCTGCAAAGACACCCCACAGCCCATTTTTTGCAAGAGGGTGTCAGGCGTTACTGCCTCAGAGACTATTGCCCTACATTTGCGTATGTATGTCTCGGCGGCCGTTTCAGATGCCCCACTGAACCGCATGCCGCCCCCTTCACATGACGCAGCAAAAGTGACGAGCTGACGCATCACTTCCCACTCTGATCCCATTGCAATCAGTGACCAGTTTCTGACACGCCTTTGGAGGGTGCGCTGGCGGGACGCATAGGATTCATAGAGGTTGTTGTCGCCACCTAATTCGAAGAAAAGATACTGGTCACTTGAAAACCCATGATCTGGGAAGGCTGCGTTTAGAGTGTCCGCAGAAAACCTCGTGGCTGCGAGGTCATAAACAATACGATAGGACATGAGATGTCGCTTTCTTAAGAGTTATGAACTCCTTCAGATCCGACCGGAACGGGCTGTCGGGTCATGCGCGGCGCACCGCGCCGGCACCGCAGGCCGTCTGGCGCAGCCAGACGGACGAGGAGCCACCGCTTGATGCGAGAGACCGTTTCGGTCAGAGCGCTCCTGTCTTAGAAAGGAATATCCTGCCCCTCTTTCTGCCTAAGCGATAACCTCATCCTCATGGGCTTTGAAGCCATTTTCTTTTGAAGTTGGCACCACCTTCTATTGCGTCTGCGCTGCTTTTTTCCTGAGCGCCAATATGAGCGCAGAAGCGGTCGCAACTCGGGCCAACGGGCTGTTACATCCGCATAGGCAACTGACTGTTCAGAAGCGCAACATCCGTAGCGATCAATGCCCTGTACGATAGCAACGCGCCCTATTTCGGATGAAATCTGCACAAGGCATCCATCGTTCAGGTCGGGTTGCGAAGGGAGCCGTAAGAGAACTTTGCTGTCAGCATTGTGCAGGGCAAGCCAGCCGCCAGCCAACGTGACAAGCCCTGAGAGAGCCATCAGATCGTAATCAGGCAGGATATGCTCTATCGCCATCTTTAAATCGGGCACGGCTTGCCAGAACCTGATCCTTTTATCGGCTAACGGGCCGCTGTAGCCTTCAGGTTTCTCACACGAGACGATCTCGCACAAATCGCATTGGTAGATTTTACGTCCGCTTTTCCAATAAGCAACACTGACGTCCTCGAAACAATCAACCCATTCTACGGCTCGGATTTCCAGTGCTGGATATTCTACAGAAAGAGCATCTGCATGATGGAGAAGGGTCAAACCAGAGCCGTTATAAAGTGAAATTTGTACCGTATTGTCATCCAGAAACATGATGTCTTCGGAGTGACAGTATCCCTCACCAAGTTCTTTCACGAGCCTGTTGAGGAGCGAGGCTGGGCCAGTGAGTGTCTGGACTGATATTGTGGATATACTCATCATTGAGATCCTTTAATTTTGGTCTCAATTTCGTGGGGCACAGACAACCGGTCGGGGCAATGGCGCGCCATTAAGAGCGCGGGCCGCTAGGCCGCACCATTGCGGCGAACGTGGTGTTCTGTGCGCTCAAGGCATTATAAAAGTTTCTTTCCTGAAGAAATGAGTATTTTTCGTCGCATCACCACACTCCAAACTGTCTCCCGATCAGTGAGGAGTTTCTAATGCCGCGAAAATCCAGTCATCAGCCTTCGGTCATGACGTCCCATGTCGAAACTGAAAGCATTGTCATTGCACCCAATGGTTCACCGCACAAAACAACTCATTACCCACGAACCTCTGGCGATAACATGTCAAAGCATCAACGATACTATGCTCGCAACCGTGAATTAGTTTGTGCACGCCAGCGGGAAGCCAGACGCCGCAAGCAAGTATTGCAAGTCTCCCAAAAAAAGGGGGACATCTGATGCGTCGGCGATACGGTCCTGCCCTGCGGTCTGCACGAGAAAACTCGTTCTTGAAAGCTTTCAAATCTGACATTCAGGGGCGCAAAGGTGAGACGGACGTCAAGAACATTCTTGCTGAATGTGGTCTCCCCAGTCTCCATGATATTGTGTTGCCAACCCGATCTGGAAACGCGACGCAGATTGATCATGTCGCGCTGACGGCGCTTGGCATACTCGTCATTGAAACCAAACACTTACGAGGCCGATTGAGTGGGGATGTTCGCAACGATTACTGGCGGCTAACTCTGCCGGGTGGGTGGTCTGAGAAAATATACAGTCCTGTTCGGCAAAATGCCGGCCATTGTGATGCCGTCTATATGATCGTCCGTCACATAGATTCTCGGATTCAGACACTCAGTAGAATTGTCATGACGGGGACTGCAGAAGTTGCCCCCGAGCTTTCCTCAGTGGTGCACACAAGTGAAACATTTACGAAGGAGCTGAAAAGCATACGGAACAACTCTGTTTCAGAGCTGCTCCAGCATGCCTGGGAACGTCTAACGGAAGCAGCAAAACATCATGAGGGCTTGCGGAAAGGAACGACTTTATCCCCATTTGCCTGATTTGCTTCGCGATCATCTTCCCGAACAAGAATGACCTTTTCAGCCGGGCGGTTAAAATTGCGTTTCATGTAATCAATGAATTCCTCCCGGTCTTCATCGGTCAACGGAAACGCTGCCTCATAGGAATCAAAGCCATCTGTCTGGTAGCTACCACAATCAATTTCGAGCGCTTCCATGTAGTCCAGCCCGTCACATGTCGCATTGACAAAACCAAGTCTTGAGGGCTCGTACCCGTCATATCCAAGCTGTACAATCCAGCTCTCTCCGAGATAGATCACGTCTATCATGCCATCTTCTGCATTGATCGGGGGCCACGCGCCGATTTCCACGCCCTTAAACTGGCCAGGAAACATGTCGGCCAGAGCCTTCGCCAGCCGTGCTGTCTGGGGCCTCATGACGGCAAAATCATGCACAACAGGAATAGGGGCATCCTCACGCTCGGCTCGGAAATACGCTTCAACTTTTTCTTCTGGCCACGCTTTATCAATAAGCGCATCCATTTCATCTTCTGTATAACGATGCCGAGCAGGATCTTCAGGAGCTTTTGGTACGACTGGTTTTTTGGTGCGAGATGTTTTCTTGGATGGCATAACGGACCTGTGAGGTTGACTAAAAACGAGAGTTTGATACCGCAAGACGCTTGGTCATCTCAGTTCAAATTGCGACAGTCTGATGTGACATTATGACTTGAACGCAACACGATGTTGCCGTTCCTGTCACCAATCAATTCACACCTGACCCATGATGCCTTCTGGTCTGGCTGAGCCGGCCGGAACAAAATCATGGATGAACCTGTTTCACTACTGGCGCTGGAGCGGATTTCATATCCAGAATTCAGCAACTGCTCCAAAGAAGCCGGGTGTTCTGCAAAGAGAGTGGGAACAGCATGTGGCGTGGTTTTGGGTGCGAACTGGCTCGTCCCGCTGCTGATCATGTTTTGCGCTGAAGCCGGTTGTGACAATGCCATCAAACCAGCAAAGGCTGCCAGTGGCAGGCTATACGTTAATTTCACAAAAATTTCCTTCATAGACAGAATTTCACCTTAGGGGGCGGCGGAGCTATTTCTCCAACCCGCCGCTGCACTTCCTGCATGAGCACAGCGGCAATTTCGTGAATGAGTTCCATCATATGCGGAGCCTCAGACGGACGCGGCCCGTATGGCGTGTTCGATATCAAGGTAATAAGTTGAGGGAGAACGCCGCTTTTGGTTATTTCCTTGGGTTTACCTGTCGGGGTGATCTTTCCCTGAGCATATCCAAGGGTGCCTAGCAAACTGGCGGTAATCAACGCTCCAAGGCGCATGTCTTCGTCCCACGTCATCAAGCCTAATAAATATGGCCTAACGATCTGTTCAGATCCACGGAACAGTCTGAAAAAGACACTACCATCGACTATGCTGCCGTCTTCACCCAAGATATCTACACGTAATCGCCACCCGTCCCGAAAACGGGGATGCGGTACGCTGCCTTCTCCATCCTGGGCAATTTGCCTATAACGCGCTCTGACCTCTGGTGAACTTGGAGTGCGGAATGTCACGACACTGGTGGATGTCTCCTCCAGCTTCAGGTGCTCACCCTGTATTCCAGTATCTTCTCTGGTGCTTACCGCGTCACAACTCGGATTGACGCCATGTTGCATAACAGTTTCGTCTCCTTATTCCCGTAAGCCCCTATCTTTGCCTCACAAGATGCGACGAAAAACTTCGTCTCACCAGATTCGTCTAAAAAAGTGAATCTGGTCGCATGATGAGAGGGAATACTCCTCCCTAAAGGAGAACCACTTATGCCTTATCCCTACTGCTCTGCCAGCCATGGCAGACCCGTCCGCACAGCAAAACTTATCCTGCCTCTCTTTGTCTTGCTTGGAGGCATGCCCGCGTTCGCGGTCGCACAAACCACGTCACCAGCCCCCAAAATAACACAGCCTACGAACACAATTCTGGAGCCTTCTCCGCTATTGCGTGAGCAAACCCGAGCTATGACCGAAAGCTGTAGAGCTTGGTTGCCAACAACACTCCCAGCTATGCGCCAAGGCGAAAAAGGTCTCCCCCCTGCCGTCCAGTTGAGCAGTGAAACACGACATCAGCGTGATTTATGCACAATGGCCATTGAGCCCGACGCGGATTTCTCACAAGAGAGTTGTACATCGGGCTAGATTATGAAAAAGTCTATTTTGTAGAAAAGAAGTTCTCATAAGCAATAAACGAACCCGATGCAGACAGAGTGTAGCGTGAGCGCATATGAATTTCCAGCCTCCTGTGGACGGCGTGTTGTGACCCGTTTTGACGGGGGTCGGATGAGTTCGGATGGGGGTGCCATTCTGCTAAAGCAGGTTGATGATCGTCTGGGGTTCAGCCGCCGTTTTGCTGCATGTTTTCGCGATGAGCGGCATCCTGCCTATGTGGAATACCGGGTTGAAGACCTTGTCCGTCAGCGGATCATGGGGCTGGCTCTGGGTTACGAAGACCTGAACGATCATGATGCCTTGCGTCATGATCCTGTCATGGGCCTGGTGTCTGGACGTCTGTCGGGTGGCCGGGCGAACTGCGCAGCATTGGCCGGAAAATCCACGCTGAACCGCCTGGAGCGCAGTGGGCAGCAGGCCGATCGTTACTGTCGGATCATTGCAGATCATGATGCGCTCGCAGCCCAGTTTGTGAGCGTGTTCATGGACCAGCATGAGCGCGCACCCGCCCGGATCATTCTGGATGTGGATGCGACCGATGATCGGATCCATGGTCATCAGGAAGGTCGGGCCTTTCATGGGTATTACGGCCATACCTGCTATCTGCCGTTATACATCTTCTGCGGGGATCATCTCCTCAGCGCGACCCTGCGCACGGCAGACAGGGACCCGGGGAAGGAAGCGCTGGCAGACATCCGCCGGATTGTGAAATAGATCAGGAACCGCTGGCCCAGAGTGCGTATCCTGGTGCGCGGGGACAGTGGCTTCGCCCGGGACACTCTGATGAGCTGGTGCGAAGAGAATCACGTGGACTTCCTGTTCGGGCTTGCAGGCAACACCCGCCTGTATGAGCGGATTGCCTCCTTGTCCGTTGAGGTTCGTGACGAAGCCGTCACGACAGGCAAAGCGGCGCGCGGCTTTGCCTCCTTTGACTGGATCACAAAGGATAGCTGGACACGCCGCAGGCGGGTGGTGGCCAAGGCCGAATGGCGCCACGGCAACCGCTATCATCGCTTTATCGTCACCACTCTGCCGCAGGGAACGTCCGAACCGCGTCATCTTTACGAACAGGTCTACTGCGCCCGTGGGGATATGGAAAACCGGATCAAGGAATGTCAGCTGGATCTGTTCTCCGACAGAACCTCATCCCACACCATCCGGGCCAACCAGCTCCGGCTGTGGTTCTCGGCTGCAGCCTATGTCCTGCTCACAGCTCTGCAGCACATGGCCCTTGGGCAGACCTCTCTGGAGACGGCGACCTGTGGCACAATCCGGTCACGACTGCTTAAAATCGCGACAGTCGTAAAGGTCAGCGTCCGTCGGATCGTCCTGTCCATGCCAGATATGTTCCCCTGCCAGCATGAATTCGCTCTTGCTCATGCACGATTGCGAAGACTTTACCTCGCGTCCTGACGAAACAGACAGCGCATAGGCCACATAGTTCCCACCAACACTGCCTTCTCACGCGGTGACACCCTCACTGCGTTCAGAATCTGCCCCTACAGACACAAAACCATCGGTCGCCCAGATCAGACGCCAAGGAAGTCCTGAAAAACAGAAAATGAGCCAAAATCACTCTATCTGTGAGAAAAGCGCGTCGAGCAGATCAATCTGTGGCAGTTGCACCGGATCGATCCCAATGTCCCGGCGGACGAGCAGTTCGATGCGGTCCGGTCCTTCATTGATCAGGGACTGGTCCGCCACGCGGGACTGAGCGAGGTTTCCGTCGACGATATCAAGGCCGCGTCGAAATTCTTCAAGGTCGCGACCGTCCAGAACCGCTATAATCTCGTCGACCGCACCAGCGAGGAAGTGCTCGACTACTGCTCGGTGCAGAACATCGGGTTCATCCCGTGGTTCCCGCTTGCCGCTGGCGATCTTGCCAAACCGGGGTCTATTCTGGACACCATGGCAACGCAGTACGGCGCCCACCCAGGTCAGATTGCCCTGGCCTGGGTTCTGAAACGCAGCCCGGTGATGCTTCCGATCCCAGGCACGTCCAAGATCGCCCATCTGGAACAGAATGTCGCCGCCGCAGATATCCCGCTCTCCGATGAGGATTTCACAGCTTTGGATGCAGAAGGCCACAAGGCATTCCACTCAACGCCATAAGAAAGCACTTCCGGGCAGTCGCAGTCCCGACACCGAAAGGCCGGGGTGGCTGTCCGGACTTCGTCTTTCAGGCCAATGGAACAAACAGTCAGGGAGTGAAATGAGTTGGTCGTTAAGGGACGCGACCCGGCAACGCATCAAGCGTCCTGTTGTAATCCCCATGAAGCTTACCCAGTTTATAGAAACTGTATTTTTTAGGAAGGATCTGTCATGCCCAGCCTGTTTGAGCCTATTGAACTGGGAAGTATTTACGCCAGAAACAGAATTCTCATGGCGCCGCTGACACGCGCCAGAGGCACCCGAGAGCATCTTCCAACCGCCATTATGGCTGAGTATTATGCTCAGCGTGCCGATGCAGGGCTGATTATCTCGGAAGCAACCGGGATCAGCCGGGAAGGTCTTGGGTGGCCGTATGCACCGGGCCTCTGGTCGCAGGAGCAGGTCGAAGCATGGAAACCAATTACTGCGGCCGTGCACGCGAAGGGCGGAAAAATCGTAGCCCAGCTCTGGCACATGGGCCGTATGGTGCATTCCAGTGTGACGGGCCAGCAGCCAGTCTCCGCCTCAGCGACGAAGGCCCCTGAGCCATTACATACCTATGATGGGAAACAGGCTCCCGAAGTCGCTCGTCCTCTTAACAAAGATGATATTGCCCGCATTTTGAATGATTACGAAAAAGCTGCCCGCAATGCGTTGGCTGCCGGCTTTGATGGGGTCCAGATTCACGCCGCTAACGGCTATCTGATTGATGAATTTCTTCGGGACAGCACCAACCACCGCTCCGACGATTATGGTGGTTCTCCTGAAAACCGTATTCGTTTTTTGCATGAGGTCACAGAACGGGTGATCGCCACGACTGGTGCAGACAGAACGTCCGTAAGGCTCTCACCGAATGGCGACACCCAGGGGTGCATCGATAGCCATCCCGAACAGGTTTTTGTGCCTGCAGCAAAGCTCCTGAACGATCTTAATATTGCTTTCCTCGAACTGCGCGAACCCGGCCCCAATGGTACATTTGGCAAGACCGACCAGCCAAAGCTCCATGGACCAATCCGCCAAGTTTTCACGAAACCATTAGTTTTGAATCAGGACTACACACGGGAAGACGCGATCGAAACGGTTGCCACTGGTGTGGCAGATGCTATTGCATTCGGTCGGCCTTTCCTTGCCAATCCGGATCTGGTGCATCGTCTGGAAAATAACCTTCCCCTGAATAAGGACGATATCCGCACCTGGTACTCACAAGGGGCTCATGGCTATACTGATTACCCGTCAGCGCCTTGACACCTGATGTTTCTGCAAGCTCCCTCCCTCAGAAGGAGCTTGCACTTTCACCTCAAAATGCATCTGAATACTAGCACTACAGTTGCAGCACGCTGCGCTGGAGTGAGGTCGTCCAGCACAGGAGCGAGACGCGGCGGGATGCTCAGCGAGGCGCTCATAACACACTGACCTGTTCCACAATGCGCCCCTCACAGCGCTGGATTTCTCCATCCGTTGAGAGCACAAGAAATGGCTCATTCAGATCCCAGTCTCCCAAACGCTCGACCCAGACGCCACTGATAACGAGACCGAGTTTGGCACCGGTTCGCTCATCAAAACGCACAAGACATTGTGGCAAAGGCCCCTCAGGCCATTTTGCTGCCCCAAGGCGATCAAGATGGATATCCCAGAACGCTTTTGCCGCTGGTGACTGATCAAGCTGCTGCGCAAGACCCGCCTTGATAACCAGAAGGTCAAGAACGTCATCGCGATATGTTTGTTCGTTTGATTTCATGGCTTCAATTCCTTCTGTGATATCCTCAACGACCTGCTCGACTGCTGTGGCGTACCAGCCTTTAACAATCAGGATTTCGGCATCTTCAGTGAGCATGGTGAACGCACACTCCAAGTCCCAGAGCCTTGAGTCTGCAGCCTCTGGCATCGTTCCACCGATCACCACGCCAATCAGATCACGTGTTCCATCGGTGCAGCTGACAAACTGGCAAGGTGTCTGAGCAGGATTGGAACATCGATTTTCCCACACATTCCTTGCGCGTTCAGTGCTGTGAAAAACTGTCAGTATTGCGCGTCTCCACTTCGGATCGTGGATTTCGCTTTTCTGTTCATGATAATTCTGGTCGAACATGACGTTATCGACCTCCCAATGAGGGTGAGCCAGAACGCCTTACAGATGGCGCAGCCTGCTCTGCCAGCGGGACGGGCTGGGATTGCTGGCGTTTACGTAATTTGAGATCATCGACCCATCCTGCTGCGACCTGAGGGTGTGGTGTGGTGGTTGTCGCTGATCCCGCCAGTTCGCCAAAAGGGCGCGGGGCTGAACTTTCCTTGTTGCCGCGTGCCCTTAAAACCTGATTCCAGTCAGATCCGGGTGTTTTTGGTGAGGCCCGGCCATTCCACAACCCGACCTCCTGTGCCATTTTTGAAAACATTGCAGCATAGTGATCACCCTGCTGGTCATTATCGACCGCGATAACCAGACGGCCTTCTGGCCGTTGGACCACATCCGTCAGCACCTGCTTCAGCTCAGCGACACTTTCCGGGCTCATGCCTCCACCCGTGGACAAGTAAAGCGTGTTGCGGGAAAAACGGTCCATGGAGGCGAAAGACAGAGCATCTATTGCTGCTTCGGCCACGACGACACGTGAGGGTGGCACGCCGGGATCAGACTCAAACCGGAATAACCGCTTGCCAATGCCCCCGGTTGAAAAGCCACGGTACTCAGGCCCACGCATTTCCATGCCGCTCAACGCTCCATGATTGTCACGATGCGCAAACCAGGCTGTGCCGTTGGGACCTTCTCGTAACAGGTTTTGTTTAGCCGCAGCGTCCAGTATGCGATCAGGCAGTCCTCTCTCTTCTGAAAGATAGCGCCATGCAGCTGATCCCTGCTGGGGTGGATTACGATGTTCCCACATCCATGCTGGATCACGTTTCTGGTTCGTGTCAGTCGAAGTCGGTTTGGTCCGTTCTCTGACTTCGTAGCTCGGCTCCAGACCGATCAGGTTGCGTAACTCGCGCCGCACATGGCCAAGATTAAGGCCGGGTTTGAGGTGTTGGACCAGTTTGATGACATCACCACGCGCGCTACGATCAGGATTTGTCGGATCCCACCAGCCTTTGCCACCGTGGTTTACAATGATGATTTCGCCCTCACCACGGCGGAACTTCAGGTTTTTGGCCGACCGTTGCGCTGTGGCTTCTCTGTCAAGACGATAGCCTTCGCGTTCTAGGACAAGTTCGCACCGAACGCGCTCACGTAGTGTTGCAAGCTCATCCCGTTGTGCGTCGATGGTTCGGTTATCCGACATGACCCGCACTCCCCGAATTGACGTAACAGATGGCGAGAGAGCTATGTTTTCTTTCCGCAAGCCCTGTGTTTTGTCGGCGCGTTTGACTGTTGGCAGTCGGCCTGCAAGCAGTTGGGTGCATGTCGGATCTCCTCTCTCGGAGATCCATCCTGCGAGAGCATGATGCGACGAGTTTGAAAAATTATGGCCAATGACGATTTGTGATGTGTTCATGACCGACGCCCCGGGTGGCTGCTATCGAGCATATGTTCCCAGGCTTTACGCCGTGCCCGCACCGCTTTACGCCGCAGAGCCGCTTCAAGACGAGACGGAAGGGCGTGGCAGCCGATGCTATAATCCAGGAAGGAAGCTTCTGACGACAGTTGGCGCCAGCACGAACGAGCATTCGGGCGTACGGAAGATAAGGGTGTCATCTGCGTCGTCATGACGTTTGTCCTTTGCGTTTGAATTTTAGGATTTCAGCTTTTGCGAGCCCGTGGTTTTCTGGCTTTCCGCCTGATCAGTTTGCTCAGTTCGAGAATTGTGATGTCGCAACCAGATCCATCAATGACGATCTCGGTGCGCACCCACTGCGCCGGCCCTTCACTCACGAGTGTGGCGCGCAGGCGTCCTTCAACCAGAACCTGAGTGCCCTTTCGGCATTTGCGCATTGTCAGATCAGCAAGACGTTGATCGAGACAGACAATCTGATGCCATTCTCGCATTTGTTTCCGCTTGCCCTGAAACTGATCTGACCAGCTCTCTGAGGTCGCCAAGGGGAATGAAACCCGACTTGCCCCGTTTTCCTGATCTTCTCGCAAGGGATCCTTGCCGAGGTTTCCCACCAGGATGACGCGATTGACTGTTCCGCGCATGACAGATTTTCTTTCTGTTCTTCCCGGATCTTGAGACGGCCCGCTGCCGCATCATCTTTCCGGGTGCGGTCCTTAAGAAGCGGCCATAGGCGGCGGGGTCAGGCCCTCGGGACGGCAGTGGTGCGGAAGCCGCATGCGGCTTCACGGTGCCGTCACGACCGAAGGCTTGGGGCTTGACCACGACGACGGCCGCTTCACACCGCACAGACCCGGAAAGATGTGCGGCAGTGTGTTGTCTTTTCTTTCTTCCTTCTTTTTCTTTATTTTAACTTCGTATCTCTTTCCCTTTTCTCTCGGATATTCTGTAGAATTTTCCGATATCGGGAAGCTTGGGATAAGAGTTCTCATCACCAAATTGCCGCGCGCTACTGACCAACCAGTGAGTGGCCAATATCATGCGTTTTCCTGTAGCAAGGTTACGAAGTTGAGCCCTGTCAGACCGGCCGCTAACAAACACACTCTGCCATTTCCCAGTCAGAGGATCTCGACGGGCAGCATGATACTGGCCGTTCAAAAATGCTTCGACGATCCATGGCTCGCGAGGACCGATATAATCGCCAAGTGGCATGTGATAGATTGCGCCAAGCGCTATGGTTCCCACGCGCAACGGATTGTCACCACCCTGAAAAGGTGACGTGTAATACTGTCTAATCATGATACGTGTTCTCCCGCGCGTAGGTATTTTGAGCGATCAGTCTTTAGTTTTTATTGCACTGTTCGCGCTCAATGCTGTCTGGATCGAAGTAGTCAGGCCTGCGTTGGAGTTCCTGCTCCTCGAACTGATCGGCAAAGAGTGGAACTGCCTTTTCCAGCCGTCGGCGCAGGTTGCGACGACGTGCTGCCGCTTTGCGTGTGCCACTCCAGCGTTTGGGTGGGTCGAGCAATGGAGACCAACCATGTGACCACCCTGAACCAGGGCGGATACGCGGTGCATAGTGAGAGATGATCTCACGCTCTACACTCCGGTCCAGTATGGTGCAGAGCCATAAACTCTTGCCGTCCGGCAATGTGTCACTTGTTGGAGGGGGCATCGTATTCGGGTTAGCCCAGAATACGGACACGAGTGCCCGCATCCCTCGCCCCATTCAGGCCGCCATCCGTGAAAGTTCTGTGGGGAGTCGGGGAGCCTTACTCTGGAAAGCAAGAATGTATTCCGCTGCCTGTGACGCGAGACGCGCTGCTGCAAAAACAGCCCGCTTGTCTTCTTTCAACAGGGCAATCCAACTCCCAATGTAATCAGCGTGTCGCACTGTCGGCGTGATGTTCAACTCGGCAAGAACGAAGGCCGCCGTAAGCTCAGCCACATATCCTGACAGTCCAGCCCCAATCTGAAATTTTTCCGCAGTGACGATGGTCTTTGGGTCGTCCTTCGGAGTTTTGAACCACCAGGCGACATAGACGGCGCACTCGGGCCGCAGAT